>Ga0315534_1001423_pt1 | contig 16473 bp, 11 predicted proteins | sample SalMarSW160240MG_FD_203094 | JGI IMG/M metagenome (GOLD analysis project Ga0315534, IMG submission 203094) | Salt marsh sediment microbial communities from the Plum Island Ecosystem LTER, Massachusetts, United States - Salt Marsh Sediment SW1602-40 ... | reverse complement strand
GAAAAGGCTGATTGCTTCATCCGACCTGCCCTTTTGCTTTCCAATGTCCGCCACGCTTGTTTTGGACTCTACGCCGACTCGCGCCTGGGTACGGCAATCTTCGGATAACGCTACGACCACGGCCGGTGAAAAGCCGATAGGACTGGCCGAAGGCAGCTCCAGAAGACAGCTAAAGGCCGTTGAGCTGAAAAGTGCCTCGGCAATAACCTCGTCGTGACTGCCTCTGTAATCAAAATCCATAGCGAAAGTAACATCCAGCGAGTCGATGTCCAGATGGTTTACGCCAAGCATATAGGGGGCAAGCTCAAGAACCAATCTGTCCTGGATGTAAGCATCCTCGAAGTTTGGCGGATTCACAATCCCGGAGCCGATGCGGTCTGTTTCGAGAGTAATCCATCGATATTGGCCGGAATTGCGGTCCTCTTCCAGGCAATACTCGTTCTCTTCCCTGCGGTAGAAGCTGCACATGGAAGGGAATTGCTTTTGTATCCGCTCGAAAAAGGCCAAGATAGTATCGCGCTGTGTCGGCAGGTCAAGCTCGGTATTGATGTGCATATCGAGATAGAAATCGTCACACAGGCAGCTATAATCGTCTGACATAATTACTACAAACTCCAAAAAAGAGGCCCCGGACTCGATGTCTTTACAAAGACAGCCACTCGAGAAACAAGCAGGGCTTACTATACATTTAAATACTCATTTGTCCAGATTTTCTTGGTTAATACCTGAAGCTCTTTGTCATAATTTTTCAGGACCTCGAAATATTCATCGGATTCGAGGGCTTCTTTGGCCTTTTCGTCTTCGGGCCTTGCGTCTTTCGGCAGGACGGACTTTCTGAAGATTTCATAATGGTCTCTTATGGAGCAGGGCATTAACCAGTTGTTAGGTTGTTTCCAGTTCTTAAGGCCGTATTCATTCTGCCATTTTCGACCGTTTTTCATAAAATCGGAGAACAGGGCATCCGACAGGGTTTTCCCGCTGTTGTACAAGTCGTAGATGTTGTCGACGTAGTATGGAATAAACGCGCAGGGCGTCACATTGCCGTGCCAGTCGATATAGATGTATCCGCCGCTTCTGCCGTAGGCGATGCAGCCCCTGGAGAGTACGCCGCTGTTCCAGAAGTCGGCGATGCAGTATTTCTTTTCGCTGAGCAGCTTTTCCCATTTTCTATATAACTGGAGTCTCTTTTCGGGATTGACCATTAAGTCGATTTCGTCTTTGCCTCTGCCGATAGGCATCAATTGGAATTGCCACATATAGCAGGCGCCCTGCCCGGCAAAGTAGAAGTCATAGAATTCATCTTCCAGCAGCAAATCCACATTTTTTCTTGTAGCCGTGACAGAGATGCCGAAGGGCACGCCGGCCTGTCTCAACCGCTCAAAGGCGTTAAGGATTTTCTTGTGAGTGCCGGGGCCTCTTCTCTGGTCGGTTTGCTCTTCGAAGCCTTCGACTGAAATGGCGGGTGTAACATTTGCTGACTTGGCGAGCTTATCGGCTACCTCTTCGTTAATCAGCGTTCCGTTTGTATATACCAGAAAGAACATGTCGTTGTGTTTTCGGAAGATATCGGGAAGGGTTTTACCTTCGCTTTTATACATAAAGGGTTCGCCGCCGCTGATAGTTACAAATCGGCTGCCCCAGGAGTCGTGGATTTCACACACTACTCTATCTACGATTGGATAAGGTATCGTAGTGGCGGTTTTTGATGTCGAACTGGCATAACAGCCGATGCACTTTAAGTTACATTTCTGAGTAGGAGAGAAGACGATAAAAGTCGGAGGCGGCTCGCCATATTTTTTTTCAAATTCTTCCATCGCTTGATTGTAACTCAAGTCTTCGCGAATGAGATTGTTCTCAACCAGCACGCTGATGATTTTTCTTACGATTTCAGGTGCGACGCGGCCTTTATTTATATTTTTAACGATGCAGTACAGCATGGCCGACAGGAACTGGTATCTTTTTAATTTCACCTGTTCGAGGTCTTCTTTGTCTTCTTTGACGAGGCTGTTATAGATGTAATTGTCTGCCTTTTTGACGAGCAGTTTTCGAAGGTGCCTGTGGTTGACCATCTTGGTTAGCGTTGAGGACAAGACTTCAGGATTCATTTTGACTCCTTTCTTCTATATCAACACTCCCTGCAAGATTGTTGTCTGAGACGTTTCACATTTTCATACCTACTGCAGAATCCTTAAACGTGTTTTATCATTTCTGGGCGGTTTTTTCCTAATACTTCCGGATGCCGTATAACAACCCGCCCACGCCCACAAAAAAGGGGCACACTATTTTCGCATAAATTCACGCAAATCTCAAGAAATAAACTGAGACAAAACCGGCCAAAATACAGCAATATAAGGCCAAAAACTTGTAATTTCAAACGGAATTTTCGTTTTTCGGTTCAGGAAGGATTAATTCTGTAACTATCGCCCCCGCGGTTGAGAGCATAGCGAAGATGAACACCCGCCAGACGCAGGCCGCCGCAATATCAACAGCAGCCATTTTCTTCACCAGCGTGGCCGAGACAGCCGGATACATCACCCCGAGCGCAATTCCGCAGATAGCGGCAGCCACAATCCGTTTCCACAATCTCGCCCCGCCGCAGCCCAATGTGACCATTGCACCACAGGCAAGCGGGACCAAGGCCGCAAGGTACCAGATGTCTCTCAAGCCCGGAAGATTACCGGTATTGGTAATGTAATTGTAGTCGACAGAGCTCAGGCTGAATGCCGCGACCACAGCCCAGAAAGCCACATGCCAGTATCGCGGCTTAATTGATTCCCGCATCTCGGCCCGCCTGCGCATTCGTCGCCGTATTGTCAACGGCCAGTTGTAGAACAAGCGAAATACCCAATGCTCCAGCAATGCCCCGTGCTCGCCGAACACCGGAACAATATGCACCGCTTCGGTCGACCAGTGAGCGGCCATAAATCTCGCAAGAACCGGATAGTGGTACGTCATCTGAATCGGAAACGCCAAGTAGCCGATATACTTCATAAAGCTTAAGAAGACTGCAATATTGTAATTCTTAAAGTCCCGGTCATATATTGCAATCCCAACGGCCCACAAACCCCTGCAAATTGAACCCGGCGAAATCGGGATGACCTGGAACAACACGAGTATCCCCCCGGCCCCAAGTTCGCTGCCGGTCTTTTGGTAATATATCCAGGCTACGATGACTGAAACAATCTGGGTAACAGGTAGAGTCAACAAGTGCACAACGAGGCTGATAAGGTAACGCTGAATGTAGCGTTCACTCAGTTGGGAAAGGATAGTTTCGGCGTCGTCATCGGTCAGGATATGTTTTTTCCTGCCCTCGGCAACCATATCCCGCATCCACTGCTCGCGAAGTTTGGCGCTAAAATAAAGTTTTATTGGCCGAGCAAAAATGTAGTGAAGCTTATCCTTAAAGAACGCCCTATCGGTCAAAAATCTGTGCAGACCGGCCGGCAGAATCGACAGCGGTAAATGACATAAAACCAGCGCAAATGAATCGGCAACCTTCCGGGCATTTTCGCCATCGAGGCGTCCTGCCCTGTGCCAGCCGATGACTTTCTCGGCCATCCTTGCCTGGATTGCCCTTATAAGATACCCGCCGCTTGTCAGCATTGCGGTGTAGTGTTTGCGCCAGTCCGGCCGGGCCCAAATCCGCCGGGCAAGCTTTCCCAAAAACGGTACAAGGCCCATTACGTAAAACAACAGGATTGACAGCTTATTGCTTCGTATTTTTTGTTCGTGCTGCTCATCGACAAGGTTTCGCACCTTCCATCCGGTGACCGCGCTATCGAACATCGTCGACCAGAGGCGCGGGCTGTAGAGCAGGCGGAGGTGATTGTGCGTAATATCCGGGACCGAATTTCGATATGTACGCTCGACGGCTTGCAGCTCCTCGAGCATTGGGTGCATATCGCCAAACTCATCGTTGTTTTCCTCGATAAATCGCTGAAGTTTATTTGTACTGCCCCGGTCGAACTGCACGAGGGAGCCGTGCATAAGTCCTTTGACTATCAGCTTGAAGTCGCCCGGGCTCATCGGCAAAAAGGGCAGCAAGGCCAGGCCGGCCCGGAAATCGACCGCCACCAGCCCGCCCGATGGATTGTCTTCGGTTTCTTTGCGTTTGAGGCAGTTCGGCTGACTCTTGCAGGTCCACCATTCATACTGGCGGGCAAACTCGAACGCCCCCATATCATTCAACAATTTTACAAAGTCGCGCATGAACCGGCGTTTCGCCCGGTATTCGGGCGAGCCGAGTTGTGTTTCGTCGACCGTCTTACCCCGGCGCCATTGCTTTAATAAATCCAGCCTGTCGTCGACTTCCAATTTCCACGTGCGACCATCGATCCATTCGCTCAGCTCCCCGTAGCTTCCCAGTTTGCTATCGACGAACGTTGCGTGGATATCTACGACGGCGCATTCGTCGCCGAGTCGAATCTTTGCCCCGCGCCGGATGAATTTCTGCCAGATCGCCCCAGCCCGTGCCGCCGCAGGATTGACCTGGAGCTGGAACGGCCCCTGGAAGCCGACCCAGTACAGCATATTGCGAAACAGGCGCGAAAAAAAAGAGGGCGGAACAAGGATTTTCATCGCGTAGACCCGGCCCACTTCAAGACCTTCAATCGGCTCGTCGCCAGCCTCGATGTCCGTTATTTTTACGCGGTAGACCTGCCCGGCAAAACCGCCGCCCACAAAATCCTCAACAACAAGATGCACCCGCGCCGTGGCCGACTGCCCGACACTCGTTACATCATAGACAAGCTCATCGCCGCCGTCGTAACGGGCAATCCGCATCGGCCTATACAGACGGGCATCGGCGAATTTTTTTTCAAGCTGTTTACAAAATTCAACGCTATATTCTGCCGCCATCTTTGTTCCCAAAACTAAGCGCCGGTCCCGGCAATCCAAAACCAGTAGCAGACCAGCAAAACTATCGCTGCAAAAACGCCTGCTAATAAATCGTCTGCCAAGACACCCCAACCAGCCGGCAGCTTTTCGAGCTTTCGGATGGGCCAGGGTTTGAAGATGTCGAATAATCTAAAGAACAGAAAGCCCAGGGCCGTGGTGATGAGGATTTGCCTGGTAGAGATTTCGGCCGTGATGAAAAAAGGGACCGCCAAAAAAGTAAGCGCCTGGCCCGCCAGCTCATCGGCCACGACTTCCCGTGGGTCGCCTTTTCCGGTTGCCGCGATTATGGCGGGGGCAAATATGACGCAAATAACGGAGCCGGCAACAACCAGCGCCGCCATTGTGATTGATATCGGCCCAGCCGATACCCCGAAATGGCACATCGCCGCAAAGATTATTACAGGCGGCAGCGAGCCCCAAGTACCCGGACAAAGCGGCAGATGCCCGAGTCCAAAACACGATGTCAACATCCTTTTCATAGTCGCTGAAGGTTAACTTACCGCACTGGTTAAGTCAAAGACTATTAGGCGGTATTTCTTTTTAACCGCGGAGAACGCAGAGAACGCAGAGAAAGTTAGCCGTGAAAAGGCACAAAAGACACAAAGGAAAATAGCCACGAATGAACACTAATTAGCACAAAGAAAGTTATCGACTGGGTGGCAGCCTCAAACTTTGTTTGAGGATGGCTCTATTAAAACAAAAGCCGGCCTTCACGGCCTCAACCGGCGATTCACGCTTCTTGATGCTTGATACTCGATTCTCGATGCTGGATTCTCGATATTTTGTGCCCTTATGCCTTATGCTCTTTTTCTCTTTTAGCGAGCCCCGAGCGACCAGCGACGAATTTATATTGGACAACTCCCCCCCAGCCTGGTAAATTGTTCACATTGAGAACGCTGCTGTATTTAATGTTCCTCGCTACTGAAATGAGTAACAAAATTCACGCTCCCATGCTAACCGACATCCCCGGATTGTCGGAATTAGGCCAGTACATTCTATGGTCTGATGACATTATCCCAACGGAAAAACAGCAGGATAATTTTCTTATGCAACTGGACATAGATTTTCCTTCTTCTGAACAATTAACGAATTTGTCATTCGATGATATTCTAAGATTTCGCCATCAAAGAAACGATGAGAGGAAAAGATTTCGTAGAGCGGTAGAGGAAATTCGCAGAACGGCACAAGAATTAGATGATTCTAATGCCTTGTCTGATTATTTTAATGAGCAGAAAAAGGAAATACAGCAAGCGATAAAGGACCATCGAAAAACATTAAATGAAATTGGAATAAGGAATTTTACATCATCACTAAACATAGTGTGGCCATGTTTGTTTGGTATTGCCATAGGAGAAATTGCAGGTGGTCCGGCAGGTATATTAAGTGCAATAAGCATGGTTAGTATATCGATTTTAAAGAATCAATTAACTGTATCACAAGAACGTCATAAGGAGACAAAGGATTGTCCTTGGCATTACTTGATTAACCTTGAACATGAATTGAAATAATCCGCGCTGCCTTATAGGCACGTAATTATTTGCTCGCAATGACATCGTCGTATCTTGCATCAACGCATTAATCATTTTATCTATTTTCTACGTGCCTTTTGTGTCAATTAGTGTGAATTCGTGGTTAATTATCCTTATGTGTCTTTTGTGCCAATTCGCGAACATATAAAACCTGCCGCGATCCGCCTTCGTTAAAACTACGGCGGACAAGAACGGCAGGCTAAATATTTCTCTGTGTTCTCCGCGGTTAAACTTCTTCAAGCAGTTTTTGGCAGAACCTATCTGTCATACCCGCGATGTAATCGCATACCGTGCGTTGAAGGCCTTCTTTATCTGCCAGTCGCTGGAAGTAGCCTGGCATAAGGTTCGGCTGTTGGCAGAGTCTTTCGAAAAGCCGGCCGAGCCAGATTTGAACTTTGCCTGATGTTTGAAGCAGCGATTTATTCATATAAAAATTGTGCAGCAAAAATTCTTCCAGTTCCGCAAGCTCGGAGTCGCTGCCGGCTGAAAGGACAATCAAGTTTTCGCTTTTTGCATAAACATCGTCAACCGTTTTTATACCTGCCTTTGCGATTGCTGCCTTACTTGTATCGATACAATCGCTGACAAGCCTGTCGATAATTGATTTTGCTGTTCTTGTATTGCGGATGGTTTTATCCTCGATTGCCTTTAACCTGCTTTGCGTCTCTGTGAAGATTTGGATGTTTTTTAATTGCCCGCCGTTGATAATGCCCGCCCGCATACCGTCTTCAAGGTCATGGCAGTTATAGGCGATGCGGTCGGCGATGTCGGTCACCTGTCCTTCCAGCGAGCAGCGCCGCAAGGCTTCCTGTGGCTTGTCGTAGGGCGTTTCATGTTTGGCTAATCCGAGCCGGGTCTCGTACATCAGGTTCAGGCCGGGGAAATCCGGGTAGGGATGTTCGAGCAGCTCCACCACCCGCACGGTTTGCCGGTTATGCTCGAATCCGCCTATATCGGCTGTCAAGTCGTTGAGGGCTTTTTCGCCGGCGTGTCCGAAGGGCGGGTGGCCCAAATCGTGTGCAAGGCATATCGCCTCGGTCAGGGTGATATTTAGCCGAAGCTCTTTGGCGATGGTCCTTCCAAGCTGGGCGACCTCTATGCTGTGGGTCAGGCGGGTGCGGTAATGGTCGTCGAGCCCGGGCGTAAAGACCTGTGTTTTGCCTTCGAGCCGGCGGAACGCCGAGCAGTGGATTATACGGTCGCGGTCGCGTTCGAAATCGGAGCGGTAGGGGTGCGGTTTTTCTTTGAACTTTCTGCCCCTGTTTTGCTTTTCCGTAACGGCGTAACCGGCAAGTTCGTCGGACATATCTTATATCCTGTTGATGCGTGTATGCGTATATGGGTGTATGCGTAAATGCCTTCGCTTGTTCACGCATCTGCTCATTTACTTTTTTACAGGCCGGGCAGGTTGTGTTCCTTGCTTATTTTTTTCAATAGTTCAAGAAGCTCGGTCATACTTTGGCTGATGACGTCGGTATCGCTGCACACGGTCATAAAATTTGTGTCGCCGTCCCATCGCGGGACAAGATGGATGTGGAGATGGCCGGGCAGGCCCGCCCCGGCACATCGGCCGAAGTTTATCCCGATATTAAAACCGTGAGGCGCTATCGCCAGCGACAGGGCCTTTTGGCATTCCCGGAGAAGCTTCATCAGCTCCAGCAGCTCGTCGTCGCTTGTCGTTTCGAGGTCGGGAATGTGCCTGGCCGGCGATATCAGCAAATGGCCGTTGTTGTAGGGGAAGCGATTTAATATTACGATGCTTTTGTCCGTGCGCCACAGCACAGAATTTTTATCATCATCGCTGGGATTTTTGTGGGCTTCGCAGATAAAGCAGCCGTTACCTTTGTCGAGGTTCTGGATATAGTTGATACGCCACGGCGCCCATAGATTTTTATGTTCCAATCGCAGTTACCTCCGCTGCTTTGTGGTAATTGGTTAAAGCCGGCCCTTCCGGACCAATTACCGATTACCAGTTACCAATCATTTGAGAAGCTGCATTGTCAATTTTTGTTTGATAGTTATTCTTGGACTCGGCCCCAGAGGCCCCGGCAGAACGGCATCCAACCGCATCTCGTACTGCTGGCTGTATCTCTCTGTTTGTCCCTTATCGATGTTGAACAGCTCATCGCCCCGGCCTGCCAAACTCAGAATATTGTAGCCTCTGAAGAAACCGAAAGTACCGCTCATTCGGAATCTGCCGGTATACGGCACCGGCCAGCCGGACGGCACGGAATCGGCCAGCGAATAGGTGCTGCTTATGACGGCGAGCCGGCCTTTTACATTGTCCCAGATTCTATCAAATTTGTAAGTGACATCCCTTGCCTTTCGCATCACCATCGGGGTAGGCACCGAGAGCCTGGAGCTCCAGCTCTGCCCTACGGATACACCTTCGGCAGGTTTTTCTATACTTGAGACGGCATCCCAGAGAAACCATTGGCTTGAGATAAAGTCCGCTATCATGTCCGGCTCTTTGATTCGTCCTAACCTGCTGCCTTTGCGGAACGCCTTTTCGCCGATTTGTCGGATTAATTCATCCAGCTGGGAATAATCTTCTATCTTTCCCTGAGCATTGACTTTCAGGGTGAAGGTTTTGCCGGCCAGGTGCTCTACAGCGTCTCTTGGTGTAACTCGTCCGCCGGCTCGTTTACTGCGAATGGCTTTTACGGATTCGCAGGTAGCCTTGATTGTTGTAAGCCCATAGGGATTTACTTCAATCGGCGTGTAGGTAACGACCATTTCCATTGACTCGTTGGATTTGTCGACAGTACCCTTGCCCGTCCCTGTCCTGCTTTTTTTCGGTTCCCAGTCCATAATAATATCTCTTTTGGAAACAAACTCGTATCGCAGGCTTTGGCCCTCTTTGAAATCTACGGTTAACAGTTCCGCACCCTCTTTTAACGGCTCCGGTTTAATGCCTATCGGCTCTTTTTGCTTGTCGGCGTTTTCACATCCTGCAAGAACAGCAAGGACGACTGCGATGAAAATGGTCAGCGTGGTTCTCAATTTTACTCCTTTACAATGAGTTCATGGTCGGTAGTAACAAGTTGATAGACAACGAGCTACGAACACAGAACCATAAACAGTGTTTAGTCGATTTTTTCGAGGCTGTAGATACGAGTGGCGGTCATTGTCAATACAGCGGGCTCTTTTTCCTCTTCTTGGCCGACCGCGGGTTCAATAGCGATCCATTCCGAATGTAGTGTTTCAAGACAATTTTCCACTTTGCCGGCGGTCAGATCCAGGTTTAGCTGGCCGGTATATGTATCGGTATTTTCAAACATTTTTGAAAAGTCACCTATCGTCTGTTCCTTGTGCAGTTTCTCTGCCATTTCTGTTGTGGGTACGGCCTTCATCTGGACGACGGCAATCCGGCTGCTTCCCGTGTCTTTGACTTCTTTTAATGTATAAACCCTTTCGTATGACCGGGAGCCCATCAAGCCGAAAGAAAAGCTCTTTATCGAGTTCCAGTTGTCACCTGTTCGTAATTTGGCTCTGTCCGCAGCGGGCATCGCCGGGATTGAATGGCGTTCCTTGATTGCATCCGGCGAGAACAGCGCTAAAGCCATTTTGTTGGTTGAGGTGGTTCCCTTGACCGCATCCTTCGGCTGATTTGCGTCGATGACCTTTGAAACCAGGCCTGCAGGTGTAATTTCTATCGTATAACTTTGACCGATTAGTTTTGCGAGGGTGTTGTTTTGGTCTTTTTCTCTGGTGCTGTCGAAGTCCATGACCGGATTGTCTCTGATTACAGAGAGATACCCGAAGCTTTTGATTGTAATTTTAGCGACGGCATTGCCTTTGTCGTCGGTGCTTTGTATTTGCTGGGTGAAGGTCATTTCGGCTTTGCTGCTGGTCATTCCGCCCTTGAAAGCGGCGTCGTTTAACGAGGGCCCTTCCCATTGAATGCTCCGGCGCGCTTCCTGAGTGCATTTATAAGTTGTTGAATCCTGTGCAGTGAACTTCAGTGCCAGCTCGATAGCCAGCTTTTCTTCTTCTACCACGACCTTGGGCTTTTCCTCTTCTACTACTATCTTAGGCTTTTCTTCGGGCGGGACCTGCAGTTTGGTCGTATCTTCGGCGGGTGGAGCGCAGCCTGCATTGATAAGCAGCGAACACATTACCAGGATTAGTAGCCAACTGACAATCTTTTTTGATACCATTATTTAGTCTCCCTAAACATTCAATTTTACATCTACCGGCGGCCCCATTTTGCCCAATATAAGCACATCTCAAAATGGCGGCCCAATTAAGCTGTAATTATACCTATTGTATCGACATAGACAACCAAATTTTGATTGTTCTGGTATTTTGTGAATCATATCTCGCCAGAGGAGGCCCTTCGGGCAGGATTTTAGACAGGATAACAGAATTTATTAGCCACGAATCGACACGAATAAAAACAGAATTTCTATTTGCCAGCTTGGTGTTCTTGGCGAAACCTGCTTGTAAAGCCAGCTTTGTCGCAGGTTATTGCCTACGTCCATAGGGGCATTGAGAATGCCCCATTTGTAAAGCCGACTTGTTATTGCCGGATAAAAAAAACCTGCGAGACGCCTTTGTTGTGCTACTCCGTTCTGTCCATTCTGTTGTTTGTCAGATGGCACAGCACTTGAGGCAAATCGCTCATCGCAAATTGCAAATTGCTTTTATGATTTGCGACAAGCTATTTGCGATAAGCGAATAGACATACTAATTAGGGTTCCGTTTTAGAAGCCTTCCATTTTCTGAATTCCATAAGTTCACGATACTCACGCAACTTTTCGACACCTTTTGTGCTTCCGATACTTTGCATACGCTTGATGAGCTTATCTAATATATCAATTGCCTCATCGTACTGCTTTCTCGATTCAAGCAAATCGATAAGATTAGTATAGTGTGTTACTGCATCCGGGCTGAGTTCAATGGCTCTGCCAAAGGCCTTGACTGCACCTTCGATGTCATTGATACCGATGAGCGCATTGGCCAGCTTCGCGTGCAATTCGCTCAAGTTTGGATATACCTTTAGAGCCGTGCGAAAGTCTTCAACGGCCTTATGAAGATGCTTTTGTGCGTTTTCGTTCTCACCGAGGTTCTGAAGTGACAAGCCAAGGTTAAAGTGTATACTCGCGATGTTGCGTCTGCGATCTGTCTGTTCGTGATACTCGATGGCTTTATTGAAGGCTTCTGCGGCCTTGGAGTGCTCAGCATACCGGGCGTACAAAAGGCCAATTTCACCGTAGGCGTCTATTGCCAGCTCCCGTTTTGCTTGTGCAGCTTTTTTGTAACAAGTAATACTTTTCTCCAACTGGCCCTTTTGTGCGAATTGTTCTGCTTGTTGGAAGTATCTGTGTGCCATGAATCCTTTTGCGCTCTGGCGGACAACAGATGTCAGCAAGTTCTCAACAGGTGCGTAATCATCGGTCAAGACCATGCCTGATGCTTTCTGCGTCAGACCTTCCACCTCCTCTGGAGCTAAGCACCATATATTACCGAAGTCGGAGTGTTTAGCACCCAGGCCCTTGAGGTCGAGCTCTCTTTTACCGGCAATGACTACAAAGGTGTTCCGGACCGATGTCGGTTGGGTCCTCTCCGTTAATACATAAACCTCGGCAAATGTTCGGCGGAGCGTATTCACAACGGCCCCCAAAAAATGCCCATGGTCATAAATATCAATAAGCGTAAGCATATAGACACCATCTTCCGAAAGCAGCTTCGCAATCTTGTTGTTAAATTGCTCCGTTATCAATTGGAAAGGTACTGAAAAATCGTTGACGGCATCTTCATAGATGAAATCATATCTTCCCCGCTCACCTGACTTCAAAAGCTCATCGACGTAGTTTCGTGCATCCATGGTCAGGGTTTTAATGCCGGTTTGGGGCTCAAGACCAAAAGCTTTGATTGCTGCCTCGGTGACGCCGGGGTCAATTTCCACGACCTCTATCAGACTTTCAGGCCATGTCCTCTCTACATATCTGGGGTAAACGTATCCGCCACCTCCAATCACGAGTATAGAAAGCTTTTCTTTGCCCGCACTCAGAGCGCTTGTTACGGCGGCGTAGATTCTCGTGTAAAAGTATTGCAGGTTGGTGATGTCATCCATAACGATTTTGCTGTGTGCGAGTTTATCGAGCATCAGGACACGCTTGTCCGGTTGTGTAGACTGACGTCTGACAGTGACATAGCTATAGGCTGTTTCCTTTTCATAGATCAGTTGAGGATTCGGTTTTTCGCGCAGAGCCAGCGCAGCCCCGGTCGCTCGGCACCAATTAACAGGAGTATTTGCAACCGCCATTATAGATACAAACACAACCGCCCACAGGCAAACAGGCCATAGCCGGACACAGTAAAATAATCCCATCAGCAGCAGCACACCTCCGACTATCCAGACAATCATGATGCTTCCCATCAGAGCTATTAGATAGTACCCTGCTGCAAACGTACCGGCAATACTCCCAACGGCGCCCCAGGCATAGATATTGCCCACTGTCCTGCCTGTCGAAAGTCCTCGGTCAAGGGCCATCTTGGCCACTACCGGGCTTATTGTCCCAAGCATTGTAGACGGTACGATGAAAACCGAAAAAACATGCGTAAACACGCGCGCCGGCCAGCTCAGGTGATATAACAAAACCCACTCACCAATAAGATTGTTCAGGAGTACAACAAGAACACAGGTTCCGGAAGATGCTAAGAAGAGGATTCCTAACGCCTTTCGAGCCTGGAACCTGTCTGCAATTCTGCCACCAAGGTAATTGCCAAAAGAGATTCCTGCCAGCACTATGCCTATCACCGCGGTCCATGTGTACAGAGATGAGCCGAGGTGCCTTGCAATAAGCCTTGCAGCAACGATTTCGAGAACCATAATACAAAAACTCGATACAAATACAGTGGCACTCGGAACCAGCAGAGCAAGGACGTCCGGCTTTTTGTCATTCCTTCCCGCGGTTTTCATAGAACACATAATATATACTGACAGTAGGCAAGGCCAGCGAAAAAAAAGCACCAGTGAATTGCGTCCGCAGCTTGGATTGAAAAAATTCAAAACATACCAGGAAAAATCCAAATAATTCTTTATGGAAGGTCCCTAAACGGCAATTCAAGGCCAAAAACCGGCAAAATCAGCACAATTTCCGGCAAAACTCGCTCGCACCGCATCTGATATGGACGAAAAAAGTCCGAGAATACCGCCAAAAATCCTCGTAAAAACCTGTCTTTGAGTTTTTTTCTTGACTTACCTAAAGAAAGTGTCGATAATTACTATATTAGAATTGTATAAGCAATGTTTGCAGGCAGAGGTGTACGAGCTTCACCTCGACGTTACATCTGTAGTGAATTGCGCGTCTTGCCGACGTGAATTTCTATCACGGAAGGTTTAGACATGAAAGAGAAAGCAGTTAAAGCAAAAATCATAACAGCCGTCTTGGTTTCTACTGCGCTGGTATTAATAGCCTTCACTGCCGGTAGCGGTAATCTTGAACCAAATGCCCCACCCGGACCCACGATGCACACACTTGAGGAGATTTACGGCGCTGTCACCTCACCCCCCGACCAGGAAGTTCGGGCCTTCGACATGTATTTGAAAATCGAAGGTGTTGACGGCGAGAGTATCGATGACAAGCACAAGGATTGGATTGACGTCCTGAGCTGGAATTGGGGCGTCTCTGGTCCGAGCTCGTCTGGTGGTGGTGGTACTATTACGGATGCCGAGGCCAAGGATTTTGTTGTAACAAAGTGGATGGACAAGTCATCGCCGTTACTATACCTGGCCTGCTGCAAGGGCGAACATTATCCCTATGTGACCCTTAATCTCGTTGAGCCGACCGGCGAGAGGGGACAGTACATGCAGTTCAAAATGGAAAATGTAATTGTCACCTCTGTGACCGCCCCAGGCAGTGGCTCACCAAGTCCCACCAGCACAGGAGGCTCAGACAGACCACAGGAGGATATTAGCTTTAATTACGCTAAGATTGAATGGACGTATACAGTTTTGGATTCTAACGGGGCGCCCACTGAAGTTGAGGTGAACACAGGTTTTGATTTCATGACCCAAACCCCGAAATAAGAACCGAAAGCAACTCAAGTTTACCTGTACTGTGGCTTCTCGGCCCAGCGGTCAGCGGTTCGGCGGTATAGCTCAATAGCGAGGAAAGTATTGGTGAGGCAGACAAATACAATACTTCTGACATGCTTGCTTGCATTATTCACACCTGTTGCGATGGCAGAGAACATCGACCCCTATAACGATGGCTCGCATTACGCGTATGGTGAAAACGTCGGCTGGTTGAACTTTGAGCCCAATCAGGGACCGGGAGTCACCGTTACCGATAAGGCACTTACAGGCTGCGCCTGGGCCGCGAACATCGGCTGGATAAATCTTGACCCGAATTTCGGCGGTGTTACAAACGATGGAACAGGACTCCTATCAGGTTATGCCTGGAGCGAAAACGTCGGTTGGATTAACTTCAATCCAAAAGTCCCCGGCGACCCAAATCACTATGGCGTCACCATCGATCACAATGGTAACTTCGCCGGTTGGGCCTGGGGCCAAAACATTGGCTGGATTCATTTGGCATCCACAAACCCTGTTGCATATAAAGTTCAAACGTCCTGGGTCACAAGTTGTGTCGTTGATTTTGACGATTTGGGAAGGTTCTGCGACCTATGGCTGCAAACCGGCCTCGGATTAAATGCTGACTTTGACAGCAGCAACGATGTAAACTTCAAGGATTACTCTACTATCGCCGACCTCTGGCTGCAGCTATGCCCACCCGGCTGGCCATTAAAATGAAAGCAGTTCATTGGTGCGAAAAATCGCACTATACATGAATACGCGGGCACAAGCTACGACATGCAGCGGCGAAAACGTCTGGGTCCCTGCTTTTGCAGGGATTCGGGCTAATCGATTCGTGCCATCGACTGCCATTTCCTCCAGAGGTTCGAATTTTCCGGACAGACTGGGCAGAATGTTCGAAAAGAGTCTCATCAACACAACCGAACAGGGATACACATTTGTTTATTGGAAATCGTGGTTTATTTATCCTGGGTAATCGGCTACAATGCCAGGTTTGGACTCTAAGATTAGTTTGTGAACCATTTATAAAAAGGGCGAATTATGAAAAGTGATACGGTTAAAAAAGGATTTCAGCGGGCACCGCACCGGGCGCTGCTCCATGCGTGCGGGCTCGGAGACGACGATATTAACAAGCCGTTCATCGGCATTGCCAACAGCTTCTGCGAGATAGTGCCGGGCCATGTCCACCTGGACAAAGTAGGCCGGGTTGTCAAGGAGGCGGTACGGGAAGCGGGTGGAACGGCTTTTGAATTTAATACCATCGCGGTCTGCGACGGTATTGCCATGGGCCATACGGGGATGAAATATTCCCTGGCATCGCGGGAGATTATCGCCGATTCGGTTGAGACGATGGCAAGGGCGCATTGTTTTGACGGCCTGGTTTGTATTCCGAACTGCGACAAAATCATACCGGGTATGTTAATGGCGGCGGTTCGGCTTAATATCCCGACGATTTTTGTGTCGGGCGGGCCTATGGCGGCCGGTAAGACAAAGGATGGCAAGATAGTCGACCTTATCAGCGTATTCGAAGGCGTTGCCGAATTCAACGTCGATAAGATTGACGAAGAACAGTTGAAAGAGCTTGAACGCGTGGGGTGTCCGGGGCAGGGAAGCTGTTCGGGGATGTTTACGGCCAACTCGATGAACTGCCTGTGCGAGGCGATTGGGATGGCACTGCCGGGTAATGGGACAATCCTGGCCGTTAATCCTAAGCGAGAACAACTTTACAAGGCAGCGGGCAGGCAGATTATGTCGCTGATTGAAAAAGATATCAAGCCGCTCGATATAATCAGCCAGAAGTCAATTGATAATGCCCTTGCTCTTGATATGGCGATGGGCGGGTCGACAAATACGGTCCTTCACACGTTGGCGGTGGCCAGTGAGGCCGGTATCAAATACGACCTCGAAAGAATAAATGAAATAAGTACGAAATGTCCCAATATCTGTAAGGTGTCACCATCGAGCAAATTTCACTTAGAGGATGTTGATGCGGCAGGCGGT
>Ga0315534_1001421_pt1 | contig 16485 bp, 13 predicted proteins | sample SalMarSW160240MG_FD_203094 | JGI IMG/M metagenome (GOLD analysis project Ga0315534, IMG submission 203094) | Salt marsh sediment microbial communities from the Plum Island Ecosystem LTER, Massachusetts, United States - Salt Marsh Sediment SW1602-40 ... | reverse complement strand
CCGAATACGTTGCCGACCAGTGAAGTGAATACGTTGACGACGGAACCTTCTTCGAACAGGTCAATCGGATAGGCGATGAAGGCATAAAAACATTCATCATCACCAGGTACATCCTCAATCGCATAGGCGCGTCCCTTGTAATAATCGAGGTCCGTCAACAGGTCGGTCCAGACCGTTGTCCAGGTACCGGTCGATGACTCGGCGGCTACCGCGGCTGCAGCTTCCTCACGTGGGACCCCGGGTTGTGGCGTGACTTTGAAGCACGCCAGGATATCTGTATCCGACGGGGTGTAGTCGGGCATCCAGTAGGTTTCGCGGTAATCCTTGACACCCGCGGTATAGGTCTTTGCCATGATCAATTCTCCTCTATATAAAAGATTGGTATTCGGTTTCGATACAACTTTAATTTATAAGTCTTGTTATTCAGTGAAGCGGGTCAACAGTGCCAAACGGCTTTCCTGATTCCTGATTATAGTCAACTCCTGCTGCCTCAGGCTTATTGTGATACAAATCATACGGGAATAAATTATAATGTAAAATAAATATAATTTATATTTAACATAAATATTTATTTATATATAATTATATTATGCATGTCACCCTGCATCAGCTGAAAATCTTTGAATCTGTAGCAAGATTATTGAGTTATACGCATGCGGCGGAGGAGCTCTATCTATCGCAACCGGCCGTCTCGATGCAGATCAAGCAACTGGAAGCCAATATCGGCCTGCCGTTGTTCGAACGCCTCGGCAAGAAGATCTATCTTACCGAGGCCGGTCGGGAGATGTTTCATTACAGTCGCACGATTGCCCAGCAACTGGCGGAGGCCGAGACGGTTATCGAGGATATGAAAGGTGTAAAACGCGGCAGATTGGTTGTCTCGGTCGCGAGTACGGCCAATTACTTCAGTACCCGGTTACTGGCAATCTTTAATGTACGCATGAAAGGCGTGACCGTCAGCCTTGACGTTACCAACCGTGAGAATCTGTTACAGCAACTCTCTGCCAATGAGACCGATCTGGTCATCATGGGAAAACCACCAGAGGGAACTGATCTTGATGCCGAGCCCTTCATGGATAATCCTTTGGTAGTGATTGCGGCGCCTGATCATCCGTTTGCGCGGCGTAAACACATCCCATTGACCGAGTTGCAGGGCGAAACCTTTGTGGTGCGTGAAGCCGTATCGGGTACTCGCATTGCGATGGAGCGTTTTTTCAATGAAAAGGGCATCCATCTTACCACCGGCATGGTAATGACCAGTAATGAGGCCATCCAGCAGGCAGTACAGGCCGGTCTGGGTCTGGGCATCGTCTCCCTGCACACTCTCGAACTCGAATTGCAAACCCATCACCTGGTGGTGCTCGATGTCGAATCGTTTCCTATCATGCGCCAATGGTATGTCGTTCATCGCAAGGGTAAACGCCTCTCACCGATCACACAGGCATTCAAGGATTTCGTCCTGAAAGAGGCCAAGTCCCTGTGGCATATGCCGGGTGGTGATTGATGCGTATGAATATAAGCGTGACTTGTTCCTTTCCATGCAATGGAATATGATGATGTAGGCAGAGCTGAGATAGTGTGCATCATGATTCCTCGATTCAGAAAAACAATTCATATATTGATAGTGCTGGTGATCGCCATCACGCCCGTCATGAATTGTCATGCCGGATTGAATGTGCAGGAATCCATCCATGCGGGCAATGTCCCCCATGCATACCAGTCACATGATATGACTGCGCAACACGATATCGGCCCCGTCAACCACGATCCGTTTTCCAGCTCACCGCACGACAGTCATCATGCAGGACAATGTCAGTCCTGTTCTCATTGTTACATGATGGTTTCGATCACCGGTGCACATGTTACATCTCTTGTTCATGAACGACTGTTAAACCTGCCCGTTCACAGCGTTAGCATCTTTATTCCCGTCGATATCAAACCTCCTATCCACAGCGCCTGATCCTTGTGGCCAAGCGCCACACATAACCTATCCAGTTAGACAGCGTGGAAATCCATCGGTTGATGCCGCGCACTGAAAATATCTAATAAACATTTCCTAGGCGGAGGTCATGATGAAAGACACCGGGAAAGAACGGCTTCATCAAGTGAGTGCCGGAAGTAAAAGACGGGATCAGCAATCCGGAAGGCTGATAACACGGCGTAATTTCCTGCGTGCAACTGCGGTATTTACCGGTGGTGCGTTGTCGGCACGCAGTGGATACCCCATGCCGGAGGGACACGGTCAACACGGCTTGGCGGATCACCAGGCGATGGACATGACGGAAGACTATCATTCCATGATGTTTACGCCGGGCCATAACATGGAGCCGGGCATGACGATCGAGCCGCCAGGTGCGCCGCGCGATGACGAGGTGAAGTACAAGGAGTTTTCCATAGAGGTGAAGATCGCCCGGCATGAAATCCTGCCGGGTATACAGGTACATATGTTCGTCTTTAACGGCCAGGTCCCGGGACCCGAGTTCAATGTGACCGAGGGTGACTGGATCAAGGTCAACTTCACCAACAAGACCGAAGAGATGCACACCATCCACTGGCACGGCCTTGCCGTTCCCTACACCATGGACGGCGTGCCGATGATCACGCAGGATCCGGTTCATCCAGGCCAGACCTTTGTCTACCGCTTTCAGGCAAAGCCGGCCGGCACGCGCTGGTACCATTGTCACTGGGGTACGCCATTGCATGCTTCGACCGGTATGCACGGCGCCTTCATCATCCAACGCAGGAACGAACACCTCAAGGAACGTTTTCCATACGAACGGGAATACACGCTGGTGCTCGAGTCATGGGATGTTGACTTTGCCCGTGAAGAGATGAATGGTCTGTTGGAAGGCATGAAACAGGTCAATCTCCTGATGGCCAAGGGGATGCTTGACCCGATGACCCACGGTTTCTTTAAGACTTATCAGGCATTCCTCGAGGCGTATCGGAATGATGATTACGTGCCCCCGTATCTGCAAGGCCGAAGTAATCGCATACCGTTCAGGCCTAACTTCTTCGGTATCAACGGTAAATCCTATCCGGCTACCCGGCGTATCGGGATTAAACAGGGTGAATGGATTCGCCTCCGCCTGATCAGCGCCAGCAGCCAGAGTCATCACATGCATCTGCATGGCCATGATTTCTGGTGGGTGGCGCAGGACGGTAACGACCTGCCCGATCCAAGGCATATCAACACCATCCATGTCGAACCCGGAGGCACCTACGACATCATGATCTATGGTGACAACCCGGGATACTGGACGTTTCACGATCATAAAACGACTCAGGCGCGTAACAACGGTATATACCCGGGCGGTGCCCTTACCCTGCTGGAGTATGAGGATTTCGAACCCAGCTATGTACCAGCTGTTTCTGTCGATCAGTGACTATCGGAGGATCACCATGTTGATGAAAAGATATATCCTGTTCGTTCTGGTTTTCATAACCGCAATCCCGCCGGCCTTCGCCCTGGAGGTCGACCGGGAGGTGGTGCCGCGTATTACCTTGGGTGGCCGGGTGATCAGTACGATCGATATCGTCGACCATGATTCAGATCCCGACAGGGACAGTGAAATCAACATACGGGACTCGTTGTTGATGATGCGGCTTGACAAGCGGCTCTATGAACAGGGTGTTGCCGGCGGAGTGATCGGCCTTGAAGAGAATGAGAACGAGGTTCGATTTCATAAATTTTATGTGTTTATGTGGAACCGTGATATAGAGGTGCAAATCGGGCGTACCCTGTTGCCGAATACCCTGATCGAATTCCCCACGCCGCATGATGCTGATCTGCTCAGTTATACCCATGTGGGCAACGCATCATCAAGTACCGAGTTTGATCAGATACATGCACGCATTTTCTCGTTTGACTGGTTTGTCGATCGCCGCTATCAAAGCATCAATATCTGGACCGGAATGCGTGGTGACGATACAGGTGTGCCGGCATCGGGAGGATTCGACAGTTACGGAGCGGGTTATCAATTTGAACTGCCCGCTGAATTGCGTTATGTAAAGAGACTGGGCCATGCCGGTATACTGCTGGATACCCAGCAGGTGACCACTACTTCGGGTGATGAGTGGATGAAGGCCGTCATCGCAGGTGCTGAACTGAATCTCAACCTTGATCCCCGCGCCAACTGGTCGATGGCCGTACAAACCATCTTCAACGAAGGTATAGACGGCATCACCACAGGAGATCTGAATGGCCCTGTCAACGACGTTGCCAATCAGGCGCGCGCGAAATCGACCTCTTTGGTGGCTGGGTGGCGCTTTACTTCAAGACCCAACCTGTTGACGCGATGGCAGGCATCACTATCGCTGGGATACAAGGACTATCCGGATGTGACGTCGGCGACGCAGTGGAGTATTGTGCCGTCGTTTGTGTACCGCCTGGGCCAGGGCGTCGACATCTTGACTGAACTGATCCATACGCAATATGGCGATGCCTTGTATGGCGGTGGTGAGGATAATACCGTACAAGTCGGAATCGCGTTTTCGCTGGACGCAAAATTCAACGATAATATCGGTGAGCGATCGTCTATCCTCAATATTGAGTACGGGTATATCCAATAATGCGATCTGGTAATCATGAACGGGATTGAGAATTTTGCTTGTATACTTCATCTTGATCAAGTCTTAGATCCGAATACAAGGTATATGAAATGATCGAGATTATTCCAAACTATCACCCCATATTGGTCCATTTCACACTGGGGCTGCTTGGTAGTTCTGTAGGATTGTTGATCTTGACGCGTTTTGTGATGCATGCGAGCCTGAAACAGCAACTGCTCACGGTGGCGCTGTGGAATCTCTGGCTGGGTGCTATCGTGACGATCATGACGATTGGTGCCGGATGGCACGCATTCAATACCGTCAAGCATGATGACCCCGCCCATGTAGTGATGCTGGAACATCGTAACCTCGCACTGGTGACATTCGCCGTTGTCGCGGTGCTTGCAGTGTGGTCGTGGCGCAAATACCGGCCTCCCCGGCAGGTTAGTGCCCTGTTTCTGTCGGCCGCCTTACTGGCGGCGGGCCTGCTCGTCGCGACCGCATGGCATGGCGCGGAACTCGTCTTCCGGCATGGTCTGGGGGTGATCTCGCTACCGAACCTTGATGAACATCATCATGGCAGTGATGGCCATAGCCATGGCGAGGCGGATTCCGAAACACCGATGGGGGCGATGTCGAATCATGGGGATGATAATCACGATGGTGAAGATGAAGACCATCATCATGACTGAGGTTTGCAAGAACACCGTGTTTCAGCGCTAGTTTACTTGGGGGTTGTTAGGCCTCACCCGCATTGACTGATCAAGTGGTATTTGTTTCCACGGCGGCGAGGATTCCGCGTATGATGTCAGTAGGATTCGGCGGACAGCCGTGTACAACGATATTCACGGGTATGATATTACTGACTTTGCCAAGCGATGCATATGAGCAGCCGAATTCGCCGCCGCATGCCGCACATTCGCCCACAGCAACCACTAGCTTGGGATCGGGTGTCGCGTCATAGGTCATCTTAAGCGCCATTTCCATGTTGCGTGTTACTGGTCCCGTCACCAACAGAATATCTGCATGGCGTGGTGAAGCCACGAAGTGAGCACCGAAGCGTTCAAGGTCATAGTACGGATTGTTAGTGGCATGGATCTCCAGTTCACAACCATTACATGACCCCGCATCCACCATACGGATGGCGAGCGATCCCCGGAACCGGTGCAATACCATTTCCGATAACCTGACGCCCAGTTCCTCAATCTCCTGTTCCGCATATCCCAAGGGTTCGGTAATCAGACCGGTATGAACAATCTTGCGGAATATTTTCATCTTTCTATCTTCATAGGTCGTGTCCGGAGTATGAGCAGTTGAACGATTTGTTGTTGAGCGGGAAGTCCGGTACAGGAACTTTACGTGCCGCCAGCTCCAGACCAAGCCAGTTGATCATAGAGGGGTCACGGATATAACAACGGTCGATGAGGTTATCTTGCGAAAGTCGTAACCACAGAACAATTTCCCCGCGCCATGATTCAATGGCGGCAAAACCGCAACTAGTCTGCTGAGGCATTTTCCATGGGGTCAGTATCGGTCCATCAGGCAGGTTACGCAACATTGTATCTATCAGGCTTGCACTTTCCTGGATTTCCTGGAACCTTACCCACAAGCGTGCGGCCACATCACCACCACGACATACCTTAACCTGTGGCGGATATTGATCATACGGCGCATACGCTGCGTCGCGTCGCGCATCGGTATCAAACTCAGCACTGCGGCCGGCGTAACCCAGCAGCCCTAGATCAACCGCATCAGTAGCCCTGATGTTGCCGGAATCAATGACCCGTTCGCGGATAGGCGTATGGTCCTCATAGGTGTTATATAACTCCAGCATCTCGTCAGCGATATTTCGTGTTTGAATCCTGAGTAGCTGTACATCATCAATATTCGTATCGTCTTTGATCCCGCCTGGTACCACGCAGTCCATCAGCAGACGATGACCAAATATCCTGCGGTGTATACGTGCCAGTTCCTCACGCAAGCGTTGACACTGCATGTGCATGAATATCCATGACGCATCGTTGCAGATGGCACCAATGTCCCCGATATGATTCGCCATACGTTCGCGCTCACACAGGACGGCACGGATGGTCAATGCGCGTGGTGGAATCTCGATCCCCGCAGCCTGTTCTGTGGCCTGGCAAAAGGCCCATGTGTGCGCGACTGTAGCGTCGCCCGAGACACGTGCTGCAAGGCGTGCAGCGCTGAACACGTCACGTCCTTCCATGCCTTTTTCGATTCCCTTGTGGACATAACCCAGCCGCTCTTCCAGATTTAAAATCTGTTCGCCTACGGCAAGAAAGCGAAAATGCCCCGGCTCGATAATGCCTGCATGCACCGGGCCGACTGGGATCTCATAGACCCCATCACCTTCCGCTTCAATAAAAGGATAACGACCTTCAGCCCGCGATAATTCAGTCGTAGCTGGAAATTCCTTTCGCAATGCAAAGGTATGCGATGGCCAGTGTTCGTGTTTGAGCCATGGACGCAGGTCGGGATTATCTGTGGGCACGAGACCGAACATATCATGCATGATGCGCTCCATGCGTACCGCGGCAACATAGTGTGATGTTATACTGGGAAACCCGACGGCATTTACATCCAGCGATGATTGCACCAGTGCGTAACCTTGGCCCCGTCGGGCAAACGCTGCATGTACGCAATAACCATCGTTTTCCTGTGTTGCCCAGAGTGCTGCCAGCCGAAGTTTCGCCTCTCTTGCAATCTTTGCCGTCAATAGCCACTGATCGATAGTTATATACAGAGTAGGTGGTTGGCCGGGTAATAATTTACATGCGATATCGGCCTCGGTAAGGAGTGTGGCCAGAAATTTACTCAGTGCGAATATCATCGCGCAGTACCGTGCAACAGGTAGGCGGCGGTTTGGTACCAGTCGGCCAGAAAAGGCGGAAGGGCAAGCCCCAATATCAATGCCAGACCGAGATGAACATAGACGGGCAGCATGTTGATTTTGATTGACGCGGCGTTGTCAGGCACCACGCCGAATGCCATCGGCTGCACGTGGCGGAACAGTCCGGCGAATGCCACTACCAGTCCCAGTAACAATGGGACAACGACCCATGGATGGGTATGTAATGCCGCAGTAAATAACAGGAATTCACTGGTAAAAACTCCGAAGGGTGGGAAACCAGCAATCGCCACGGTGCCGATCAACAATCCCCAGCCAATGCCGGGATGATGGCTCACCAGTCCGCGAATATTGATCATCTGTTGAGTCCCCATGGCCTGTGCCGCATGTCCGACGGTAAAGAAGATGCCTGACTTAACCAGCGAGTGTGCTGTCATGTGCAACAGCCCTGCAAAATTGGCCAACGGCGTACCGATGCCAAAGGCAAATGTCATAAGGCCCATATGTTCAATGGAAGAAAATGAAAACATGCGTTTGACATCACGTTGACGATGTAGTGACAGGGCTGCCACCAGCACGGACAACATCCCGAAACCCATCATTAGATTACCGGCCAGGTCACCCTGGGTCGCACCATCGACCAGTGTCTTGCAGCGCACCAGGGCATAGAGCGCGATATTCAACAACAGACCTGAGAGCACCGCCGATATTGGGGTCGGTCCTTCACCATGGGCGTCCGGTAACCAGGTGTGCATCGGTACAAGACCTACTTTTGTACCGTAACCGACGATCAGGAACACAAAGGCGATTGTCATGACACGTGGGGCAAGTTGACCGGCATTGTCATAGAGCAAAGTCCAGGTCAGGGCGTCGTTGCCATGGCCGAGTACGTCGGATGAGGTTGCAAAAATAAGAATCGTGCCAAACAGGGCAAGTGCTATGCCCACGCCACAGATAATGAAATATTTCCAGGCGGCAGCAATAGCCGCAGGAGTGCGATAAAGTGACACGAGCAGTACCGTTGCCAGCGTTGCAAGTTCGAGTGCTATCCACATCACACCGAGATTATTCGTGGTGAGGACGAGGTACATGCCGAACACAAACAGCTGGAACATGGAGTGATACAGGCGAAGGCGGTTTGCTGTTACCCTCCCGATCTGTTGTTCATGCAACATGTACGGGCCTGAAAAGATGGCAGTCGTAGTGGCTACAAAGGCCGTCAATGAAAGCAGAAATACATTATAGGCATCAAGAAAGAAAAGTTGGCCGTGGGCGGTGAAAGAACCCAGTTGTAATACCCGGTATGCAAGGCTAAGTGCGGTGATCAGCGCTATCGCGCTGGCGGCGATATTTACGCTGGTTGCGCTGCGGGTATGACCCATGAACGCCATGATGACACTGGTAATTAATGGCGCGCCCAGGAGCAGATCGAATAGATTCACTGTCTATCCTCCAGGTCTTCGAGATTGAGCGAATCAAACGTTTTGCGGATCTGGAAGAAGAACAGGCCAAATACCAGTGCTGCGATCAGGACGTCGAATGCCACCCCGATCTCCACCAGCAACGGCATACCATAGGTTGTGGATGTTGCAGTGAAGAATAGGGCGTTTTCCATGGCGAGAAAGCCGACTACCTGGGTGATTGCCTTGCGGCGTGTGATCATCATCAGCATGCTGAGTAGTACGCATGCCAGTGCAATGGCAATGGTGTTGCGTGTTACCAGCTGTGAGAGCTTTTCAATAGGCAGGCTGACATAAAACGAGAACAGCACCAGCGCGGCACCAATCAGCAATGTCACCGATACATTGACCAGGGGCTCAACTTCACGGTGCATGCCAAGATTGATCACGATGCGCCATAACATCCATGGTAACAGTACACCTTTGAGGATAAGCGCAAGTATTGCTGAGATATATAGCTCAGGCACGTCAGCGACATTTGCGACCAGCGCCGAGGTCAACGCCAGCACAATACCCTGAAGCGCAAACCAGCGCAGCAGGGCATGCATGTGGCGTTGCGCCAGCAGCGCAAATACAACCAGTAACATCATAGCTGCCGCAACACCTACCCATTGCTGCAAGAGTGTGACCTGCATTACACGCCAACCTCCAGAATATAGTGGGTCAGCATACCCAGTATTGCCAGCAGGAATGCCAGTCCAAGGTACTCCGGCACGCGAAAGATGCGCATCTTTGCCATCCAGGTTTCAAACAGTGCCAGTAACACAAACAGCACTAGCAGCTTGCCGAACCATGCAACAGCGGCGATCACCATATAGAGGGGATCGGGACTGCCGGCCATTCCCCATGGGAAAAACAGATTGAGTATCAGGGTGGCAAACAGCAATAGTTTGATCTGGTTGGCCCACTCGATAAGTGCCAGGTAACGTCCGGAGTATTCCAGGATCATAGCCTCGTGGACCATGGTCAATTCCAGATGAGTGGCCGGATTGTCCACTGGAATGCGGCCTGTCTCGGCGATGGTCACCAGGCCCAGGGCGGCGAGGGCAAAGGCCAATGACGGACGCAGACCGAGGCCAGTGTTAAGCACGATATCGATCATGGCTGTCATATTCGTGCTGTGTGCCACCATGGAGAGAACAAATATACTCATCAACAATGCGGGTTCCGTCAACGCGGCGAAGGTCATCTCCCGGCTGGCACCCATGCCACCGAAAGCGGTGCCGACATCCATGGCACCAAGTGCGGTAAAGAAACGCGCCAATGCCAGCAATGCCACGAGCGCAATAATGTCGGCGGCGGAGGTCAACGGCGTAGCGACCAGAATCACCGGCATGATGGCTGCGGCCAGCGATGTCGCTGCGAAGATGACATAGGGCGCGGCTCGAAACAACCACGATGCTTGTGATGCAAGTACAGGTTGTTTAATAAATAACTTGGCGAGATTACGATAACCCTGTAACAATGGTGGGCCGCGCCTGTTTTGCAATCGTGCCTTGAGTCTTTTTACCAATGTGGCAGTGAAAGGCGCCATACCGATAATTAACAGTGCTTCAATGAGGTTCCAGATCCACAGGCTCATAGCAGCATTCCCAGCAGGATCAGCAAGGTTATAAAGGTGAAGGTAAGATAGCCATGTATTTGTTGCTCATGCAGCCAATCGACCTGCCGCGTCAGCCATTCGATAGTTTGTCTGATGGGCAAATAGAAATAGCGCCAGATCAAATCCTGGACATGCACCTGGTAATGTATCTTTTTTGTCAGCAGCGTGTTGCCATGCTCGGTACGTAGAAGTTTGTCCTGGGTTTGGTAAAGATTGGCAAAAATTCGCCGCAGCGGTTGTGAAAAACTGGTAGCAGTATATTGCATACGCGTATTGGGATAAGAATACCCACAGTTCCATGGCGCAGTCCGACGCTTTACTGCACCGCGATATTGGATGAACAGGAATACGCCTCCGGCCAGTAATAATGCCAGCAATACGATAATGGGCGAATACGATGCACGTGCCTCAGCAATCGGGGTCAACCATAGCCAGCCGCTGTTGGCGACCGATTCACCGAGCGTTGCATTTACCAGAATATCGGGAACGGCATCAATCAGCGGAATCATCCATACGGGCAACACGCCCAGCAGCAGACACAGGACAGCGGGAATCGCCATGCCGAGTTGCATCCAGCCGTCCACTTCATGCGCCTCGGCTGCGCCTTGACTGCGTGGGGAACCCTGGAAAACGATACCGAACACTTTAACAAAGCATGCAGCCGCCAATGCGCCGGCGAGGGCGAGCATAGCTGCCGAAAACGGTATCAGGGCTGCGAGTATGGTGCCTTTCAGTTGCGGGGCCATCAACGCTGCCTGAAAAGTGAGCCACTCCGAGACGAAGCCATTAAAAGGCGGCAGTGCAGAGATAGAGATACAGCCGATCAGAAACAATACTGCTGTGCGTGGCATGCGCTGTATCAGACCACCAAGTTGTTCCATGTTACGGGAATGGGCAGAGTGCAAAACCGCGCCCGCGCCCATGAACAACAGTCCCTTGAATAGTGCATGGTTGAGTGTGTGATAGAGTGCAGCTACTAATCCCAGGGCCGCCAATGTCGGGTAATCATAATAAGCGAAGATCATCCCCAAACCGAGGCCGATGGCAATAATGCCGATGTTTTCCACCGAGTGATAAGCTAACAGCCGCTTGAGATCATGTTGTTGTAAGGCGAGCAACACTCCCCCGACTGCCGAACTGGAACCGGCTGTCAGTACCAGGCCACCCCACCACCAGGCTGCGTGTTCCAGTCCCACGAGGTCCCAGACTACCCGCAGGAAACCGAATATCGCTACCTTGATCATGATTCCGCTCATTAAAGCTGAAGCATTGGAGGGTGCTACCGGGTGGGCTTCCGGTAGCCAGGCATGGAACGGAATGAGCCCGGCCTTCATACCAAATCCACACAGAGCCAGTATGAAGCTCAATGACGCCCACGTCGGAGTCAGTACCGCGTTATGCATTACATCAAATTCGAAGGAACCACTAGTTGCATAGAGAACAGCGAAACTGCCGAGAATCAGCAGGCCGCCGAGATGAGCCATCAATAAATACAGAAAACCTGCCTTGCGGTTGGCATCCTGTTCATGGTCTAAGGTCACCAGAAAATAGGATGCAACACTCATCAGTTCCCAGAAAATCATGAAGCTATAGGCATCATCAGCGATCACCACGCCAAGCATTCCGGTAACAAATAGGGGCATGAAGACATACAAGGTCGTGACATTAAACCGGGCGGCAAGCTGACGCATGTAACCCATGGAGTACAACGACACCGCACTTACCAGTAATCCAATGACCAGGAGAAAAAAACCAGCGAGTCCATCGAGACGTATATGCATTGGTAACCAGGGGAGGCCGATGGGCAGCGTTGCTGTGATCGGAGATGCAAGTAAACCTGCAAGACCTGCAATAACTGCCGACATCCCCGAGAGAACAAGTAGCAGACATACGACACGCCGTTGAATGTCATGAGAGCCGAATAATGATATACCGCTGACAAAAGCTGCGAGTGCCAAGGATGGTGCAGACAATGCCCAGAACATCCCACTCATATTTGCTGCACTATGAGAAATTCACAGGATGTTGAGAGAAGTTATGTTATTTGTATGAATACCGGGTATTATGATAGATAGACCGGACTTCATCGATTTCAGCAATTTAATCAACATAATGAACTATGACGACCCCGTTAGACTCAAATAGCTTAGAATCGATCCCAATTCCCAATATATAGTTGTTATTAGATACACAACACAATGTATGAAAAAACGTACAATTTGTCGAGGTCTTTAACATAAAAGAGTCATTTATGATATCGGCGCAGTCAGCAATTAAGTGCAACAACATATCAAGTCGGGAGTTTATTGAACCCGGTAGTTTTCCTGGGATATTAATCAGCGATGGACGTTTCTGCTGCCGGTAAATCTAAAATACTACTGCGTTGCAAAAATAATTCATTAAGCTGTTACTTGCATAATATTTAAAGTTCCCGTGGGATTTTTTCTGCTTTTATATCTGCTTTATTTCAGGATTGGATCATGGGTCGAGGGTAGGTATGCTTTCTGAATTCACGCATGAACCGCGCATCGCGTATTTTTCCATGGAAATCGCCTTGAGTAACGAGATACCCACCTACAGTGGCGGGTTGGGTGTGCTGGCGGGTGATACCATCAGATCCGCGGCAGACCTTGAATTGCCCATTGTTGCTGTCAGCCTGGTCAGCCGCGCCGGGTATTTTCAGCAGGAGATCGATCCACAAGGACATCAAGTAGAACATCCGGCGTCATGGGATCCGTCACAGTGGGCATCGCAACTGGGTGCCAAGACAGCCGTGATACTGGGTGACAGGACCGTGTGGATATCCGCCTGGTTATATGTTTTGAAAGGCCATATAAACGGCGAGCAACCGGTCATACTGCTGGATACGGATCTGCCTGAAAATCAGGAGAGCGACCGCCAGCTGACCCACTATCTCTATGGTGGAGATGATAGCTATCGTTTCAAGCAGGAATTTATCCTCGGTGTCGGCGGGGTACGCATGTTGCAGGCACTGGGCTTTGACATTCGCCAGTACCATATGAACGAGGGACATTCGGCGATGCTGGCGCTCGAATTGCTGCGTCGCTATGCCTATCTTTCAAGGGATATACAGGCAGGTGATGCCCGCTATGATATACCCAGGGTACGGGAATTGTGCTGCTTTACCACGCATACGCCGGTTGAGGCCGGTCATGACCGTTTTTCATACGAGATCGTGCAGCAGCTTGCCGACGGTTTTATCGACATGGATCTGTTAAAGCGGCTCGCCGGCCAGGATAAGATGAATATGACTCGACTCGCGCTTAATCTTAGTGAGTATGTAAACGGCGTGGCAAAACGCCATGCCGAGGTATCGAGCAGAATGTTCCCCGGCCACCAGGTGCGCGCGGTTACCAATGGCGTACATCCCTATACCTGGACCAGTCCGAGCTTTGCAAGGCTGTATGACCAGCATATGACGGGTTGGTGCCATGAACCCGAACTACTGGTGCGCGCCGATTGTTGTATCTCGGATGCTTCCATATGGGAGGCCCACGAGCAGGCGAGGCAGCAGCTGATGGACAAGGTCACGACGCTGACCGGTAAAAAACTCAAGACGAAGGTGCCGATTATCGGATTCGCCCGCCGGATGACGGCGTACAAACGCCCTGATCTGTTGTTTTCCGATCTTGAACGACTCAAGGCCATTGCCCAGCAATGGCCGTTTCAGATTGTGGTGTCCGGCAAGGCACACCCGAATGATGATCCCGGCAAACGGTTGATACAGGAGTTGCATAATCATATACAACAGCTCGAGGGGGTTATCCCGATGGTATATCTGCCCAACTATGACATGGATATCGCCCTAGCACTGGTGAGCGGTTGCGATATCTGGCTGAACACCCCATTGCGTCCTATGGAGGCATCCGGCACCAGCGGCATGAAGGCGTGTTTTAACGGTGTTCCCAGCCTCAGCGTACTCGATGGCTGGTGGCTCGAGGGCTGTATAGAGGGCGTTACAGGGTGGGCGATCGGTGACAGTATGGAATCGGCCAACGGTAATGACGCAGGAGCACTCTATGATAAACTGGAAAATATTGTATTGCCCCTGTATTACCAGGACCGCGACGGCTGGATCCGGATAATGAAGGGAGCGATTACCAAGAACGCCTCGTTTTTCAACAGCCATCGCATGATGCGGCGTTACGCCACCGAAGCCTATCTCGGCTGATCCGCCATTCACAGGGCATCGATACCGCTTCATCGGCAAACTTATTTCAATTTATTGAAAATGAAACTGATCACGGTCAATGCAGGCAGTTCTTCTCTGCGGTTGTCGGTTTTTTATCACGACGATGATGCGCTGCAAGCAGTCAATTCAGTCCACTGTTCTGCAGATGACATTTCAGACAGTCGTCGTTTCAGGCATCTGCTGGAGGAGCATGATGCCCTGGATTGCAATGTGGTCATACATCGCGTTGTTCACGGTGGTGACAAACTGACATCGACATGCAGGATCGATCCTCAGGTCGAATCGGAGATAGAGCGACTGATTCCGATGGCTCCGTTACACAACCATGCCGCCTTGAACCTGATCCACTATTGCAGGGAGGTGCTGGGTGATCGTGTTATCCAGTTGGCGGCTTTTGATACCGGGTTTTTCAGGCACATGTCGAGCGTAGCAATGACATATGCATTGCCACATGATGTGTGTCAACGTCTGGGTATCCGCAGATACGGCTTTCACGGTCTGGCGCATTATGCCATGTGGTCCGGCTGGCGGGACTTGAAACCCGAATTACAGGAGGGCGGCAAGGCGATTACCCTGCAATTGGGATCGGGTTGTTCGATCACGGCCATCGACCGGGGGACGGCCATCGATACCTCGATGGGCTTTACACCCCTCGAGGGACTGGTGATGGCGACGCGATGCGGTGATGTCGACCCCGGGCTCATCATCTATCTGCAACGGGAAGGACATGTCGCACTTGATGAGCTTGATGATTTCCTTAACCGGCAGTCCGGACTGCTGGGTATATCAGGACTCAGCGATGACATGCGTGAGTTACTGGCCGCCGATGACGCTGCATCGCAACTGGCCGTGGATGTGTTTTGTTATCGTGTCAGGAAGTACATCGGCGCGTACCTGGTCGTGCTCGGCGGTTGTGATGCCATACTGGTCGGCGGCGGGATCGGGGAACACAGTGCGGTGATCAGGCAAAAGATATTCGCGGGCCTCGAATGGCTGGGTATAGATCTCGATGATGCCGCCAATCGGACTGCCGACCGTCACCCGTCGGCGATACATAGCTCACGGTCCCGCAGTGATATACGGGTAATACCCGTCGATGAGGCCATGGTTATGGCGCGAGAGGCCGTAGCATTTCTTGCAACAGGCAGCTAGGAAGGAGGAAGTGATGAATACAGTAGCGTCAACTCAAGATAAATCGGAAAACTACCTGCCGGCAGCAGAATTAGAAAAGATCAATGCCTATTGGCGGGCGGCCAATTATCTGTCGGTAGGACAGATTTATCTGCTCGATAATCCCTTGCTGAAAGAACCTCTTACCCTCGATCATGTAAAACCCAGACTGCTGGGGCATTGGGGAACAACACCGGGACTCAATTTTATCTACGTGCATTTCAATCGCCTCATCAAGGCCCGTGATCTCAACGTCATCTACATTACCGGACCCGGTCACGGAGGACCGGGCCTGGTAGCCAACACCTATCTTGAAGGGACTTACAGCGAGATCTATCCCGATATTACCCAGGACAAGGAGGGCATGAAAAAACTCTTCCGGCAATTCTCCTTTCCAGGCGGCATCCCCAGTCACGTCGCCCCCGAGACACCGGGTTCTATCCATGAAGGCGGGGAACTGGGTTATTCACTGAGTCACGCCTTCGGCGCGGTTTTCGACAATCCCGATCTGATTGCCTGTTGTGTCATCGGGGACGGTGAGGCCGAGACCGGTCCGCTTGCAACCGCTTGGCATTCCAACAAGTTTCTCAATCCGGTCCGTGACGGGGTGGTATTGCCG
>Ga0315534_1001420_pt1 | contig 16487 bp, 16 predicted proteins | sample SalMarSW160240MG_FD_203094 | JGI IMG/M metagenome (GOLD analysis project Ga0315534, IMG submission 203094) | Salt marsh sediment microbial communities from the Plum Island Ecosystem LTER, Massachusetts, United States - Salt Marsh Sediment SW1602-40 ... | reverse complement strand
ATTCTTTTGATAAAAAGCCCCCAAAGGGCACAATTCTCCTCAGAGGCTAAAATAATACCACCTTCCGGCAACCCACCTCCACAGAAGACACACAAAAGGCCTGTTTTGTCTCAACTTTTTCTAATCGTTGCGAAAGCCTGCACGTACCCAAAGTACTGCAAAGACAACTATATAAACGAGCATCCAAGAAACAGCAACAGGAACGAGATACAAGGCAAAAAGATTACCCCACCGAGTAGTACAAGATACTTCTTTGACTGTATACTTTTCCCATTCGTCTGGTTGCGGAGTACTGGATACTTGCTCTTCTTCCACTCTTCTGCAACTGCTAAGAAAAGTATCCTTTCCAAAATATTTTACAGGTCCAAAGACTTTTGTTAATTCTTTTCTTACGTCTTCCGGAATTTTTTGATTTTTATTTCTATTATATGACTCAGCCACTTCGGCTGCATAATAAGCTTTTGCAGACTGATGCTCAAAAATCGCATAGATAGAAACGAAGACAAACCATGTAAGAGACAGGACGATTCCGAGCCTGATCCAACCGGTGCGCCTGGTGAGTTTCATCTATTGAATCCTGACTGCCCCAGAAGATTAATGGTTATGTTGTTAGGTTACTTAAATCCCCATAGAACTATAAAAAACTTAGGCTAAAATGCACGTATTGTCAATGGTGAAATGGGAATTGCTAATTGGACGAAGAAGGGCATATAATGAGGTCAGCTCTTTGATGCAGAGTGAGATTGCCCGCCATGTAGGGATGCATTATCCGACAACAAGCAATCTTTTACGGGGAAAGGGATAATACCAAAAGAAAAGACCTGACCCTTTTAAGTGCAGGAAACCAGGGGAAAATCTTGATTACCTCCCATCGCACCACGACCACAAAAACACCATTGAGATGGCTCTACCTTGGTTTCCCTTTGGTGTTGCTCATACTGTGTATGGTGCCGCCCTGCGCACCCCTCACGGGCCGTATCAGCGGCCCGAATCACCACGCAGTCAGGGAAGTTTTGGAGGGGAAACGGACGGTGGCCAACGCTGCCTGGTGGGGCTTTGATGCAGAGGATGCAACCGAATGCCTCCAGGTCGCTATCCGATCAGGTGCAAAAAAAGTTATTGTTCCCGATATGGGAAAACCCTGGGTCGTTGGGCCGATCACCCTCGAATCCGAGCAGAAAGTTATATTGAAACGGGGAGTTGTCATCCTCGCCCGGGAAGGTAATAAGGGACGTCCATAAAATTATAACTTTACAATATTACTTACTTCTGTTATCTTCCTTGTATGCCCCGCAAGGCCCGCATTGATGCACCAGGTGCGCTGCACCATATTATCCTACGCGGAATAGAACGCAAATGGATATTTCAAGACGATACGGATAGGGATAACTTTCTTGTACGCGTTGGAACTCTTGTCTCAGAGACAGCCACGGCTTGCTATGCCTGGGCGCTACTGTCCAATCATGTCCATCTTTTGCTCAGGACTGGCACTGTACCGATCGCTACGGTTATGAGGAGGTTGCTCACCGGTTATGCGCTCAGCTATAATCGGCGACACCGCAGGCACGGGCACCTCTTTCAAAACCGGTATAAATCCATCCTGTGTCAGGAAGATCCCTATTTTTTGGAATTGGTACGGTACATTCATCTGAATCCCTTACGTTCACGAGCAGTGAAGAATCTTGCTGATTTGAATACTTACCCTTACAGTGGTCACTGTGTGCTTGTTGGCAAGCGGGAGCATGACTGGCAAGTTAGTGAGTATGTGCTTGCTTATTTTGGTGGGAAGGTGGGCAGGGCGCGGAGGCGATATAAAGCCTATGTGCAGGAGGGTATAGCGCATGGGCGCAGGCCTGAGCTTGTTGGGGGAGGATTGATCAGGAGCGTGGGTGGCTGGTCTGGGCTCAAGAAACTGCGCAAAGGGTTAGGGCGAATCAAAGGAGATGAACGAATCCTCGGAGACAGTGATTTTGTCCGTAAGGTTCTTGCCAGTGCTGAGGAGCACTATGAACGCACGTACCGATTGAAGTCTCAAGGGTATGATGTGGCACGTCTTGCCAAGCGTGTTGCCGATATTTTTGACATGGAGGCTGAAGAGGTGTGCTCTGCCGGTAAATATCGCAAGACTGTGAAGGCGCGCAGTGTCTTTTGCTATTGGGCGGCAAGGGAGCTTGGGGAGAGTGCGACTTCCCTTGGCAGAATGCTTGGCCTTTCGCAGCCTGCAGTGAGTATTTCGGTTAAGAGGGGGGAAAAGATAGTGAAAGAAATGGAAATTGAAATGCTAAATGAATAAATTTATAATTTTATGGACGTCCCCCTCCTTTTTCCCTCTTTTTTCCCCAGTAATCTTAATCTTATACCCTTCAAAAGGGGAGTTGGTTTTGTTCCATGTCGTTCCGTCAAGCCAACTAATGTCTTGAGCCTCTTCGCAAGTAACCGCACCGCTTAACGCAAAAACTACCAATACTACAGCCAAAACAATGATTACTTTTCTCATATCTTTCCTCCTTTCAGTAAGAAAATCTATTAAAACACTAAACTCAAACTTAAACCATAAAATACAAAAGCCCCCAAGAGAGTGTACTAACTCCCTCAGAGGCTAATTAGAGCACCTTCCAAAACCCTCTTTCCATGTATCCCCCTCGAAGGTTGAAGGTTAGGTTGTTAGGTTATTTGTATTACCCCAATAGCAAGAATAGATTATTGCTCTTTGCAAAACTAATGTCAATAAGGATTGCCCTAATTTAGTGAAACCTCAACAGCTTGCGGGCTCAAGTCTATTAAACATCCTCTTACGATAACGGCGGCAGGGATTCTGTCTTGACCACCTTGAGCATACCGGTCTCCTCAGGCGTGAGCTCGAGGATATGCTGGAGGATCTCAGTGGGCCTCACGCCACCCTTCTTTTTAATTTCCATCTCTATCAAAAATTCCGCGCCGAAGAGTTCTTTGACAGAAGGGACTCCGTTCTGCATAGCAACAGAGGGGACATAGGCATCCCTCTTCACTACCTGGAGCCTCTCAACGCTGTCCAGGGCATTGACCTCCTTCATCCCCTTCTTCTTATCCTGGATGAGGATGAGCGCTTCTTTCTGAAGGATATGGAAGATCCTCTCGCGCAATTCCTCTTCTGAGAATGCCCTCCCTATCGCCTCCAGCGAGATGAGAAACCGATCGGCCTCAAATACCGTAGGCAGCGGCCTCCCCTTCAAGGCCATCTCAGAGGCATGAGTGATCCGCAACCCAAGGGGGAGCTCCGCGTTCAACCGCTCCTGAAACTCCGCTGCTTTCATATACCGATCAAGATCAAGATCCATAAATTCCGCTAAGCTCTCCGTGCCGACAGGCAGCGGATTGGTAAAGGATATCTTGGCCAGGGGATGAAACCCCTCGGAGAACCGCATGGGGATGCCGCCCCGCCGGGCCGCCCTGACGAAGACATCGACCATCTCCAAATGGCCGAGGAACCTGGCCTCCCCCACCTTGACAAACTGCGAACGGATCTTCTTCACCCACGGCCTTGTGCGCATACCCTCCCGGGAGGCTAATGGCGGGGGGGGCGCAAAGGAGGCATCTGACAGGACCATTGTGATCTCCTTGTCGCAGACGCCGCACTGGCGGCACTCTCCCCCGCGGCAATCAGGGGTCACCTCCCCTGTGCGGGCATGCTCCCTTTCATCCCGCAAAAATCCCTCTTCAACTCCACAATTAAGATGAGACCAGGGGTGCCGCTCGGATGCCCCCCTCTGACGGCTGGCGTAAAACAAGGGGTCGAGGCCGCAATCGGCAAATGCCTCCTGCCATTCACCCCACCGCAGGTGCTCTGTCCAGCCGTCGAATTGACAGCCTCGCTCATGGGCCTTCAGCAGGACCTCCCCGAGTCGCCGGTCACCCCTGGCAAAGACCCCTTCCAACAGGCTCATCCTGGCGTCATGCCACTTCAGCCGCAGACCTTTCCCCCTGAGCTCGTCCTTGAGGTATCGTTGCCGCTCTTGTACCTCCTCCAAGGCCAGTTGGGGCTCCCATTGAAAGGGGGTGTGGGGCTTGGGGACGAACGTGGAGATACTGACGTTCACATTCCCCCCCCGCTTCCCCCTCCCCCCCTGACGGGCGATCCGCTGCGAGAGGGAGACGATCCCCCTCAGATCCTCCTCCCTTTCGGATGGGAGACCCACCATGAAGTAGAGCTTGATCAGGTTCCAACCCGCTTCAAAGACCTGGGCCGCGGTCTCCAACAGCTCTTTTTCATCGGTGATCTTGTTGATGACCCCCTGCAACCGCCCGGTGGCCGCCTCAGGGGCCAGGGTAAAGCCCGTCTTGCGCACCCGCTTGATCTCTTCGATAAGTCCCCTGGTCAGGGTGCCCACCCGCAGGGACGGCAGGGAAACGGCCACCTTGGCGTCCGCGTATCTCCTCATCAGGGTCTCCAAGAGGGGGGAGATACCGGTATAGTCACCCGTGCTCAGGGAGAGGAGGGAGATATCGTCATACCCCGTCCTCCGCATGGATTGATCGATGATCTCCAAGATGCGTCGGGGGTCCCGCTCCCGAACAGGACGGTAGATGTAGCCCGCCTGGCAAAACCTGCACCCCCTGGTGCACCCCCTGGTGATCTCCACACTCAATCGATCATGGACCACCTTCAGAAAGGGGACCAGCGGGGCCAGGGGATAGTAGCACTTATCGAGGTCAATGACGGTCCGCTTGCGCACCCCCCCATACCCATCCCGGGCCACAAGGGGGTTGATCTCATCGATGGTGCCATCTGACTGGTAGCTGACCTGGAACAAGGAAGGAACGTAGACCCCCTCGATGGAGGCAAGTGCTTGCAAGAGGGTATCCTTATCACCCCCATCCGCCTTCCATCGCTTTATCAGATCAACCACCTCCAGGATGACCTCCTCACCATCCCCCAGACAAAAGGCGTCGAAGAAATCCGCCAGGGGTTCGGGGTTGAAGGCGCATGGTCCCCCGCCGATGATCAGGGGCATATCCGCTCCCCGCTCCCGCGCCAGCAAGGGTATCTGGGCAAGAGAGAGCATGTTCAGGACATTCGTATAGCAGAGCTCGTATTGGAGGGAGAAGCCGATGACGTCGAAGGCACGCAACGGGGTGCCGGACTCCAGAGAGCTGAGGGGTATGTTCCGGGAACGCAGGCGGGCCTCCATATCGAACCACGGGCTGAAGGCCCGCTCGCACACGATCCCTTCCTGGGCGTTGAGCAATCCATACAGGATCTGCATGCCGAGATGGGACATGCCGATCTCATAGGCATCGGGGAAGCAGAGGGCGAATCGCAGCTCGGCTTGATTGATGTCCTTGCGGCAGGCATTGACCTCTCCCCCCAGATACCGGCACGGCCTGCTCACCAAGGGCAAAAGATCCTGCATCATATCATCTCCCTCACCAATCATGATATATACCGCCCGAACCATTGTCAACGAACCCCCCTGAACAGGGAAGCACAATATTCCCTTGAAAAACAACGGATCGATATATATGTTATGTATAATAGAAATACAGGGGAGGATTTATACTATGAGTGAAGGAGCTATCGCGCATATCAGTGACGCAGAATTCGAGCAGGAGGTCATAAAGGCTGACTTGCCCGTGCTGGTGGATTTTTGGGCGCCGTGGTGCGGCCCTTGTATTATGGTCGCCCCCATGCTGGAAGAGCTGGCCCAAGAGTTTAGCGGAAAGATCAAGATAACCAAGATGAACGTGGATGAAAATCCCACGACACCCCCGCTCTACGGCATTCGTGCCATACCCACCCTCATCATCTTTAAGGGGGGAGAGGTAGTGGAACAGATCACCGGGGTGGTCCCCAAGGACCAGTTGAAGTCCAAGCTGGAACAGGCGGCGTAAAACGACGAGTCACGTGCAGTAATAAAAAAAGGGCAACCACATGAGTTATCGCACTACTGCGGACCGCCAGCGCGGCGGTCCGCCTTTTTATTACCGAGAGCGCCCTCATTAGGCGGTTATTCTATCTCCAGATTACCCCGACCGCAAAACAACCCCGCCTCATATCACATGTAGAAATGTCAAATTATAATTGACATTTACTAACATTTTTGATAATTAAAAAGATGATTGGCGCCTGGGACGCAAATCCAGCTGAGCGGGCCGAGAGGAGATCAGATTAACCAAAAAACCTATCCTTCTCTATTACGTGGATTCAGCCCAAATCGGCATGATGCCATAGGGAAAACATGAGAATGCAAGAATCAATACAAACAACTGGTAGTCGGGAATCCCTGATTGATGTTACCAACCTAACGAAAACGTTCGACGATATAACGGCCGTGAGTGAAATAGCTTTTTCCCTCAAGAAGGGGGAGATTTTCGGATTCCTTGGCCCTAATGGAGCAGGGAAGACAACGACCATCAACATGCTTACAGGACTCTCCAGACCTGATGCAGGAATGATCACAATCGCTGGTCAAGACTGTGTGAAATATCCAAAAAAGGCACAGCATTTAATTGGCATTGTCCCCGATGAAAGCAATCTCTATCCCGAGCTATCCGGATTCGATAATCTTTGCTTCTGCGCCGCATTATATGGAATGCGCAAGCAAGAGCGTCAAGAGAGGGCACGTGAGCTATTGGAAAAATTCGGCCTCAAGGATGCAGCACATCGAAAGTTCGGCGGATATTCAAGGGGCATGAAACGAAAACTGACCATCGCGGCAGGCATTATTCATCATCCACAGATCCTGTTCCTCGATGAACCTACGACCGGCATAGACGTAGCCAGTGCCCGGCAGATCCGCCAACTTATCTCCGATCTCAACTCAGGCGGGACGACGATATTCCTGACTACGCATTATATCGAAGAGGCCGAGCGGCTGTGCGGCCGAATCGCCTTCATCGTCCAGGGGCGAATCGCCCGCATCGATACCATCGAGAATTTGATGCAGCAGACGCAGGGCCGCCACGTCGTGCAATTCGCCATCTCAGATAACACGGCCGGCCTGTGTAAAAATATCATAGCCGAGTTCCAGGATCTCCAGTGTCGTCCCGTCGCCGGCGGCGTTCGCGTCGAGTCGTCCCGGCCTATTCGGGTAGGCCCGCTGGTGCGGCTCTTGGAGGATGAGGGCGCTGAGGTGTCCGAGGCTCGCAAAATTCGCCCGACACTGGAGGATGTCTTTGTACAGATCACGGGCATTGAGGCGGGGATGATGAAGCAGGAGAAGGAGAAAATGAAGATGGGGGGCGAATCATGAAGAAGTGGATCGCCTTCTGGAATATCCTGGCTAAAGACATGCGTTCATACTACCTCAAGCCTCCCAACATCAGTTGGGGACTGTTGTTTCCCCTGGTCTGGATTGCCATGTTTTTCATTCGCTCCGGGCTGGGGTTTGAAAGCATCACCGGTCTGCTTCCGGGCGTCATGGCGCTGAGCGTGCTCTTCGGCACAACCAGCGTACTTTCCGTCACCGTAACGTTTGAAAAAAAAGGGCGATCATTCGAAAGGTTGTTGCTGGCCCCGATCTCGCTGGAACTGCTCATGCTGGCAAAAACGACCGGCGCCATTCTGTTTGGAACCATCAACGCCTTCGTTCCGATTCTGATCGCGTTGTTTTTGACGGATCTGTCGGCTGTGAACTGGTCGATTATGGTGCCAGCGGTGGTCTTGATCGCCGTAAGCTCCACATTTTTGGGGCTTTTTATTGCCGTCTCGGTAAAGGAGGTTTTCGAAGCCCAGACGTTCTCTAATTTTTTCCGTTTCCCGATGATTTTCCTGTGCGGACTCTTCTTCCCGATCGCATCCCTTCCATTAGTTTTGCGCCCGTTGTCTTATATATTGCCTCTTACATACGGTGTGGACATTCTTCGAGGGGCAATTACGGGAAAAAACAGTATGTATCTTGGATTGGATTTTTTTGTAATAATTTTTTTCTGTTTAGTACTTTTTTTTGTTACCCTGAAGAACATCAACAGGAAATGGATTACGTAAATCTTGGCATAACAAGACGCTCCACCGGACGGCAATTCCGTTTCGTTCTATTCCCGGCCGGTGAACTAGCTCATTATTAAATAAAAGAACATTACTGATCATGCCTCAACTCGTGAAAGGCGGAAAGAACACATTTGGATGGTCTATCGTAAGTGAACAAGGCGATATCGCCATACCCCCTGACGCATATGCTGAATACGGTTTTGTAGAGGGAGAAACCGCACTGGTCATGTCAGGCAGCCGGAAATCGGGCGGATTGGTATTGTCAAGGCTTGAAACATTTATGCAGTCCTCAATCGCAGGCGTACTGGCAGAACACGGGGACCTGGCCGACCATCGAATCCCGGAGGGAGAAACCGTCAAAATCGGGCCACGATTTTACTGCCGGGTACAAATAAAAGATATGCGATTCTCAGTACCACTCAATACGCTGGAAAAATATGGGATAGCAAAGGGATCTGCATTGCTTACGGTTCGAGGCAGCAATGTCGGACTCACATTTATTGTAAAAGGACCAATCATAGAGGAAGCACGAAAGCATCCTGAATTGGAGACGTTCTTTTAAGATTACAGAACCATCGCATCGTAAGGAGGATTCCTGCGCTGCGGTTTCTTCGCACACGCGCAACGTTTGCGCCTCACATCAGCATAAATCCGTCCTCAGGCAATGTTGCAAAACAGGCATGGCTTGATTTGTTATCACGTTTTGTTATAAACTACCGCCAATATGATAACCGCAGGGGGGTATATCCTAGTCGTCAGAGCAAATTAATAAAGAAGATATTGGGCAGATTTTTAATAATCACCTTGCAGTATTATTTTGTGCCAAACAGCGATGTGAAAACTTACTAAAAAAGGAGCGTATCGAACATGAATGAAACGTTACAGGTCATTAAAGAAAGAAGGAGCATTAAGCAATACAAGGCAGAACAAATACCTGATGCCGACCTACAACAAATAATGGAAGCAGCTATCTATGCACCGAATGCCAGGAACGCGCAAGCATGGCATTTCACCGTGATACAAAAGAAGGATATGATTGATAGGATGGTAGGTATAATAAAAGAAAATATAATGAATTCAGGCATTGAATTTCTTATGGGAAGAGCAAGCGAACCTGACTATCACACCTTTCACCATGCCCCAGCCATCGTCATCGTTACCGGAGATGAAAAGGATAAATTCAGGGAGGTCTCTTGCGGAGCAGCAGCAGAAAATATAGCGTTAGCTGCTAAATCACTCAACATAGGCTCATGCGTCATGACATCCCCTGAATTCCTTTTCGCATCGGATAAGGGTAACGCATTAAAAAAAGAGTTAGGCATCCCGGACGGGTACACTCATGTGTGTGTCGTTACACTCGGATACAATGAGGGAAAAGAACCGGAAACGCCGCCAAGAAATAAAGATGTCATTACTTATGTAAAATGATTTCTTGCCGCATCAGGGCATCACGTATGTCGCCTTATGAACGCCTCAATCTCCTGAAAGTATTGCTCCCGCCCCACCATCATCAAGGTATTGTGGTCCGCCCGCGGGATCACCACCAGGCGCTTTTCCTCGGCAGCGCTTAACCGCAACAACTCCTCGGCCTCATGCAGGGGGATCAGGTGATCCTCGGCGGCATGGATCAGGAGGGTGGGAATACCGATGGAGCGCATCTTGTACCCATTGGGGAAGTCCTCTCCGTGCTGCGTTGGGAGCTGCAAGGGCAGCCCGATGTAGCTGAGCAGTCGAGAGGCGTCGCTGAAGCCGCTCTCCACAATGAGCCCCCGTAACGCATTGGGGGATTGGAAGGCCACCTCAATGGCCGGGGCACTCCCCAGGGAGCGTCCCATGACGAAGACGGCCTCGGGATAACCCCCTTCCTCCAGGACCTCTCTGAGCCTCCCAAAAATGGGGTGGGCATCGTGCAGGATATGGCTTATGGTCGGCTCTCCGGTACTCAGCCCATAGCCGCGATAGTCGGCCACAAAGAGGTTGAGCCCCACAGCGGTGTAGAGTGAAGAGACAAGGTCGTAGTCCCCTGCGGTCTCGCCATTGCCGTGGAAGTAGAGGATGGTGGCGATCCCCTGGGGGGCCGGATAGAATCGACAGACAACGGAGACCCCTCCCCCCACATCCACAGGATAAAGGGCAATATCATCCTGCGGGGGAGGATCCCGCCGGGGATAGAAGATGAAGTGAGAGACCTCAGGCCGGTCAAAGGGAGAAAGATCCCTGTGCGCTCCCCTGTCACCCTTTCCCGCGCTCACCGCTCTTCCCTTCCAAGGCCCGGCGGATGGCCTTCTTGAGCGGGGTCAGATCAGAAGACTTGACCACGTACGCATCAGCCGCAATGGCCTTGACATCCCGTTTGAAGACCTCATAGGCGGAGCAGAGGATTACAGGTAGATCATAGTATCGGTTGCGTATCTCCTGCAACAGAGCCAATCCATCCGCATCGGCCAGCTTGATGTCCAGGATGACGAGGTCCGGGCCCTCCTGCTCGATCCGCTCCACCAGCCCTTGGCCGCTGGCAATTGAGACTACCTCATAACCCTCGTCCGTCAGCTCTTCCTTATAGAGGAGCCGTATGGGTTCCTCGTCATCGACTACGAGAATTTTAGGCATCTGCGTCTCCCGTGCTCCCCCACCGCTCATCCAAATACGGGCGGGTCTCCTCAAAGACCATGCATTGCTCCTCGATATATTCCTCCGCCTCCTGGAGAGACATCCTCTCGGTGCGCAGGACAAAAGAATAGACCTTGCCGAAATAAAGGGGTATGAGAGAGCGCAACAGCGTCTCTCTCTCGCCGTCTAACGTATGATATCCCATGGCATAATCAAAGAGTATATGCGCCCACAGCTGAGAAGGAAAGTCGAAATATGCCCGCTCTATCTCCGCCGCCTCGATCAGCTTGGCAAAGACCTCCGGCGCCAACACCCGCTGCCACACCCCCCGAAACTGGGTGATGCCCTCGGAAAAGCGCCGGTAGAGCCCGTCGGCATTCACCTCCACCGGTGGGGGCTGTTCTATCTCTCCCAGGCCAAACCCGAATACAGCGGTGGGCTTGCTCCACTTCACGCTCCTCCAGCAGGGCTCACAGGATGCCATCATGCCGAAGATGGTCCCCATTACCTGGCTGAACATCGGGCCGAGATCGGCCCCGGGATCCTTGGGGCGATGGATCTTCGGACGCCCCAGGTAAGCTTGGCAGATAGGTATGCCGTGGGCGATGGCCTGGGTAGTCATCCAGATATCGATACCGAACTGGGCGATCTCCTCGTTCCAGAACTCACGCTCCAGATAGATGCGTACCAGCTCACCGGAGAGACCAAAATCACCCCCGATGGGTTGGCGCACACGGCGACCGTAGAGGGAGCGGAGCAGGGGATAGGCTATATTATTGGTAATGGTACCGTCATATTTGTGGCGTACGTAGAGGGGCGCTACGAACCCAAAATCCATGAAGAGGGGTTCACCCAGGCTCCTCACCCACCGTGGGGTGATGCTCTTCAGATCGGCGTCAACGATGATGCAGGCCTGGGCACCCAGCGCATCGACTTTGGCAAAGAGGTTCATCAGATTGTTCCCCTTTCCCCTGACACCAGGGGGGGTGGAAAGATAGATCTTGGGGACCTCGGTGGGGGTCTGCAAAAAGGCCTCTTTCGTGCCGTCTGAGGAGTTGTTGTCACAGTTGATGATCACTGCGGTTTTGTCCCCGAAATACTGAAGGAGCCCCAGGCCGGCCTGGGTGGTGGGATACGCAATAGTCGTGGCCTCGTTATAGGAAGGGATGCCGACGACGACATCCGCCTGTGTTATCTGCGACGGGTTTTCTTCATACGAGGCCATGGCCTTATTTTTAACACAGCAGGTACTGAACCTCAAGGCCAAAACTGATCCTCTATTGACCCATTCGGTATTGACAAGGCTAGCGTAAAAGAAACACCACTCAGGGTCAACCCTGGGTAAAACCTAGCCTAAAGCCTGGGGAGTCGAAGGGTTGACTATCCCCCAAGACGATTGTAGTATGAGAATCCTTCACAGTCGGGAGGGGTAAAGAGCCATGATCCCTATCATCTCCATCGTCGGGAGTTCCAAAGGCGGGAAGACTACCCTGATTGAACGACTGATCCCGGAATTCATCACACGCGGCTACCGAGTGGCGACGATAAAGCACCACGGGAAAGACTTTCAGATAGATCATACAGGGAAAGACAGCTGGCGGCACAAAGAGGCCGGTGCCCACGCCGTGGTCATCTCCTCGCCGAAGAAGGTCGCCCTTGTCGAAGACGCCTCCCACGATCACTCTCCGGAAGAGCTGGCCGCCCGATTTATACAAGGGGTCGATATCATCATTGCCGAGGGGTTTAAACGAGCAAAACATCCCAAGGTGGAGGTCTTCAGAAAAGGGGTCCACCCTCACCCCCTGGCGCCCGAGCTGGAGAACGTCATCGCCGTGGCGAGCGATGAACCCCTGCCATTGGACATCCCCTGTTTAGACCTCAACGACATAAGCGGGATAGTCGATGTTATAGAAGAACAGGTTGTCACCGCCCAGAAAAACAGGGGCTCAGTAAAAGTATGATAGTTGGTTTTTTATTAAGATGAAGCACGAAAGGTAACAGCTCTTTGAGTACCCTTATCCCCCGCTCAAGAACATCTTTAGGTGCTGCAAAGGAGATGCGGAAGTGGCTTGTATCTCATGCGGGCCTTTTCTACCCCCCTTAAAAAAGAGACCTCTATGTCAAGAGCAATGGTGCCGAGGAAAAGGCCTTCTAATGCTTTGCCTCCTTATCCTCATACCCTACAATCATGGCCTTAAAATGAGAAAAGAAGGTGTGTCCCAAGGTAGCAAGGTAGATGTGAGCGATCAGAAAGGCGGCCACCATATAAGCAAGGATAATATGGAACGCATCGATAACCCGCACCCCACCCAGCGCCTCTATAAGAGCATGAAATCGCTCCAGATCCCACAGGAGGACACCCGTTATTATCTGTAGGGGGACGAGGACAAACATGATGCCAAAGTAGGTGGTCTTCTGCAGGGAGTTAAATTTAGCCTCTCGTGTGGGTTCAAAGGGAGCGGGATCACCAAAGAAGATGCGGGCGAAGTAGTACGTTGATTGTGTCGGGATACCGATGGTGAAGTCCTCAGGCGTAGGGACATATTGCTTCACCAGCCCCCTTGTCACCGCATAGTAGCCAAACCAAAGCAGGTAATCGAACAACACGAGGAAACCCAAGATATTGTGGAAGTTCACTGCCGACCTGAAGGAGCCAAACCAACCCACTAAATCGGGAAATCGCATCTCTAACCCTGTGAGCACCAAGAGGACGATGGCAAGGGCATGGATCCAGTGCCACAGCCGTACCATCAAGGGATGTAATATTTCTTTCCTCCCTTGATCTTCTCTCGTCTGCCGGTCTTTCTTGCGCCGAACCATATATACGATAGTCCTTTCCTCGTGAGCCTTATTTCTTTCGTCTCTGCCGCCGCAAACCAATGGTTATAAACCTGATTCCCCCATGCACAACGACAAAACCCAAGCCGGCTAAGATAAATAAAATCCCTATAACGTCCAACCATTTATAACCGATCTTCCTCACGACGAACATGAGGTCTGCGATATCCCGCTTAGAAATCCTGCTCTCCCCCAGCAGATAGAAATCACTGGTGACCGGAATGGTGTGAATCCCCGCTAAAATGCTTTTGTCCATGGGGAGGGTCCTTATACCACCACCACTTTCAGGTATTTCCATTATCAATGCTGAATAGAATTCCGCCCTCGAGGAATGGCAGAGGGAACAATCCTTCGCCGTGGTCCCTTTATCGGTGTAGTTATGAGAGGGTTTGAGTACCAAGACCCGTACTCCCAGTTCTATTGCTTGTTGGGGGGCCTTTTCCTTTAATACATTGAGAAAAGAAAGGACCTCTCGATCGCTCAAGAATCCATTGCCGTCTTTATCCAAAAGCTTCGGCAGGTCAGGCTTTTCCATCTTCAACAGATTGGCCACATCTCTATATTCAAGTCGTTCCGCCCTCTCCCCTTTATCCACCTTCTGGAGGAAAAAGATAATCCCCTTTTCCGCCTGGGGGGCATGACACATGGTACATTCCAGAGATTTGAAGTGCAGATCTCTTTGAGGCAGCCAGTCGTGTCCCCGTTCTGGATCATGACATTTGGTGCAGATGGCCTTGCGTTGTTCAATGTTCAGTTCCTTGAAAGGAACGCTGGAATGGGGATCATGGCAACCAAAGCAGATTTCATCGCTGACCTTGGCGTGAAGACTGTCATTATACTCTGTCATCACGTCCGCATGGCAATGTTCACAGACGGGTGTTTTCAGCTCCTTGACCTGAAACTCCTCCCCTTCACGCAAGATGGTCAGATCAGCATGGCAGTCGATGCACTCCACACCACTTTGCCCATGGACTGTTGTAAGGTAGTAATCCTTGGAGGGTATGGACGGAATCTTGCCAACAATGTCCTTGTCCATCTTGACGGTGCGCCATCCGCCACTCAGCTCAGGTAGCCTGAGCATCACCTGGGAGTAAAAGGGTGCCCCTGAAACATGGCACATCGTGCAGTCTTTGATTTGCTTAGCCTCATCGGTGAAGTTATGATACGGCCGTAATACCAGAACCTTCTCCTCAAGCCCCGGCGATGGTACCCCCTGCTCTTTCAGTTTGGCGATAAACCTGTTGATCTCATGCACTGCCACGATACCGTTTCCATCGCGATCAATGGCCTTCGCCACGTCACCGTTATATCCGCGGGTAAATTCCTCTAGTTGTCGATAAGAAAGGTTGAATTTCTTCCCATCTTTCCCCTCCGAAGTGAGATGGAAGAAGAGCCCTTTCGCGGCCTCAGGGGAGTGGCAAACCGTGCACTCGAGATACTGGAAGTGAAGCTCTCGTTGGGGCAGCCAACGATGTCCATCTTCCCCGTGGCACTGGAGGCAGATCCCCATACGCTCCTGTTGGGAAAGCTCCCTAAAGGAGGTAGTGGCATGGGGGTTGTGGCATTCAAAGCAGAGCCTCTGGCTGACTGTGGCGTGCTTGCTTTTGTCATATTGGCCGACAATCTCTTCATGGCACTGAGCACAATCAACCATCCCCAGCCGTTGGGTATGGGGAATATCTTCGATATCGTTATGACAATCGATACAGCTCAGATCACGGTGGACCGTAGAACGAAACTTTTCATAGTCCACATAGAGGGTAAGCTCGCCTTTGTACACCTCCTCTTTCTCCGGAGCAGGAATGACCATCTCGATTCTCTCTTCCCCGCTCATCTCGAGGATATCGCTGGACCCGTGGCATTCGAGACATGCATCATTCTCGAAAGCAAAGGCCACCTCTGACCACGCACTGAGGGAACAAGGCACCAACATCACCAGTGCAATGGTGAAGAAGAGGCTCATAAAGCTCCCTCGCCTCTTCTTTTCCTTTGTTAAGCTCATTTCTGTTCCTTCTTAATAAATTATCTTCGCCAAAGTTTGTGCTTTTTGTAACAAAACATCTCAGCATTGTCAAGATAAACTTTCTGGAGGTGCGTTTTGCAAACCACAGAGAATATATGTTTTATTGAAAGTAAGCACGTTTTATAATCTAGGCCAACATTATCACGGCGAACAAAAGACGCTTGAACCACCTCGCAGGCCATGGTATTTTCACAGTAACCATGAAGAAAGCCAAAAGTAAATATATATACATCCTCCTCATCGGAGAAACGGCACAATTGCTAGATGTCAAGGAAGTGGAGGGACAGATAACGCAAGATTTTGGGTTCCCCACAAAGACTTCACAGAGCACGATCAATCCTGAGGACTCCTATAATCCGATGCGCAAACAGTATCACTCTACCAAGATCCTGAAGGAGATGTTGGATGAACTCCCCCCCGATGCCCTGAAAATGATCGGCATCACCTCCTCTGACCTCTTTATACCGATCTTAACCTTTGTCTTTGGCGAAGCACAGCTGGATGGAAAGGTGGGGATCGTCTCTTCCGCCCGGCTGCAACAGGAATTTTACGGTCTGCCTCCCAACCAAGCCCTTCTGAAAAGAAGATTGATCAAGGAAATAAAACATGAACTCGGACACACCTTCGGTATCGTCCACTGTTCCCTCAGGGAATGTGTCATGTCCGTAGCCAATAATATCGCCGATGTCGATTCCAAAGGGATCTCCTTTTGTGAAGGCTGTAGGGAATTGCTCCGCCGCGGCAGCAAACGAGATTAGCAGTCAGACCAGCCGATGTTGAATTAACAACTCTTCTTGTTTAAGTAATCAACACAAAAATTCCTTTATAAACAGCTAGTTATAAAATACATACTATTTATGTTGAATATTTTAACATTATGGCAGAGTAGCAAAAAGGCGGCTGACTCGCCTTTTTTTAAAAAATACAATAATTTCGACAACTTAGTTTGATGTGTAGTGGCCTTCTTTTATGGCACGAAAAATGCTCTTAATGAGGTTAAGTAAAAAGCGAGGGCTTACGATGGAAACGCAATGTCCTTTTTTAAAAGAT
>Ga0315534_1001419_pt1 | contig 16491 bp, 13 predicted proteins | sample SalMarSW160240MG_FD_203094 | JGI IMG/M metagenome (GOLD analysis project Ga0315534, IMG submission 203094) | Salt marsh sediment microbial communities from the Plum Island Ecosystem LTER, Massachusetts, United States - Salt Marsh Sediment SW1602-40 ... | reverse complement strand
GCCGTCTACGTGATCGCCGAAGTCGGTTCCAACCACAATCGGGATTTTGCATGTGCCCAAGGGCTGATCGACGCCGCGGCGGATGCCGGCGCGGATGCCGTAAAATTTCAAACCTTCTATGCGGACGACTTCATCCCAGCCTCCGTGATGCCCGCGGACTACGGCCTGGAGGACGTGTATCCGGGCAAGTCGTGGCAGGAAGTCCTCCGCGAACGGTTGATTCTGCCATTCGACTGGTATCCGGAACTGGTGGCATATGTGCGGCAGCGCGGCCTCGATTTCGTGGCCACCGTGCATGGCCGTCGGAGCCTGGAATTCGTAATGCGTTTCCAACCGCGAGCCATCAAAATCGCGTCCATGGACCTGACCAACACGCCGCTGCTGCAGACGGTGTCCCGTGCCGGTGTCCCGATGCTCGTGTCGCTGGGAATGGGTTCGTGGGCCGACATCGAACGGGCCGTCGCCGCCGTGGAATCGGAAGGCCCGACGGACCTGACGCTGATGCACTGCGTATCGGAGTATCCCACCGACTATGAAAACCTCAATTTGCGATTCCTGAGTGTGCTGGCCGCCACTTTTGCCAAGCCGGTTGGATTCAGCGACCATTCATTGGGTGTCGTCAGTTCGGTGGCAGCCGTGGCCCTTGGCGCGCGGACCATCGAAAAACACATCACGCTCGACCGGAACGCACCCGGACCGGATCACTCGTTCGCCTTGGAACCGCGGGATTTACAGCGTCTGGTGCGCGAAGTACGCCAGGCCAGCCAGTCTCTGGGCACTGCGCGGCGAATCGTTTCGCCCGGCGAGCGTCGCAACGTGCAGCGCTACCGCCGCCGCGCCGTCGCGCGGGGACCTTTGGCCAGGGGCACCGTGCTGGGCCCGGAACACATCGCGCTGAAACGGCCTGGTTGCGGGATTGCGCCGTTCGAGATGGATCGTTTGTGGGGACGCTCGCTTCTCTGCGACCTGGACGACGAACAACCGTTGACGTGGCACTGCGTGGGAGACAGCCAGAGCTGACGGATGCACGTTTTCGCCGGAACGTACGACGAAGTCCTGACCGTCGCCCACACGGTCCTCGGCATCGACCGAATCGTTGTTGAGGACAAACCGGCCAGCGCCGCGGTCATCCGGTACGGAACCGCGCACGGGATACCTGTGACAAGGATCGGTGACGGAGCCTCCTTTCCAACCTCCGAAATCGCCGGCGCTTCCCTGCTGTTGATGGCCAGTTTCGGCCGGCTGCTCCGCGGGTCCACGATCGAGGCTGTGGACACGATCCTGAACTTCCACCCCGGGATCATTCAGACGTGCCGGGGCCGTCATCCCCTGCCGTGTGCGGTTCTCCGAGGTGATCCGTTGATGGGAATCACCTGCCATCAGGTCGATTCCGAGGCCATCGACGCCGGGCCGATCGTCGCCCAGGTGCAACTTGCTGTCGACTACGACGCGGATTACGCCGCCAACGACGCCCGCCTCCGCGCAGCGCTGCCGGGACTGGCGAACCTCGTGCTCAGCCAGTACGCGCGGCACGGTCGGTGCCACGCCGCGCCCTGGCGTCCAGCACCGGGAAGCTACTTGCCCGCATTGGACAGATCTACCCTGCAGCACGTGTTGTCGGCCACGAGGCTCAGGGACCTCGTACGGGAGAAACCTTTTCATGCGCATTGCCATTAGCCAGCCGCGTTATCTGCCCGCATTGAATTATCTGCAACGGATGGCGCTGGCCGATCGCTTCGTCCTGCTGGACGACGTGCAGCATCAGCGTCGTGCGTTCGAGCATCGAAATCGGATCCGCAACGCCCACGATTCCCGCTGGCTGTCGATTCCCGTGGACCGCGGTAAGGGATCACGGCCGTTGATCCGGCAATTGCGTATCAAGGACTCGAACTGGCTTGCCGAACACACGGCGACCATCCGGTCGTACTACCGGACTGCTCCGTATTTCGACGACGAGCTCGTGCGATGGCTGTACGACGGGCTGGAGGCCATGACACTGCTCATGGACGTGATCGCATGCCAGCTCGTGCGGACCATGCAGTGGCTCGACGTGCCTCTCCGCCACCCATTGATCCGGAGTTCCGCGTTGGGCATCCCCGAACGGGGCAGCCGCCAGCTTGCCGGTGTAACGCATGAATTGGGTGGAAGCATCTATGTGTCTGGTCCCAATGGCCGCGACTACGTGGACCCAGGCCACTTTGGAACCAGCCACGTCGTGTATCACGATTTCGAGTACCCGCGTTATTCGCAGAGCGGCAACGGATTCATTCCGTGGCTGGCTTGGCTGGACCACGCGTTCAACGTCGGCCGCGAAGCCACCCGCTCCGTGGTACTCGGCCCACCCCTCTTAAACGCTGCCTGATCATGAACAACGACGATGTCACACTGGTTATTGCGGCCCATCCGGACGACGAAGTGTTGGGATGCGGAGGCACTGTCGCCCGGCTCGCGCGCGACGGCGGGCAGGTCTATCTGGCCATTCTCGGAGAAGGGATAACGTCGCGACAGTCGTCCCGGGACGATACCGATCGCCAGGCTCTCGATCGGCTGCACCGCTGCAGCCAAGCCGTGGCCAACCTGCTGGGGGCCCGCGAGCTGTTCATGTACGGGTTGCCCGACAACCGCTTCGACACACTACCGATGCTGGATGTCGTCAAGATCATCGAGGAGCTCGTTCATCGTTTGCAGCCGACTCGCATCTTTACCCAGCACGGCGGTGATCTGAATATCGACCACGGAGTGACCTTTCGCGCGACGCTCACGGCCTCGCGTCCCATGGCGGGCCGGCCGGTGCGCGGCGTGTATGCCTACCAGGTGGCGTCGTCCACCGAATGGAGTTTCGGACAATTCCACCCTCTGTTTCAGGCGCAGAAATTCTTCGATATTTCCGAGACGCTGGAAATCAAAATCAAAGCGATGCAGCGTTATGAAAGTGAGGCCAGGCCTTTTCCCCATCCTCGATCCCCCGAAGCCTTGCGGGCCCACGCCGTTCATCTGGGCAGCCGGGTCGGCGTCCGCGCCGCCGAAGGCTTCTCGCTCGTGTGGGAACTCGGCTGAATGGCCGTGCGTGCCTATCCGTGCACGATCTCCACCGCGCCGTGTCGTCGCTCGTCGGCGACCGCGTGAAACCGTCCGTGCTGGTCGAGCGCCGCGAGCTTGATGGCCCCAAAATACATGTCCTTCGATGCAAACGGCCTGACAACGAACTTGTCCTCGAGGAGCGTAGCGTCGATGCCCGGTTCAAACTGGGCGCGGAGTCCGTCCGGACGCGGCTCGATGTGCAAACGCGGTGCCTGGACGGATTCCTCCATGGCCATTGCCTCCAGGGCATAACGCGCCCACGTTTGTGCAATCGACGTCGTGATGCGGCTGGCGCCCGGTGAACCAAAGGCAAGACACCGGCCGTCCTGGTGCCATGCCAGCGTGGGCGCCATGTTGGACACGAGCCTGGTACCGGCGTCGGCGACGTGGAATCCCCGTGGGTTCAATTCCGGCTCGCCGAGACTGTTGTTACAGCCGAACCCCAGGCTGGGAACAATAACGCCGGCTCCATAACCCATACTCATCGTGACAGAGACAATACTGCCATCCGATGTAACGACCGACAGATGCGTGGTATTTGGTGACTTCAACACGGGCCAGTTGCCGCGCAAGCCCGTGTTCTGTAACAGCGCGTCGGCGACCGGTCCGCCAAAGGTTGGATGGAAAAGTTGATCTTCGCGAATGCCGAGCAGACGCACCTGCGAACGCGCGTGGATGAGCGTGCGCTCGGCCGCCGGCATGGCGTCGCGCCAATGGGACTGCAGCATGTTGATCAGGCATCCAACCGCAGTGCCCCCGACGGCCGGCGGTGGATTGAGCGCCAGCTGAAAGCCGCGCGAATGGAGAATGATTGGTTCGCGTACAACGGCTTTGTAGGCGGCAAGATCTTCGCGAGTTATGAAGCCGCCACAATCCTGGATTTCGCTGGCAAATGTCGCGGCCAAATCACCTTCGTACAAAACTTGCGCACCTCGTTCGGAGATAGCTTCGTATGTCTGTTCCAGGTTGGGGACGCGAAACAGCTCCCCATTTTCGAGGGGACGTTCTCCATCGGGAAAGAAGCAGCGCCGGCAGACATCCTGCTGCCAGAACAACACGCGACCGACCAGGGCCAACCATTTCGCCATCGTGGCACCGGTCGGAATTTCGGTCCGTGCCAGTTCGAGCGCCGGCGCGACAACGTCGCGCCAGGGGAGCCGGCCATGGCGCGTCCATGCCATGCCGGCCGCGGCCAGCATTCCGGGAACGGCGACAGCCGCAGGCCCTGCCTGCACATCGATACCGTCCCCGTAGGGCAAGCGCGCCGTGCGCCAGGCCGCCGATTTCGCCGTGGGGCGGCTGCTGATCGTCGGCATCGCATCGGCACCTTCGATCAATTCCGCCCGTTTTCCCGCGGGGCGGATCATAAAGAAGGCCGATCCCCCCAAGGAACACATCAGGGGTTCGGCCACGGTGGCCGTGAGCGCCGCTGACACGGCGATGTCGGCGGCGGTGCCGCCTGCCCGTGCCAGCCTCGCGCCGGCGGCCGCGGTCAGCGGCGAATCAGCGGCGATCGCAGCGTTTGTTAAATGCATCCGTCTCGGGAGGCCCGTGCGTAAAACTCATGAAAAGCAGATTCAGCTCGACGGTTCTTCATGTCGCCATTTATTGCTTCGCCCCTCGGGCCTCGATCGCCCATGCGCAACGAGCGCCGGCAACAGGGCGGTAGTGCGCCTCCGGTCGCAACGGAGCTTCCGCCGTTGTTATGCCTGCGCAACAGGTTCCATCACGGTGCGCGATTGTGGGACAGAACAATCCGCCGGCACGCGATAGGGTCCGGTTCTCATGGGATTGCGAACGAGCCGACCCGGCGGGATGAGCGTCCTGCGGCGGAAGAGTCATGTTCGCGTAACGTAACATTGCATTTGACGGATCTCCCTGTCGATCAAGAATAGTAAGGGGAGAGAATTGCCGCTTGCGGGGCCGTTTATTGAAGATTGACGATTGTCCAGGATCAGCATGCTTAAGATCAATTTCGAGTTTGTAGGCGGCCCCAAGGATGGGAAAGTTCTGCACGGAGTGCTCGGCGAACCGAGCGATGCGGAAAGACACTATCTGTTGTCGAATCGGGGCACGGTGGGGCAACGTTTCAAGGTGGCCTCGGGCTATGCCGTGGAGACGTTGGCCCGAGAGGAGTTGACACAGCACAAACGGCACCAGTTCCAACGGCACTATTATATCGTCACCGACCGTGTTGAGGACGGCGACGACGTATGGGTACGCGTCCGGTATGCGCCAGAAGCGGCGGAAGATGCTTAGAAAGCGGTTTCAGTACGCCTTGCCATCGCTCCATGACCGGGAGATGTCACCGCAGAATCAGGTCTTGAAATCGGCTCTAAGAGAATATCTGCCGCGTATTATCGTCCGCACGACTTTATCCTGCGCCGTCGCACAAGGTGAATTTACGCGACTTCGATGGCCCCCGTAGCCTGCCTTCACGGACGCTTTCTATCCCAAATCGCCGCACGGATCACATCCATGACCGGCGCACACGGATGACGCTCAAGTACGTGGTCGGTCGCGTCTTCCAGCGACCAGTTTGCGAACCAGTAGAGGTACGCGATCACGACACTGGGCGACCGATTGACACCACCCGAACAATGGACGTAAACGGTGTGGCCATCATCGATCAGTGCATTCAGCGCGCTGGCCGCTTCGTGCAGTTGGCCATGCAGGTCGGTATCATCGAAATCGCGGATCGGGATCCGCCGCACTTCCAGCCCCAGCGATACATAGTGGGCCCGCTGCGATGGCCAGTCGACGCCGACGTAATCAAAATCAATATCCGTCTGAAGATTCAGTACGGCGCTGATTCCCTGGGCCTGCAACTCGTCCAGATCCGCGGTCGTTTCGGGACAGGAACCGACGTAGAGGTTGGGAAGGATCTGGTCAACGTCCATCTGGATGATTTCTAAAGCAGACTTTTGAAAACTTCCAGCACGAGGTCCTGCTCGCACCCACGATACCACCTGATTGTCGACCCGCGTACCGCGTCGATCCACACTGCTCGACAACAGCGACAATCGCCAAACCGCCGGAGGATCCTGCGTTGCGGCTCCAAGACAGGTCGCCCGCTGCCGCCCGCCTGCGATTGTCCACGGAGTGCTGCTGTTACGCCAGTCGCTGGAGTACGTGAGCCAGGCGGCGACCGATCCCCAGCGCCCTTTCTTGCTGTTTGCTGTCCTTCAGTGTGCCATCGTCCGCGAATGCCTCGTGGGCCCGCGCCACGGCGATCTGCTCGGGCAAAACGAGCACGCCAATGTTGCCCAGGATGGCCCGTACATGGACCAGTCCGCGCAGTCCGCCCAGCGTTCCGGGCGAGGCGGCCAGCAGCCCGGCGACCTTACCTCGGAAAGCGACCAGCGGAGGTTCCTCAGGCGCGGGGCGGGACGCCCAGTCGATGGCGTTCTTCAGCACGCCGGTGATGGAACTATTGTATTCGGGGGACGCGACCAGAAATCCGTCATGCGCGACCATGAGTTCTTTTAGCCGGCTGGCATGCTCAGGCGTTCCCTCTGCCTTTTCCAGGTCTTCGTTAAAGATCGGCATGGGAAAATCATTCAGGTCAATCAACGACACCGCGGTGCCGGCACCCTCGGCGGCCCGCGCGGCCACCTTCACCAGCCGTTTGTTGAAGGAATCGCGGCGCAGACTTCCGGCAAACGCCAAGATGCGGGGTTGATCACTTATCAATGTGTCGATTCATCGTGCGTAGGTCAGTCCAGCGGGATCGCGCCTGAAAAGCGATGTCCACGGGACTCCATTGGGACGGTGTATACGGACGTGCGGGCGGTGACCAGCAGGGTGTGGCCATCGGGTCCGCCGAATGTGACGTTGGCAGGTTGCTCGGCCAGCGGAATGGTCACCAGCCGGCGGCCTTGTGGCGAGAAGACTTGAATTCCCAGCTGCGACGTGATGTACAGGTTGCCGGCGGTGTCCAACGTCAGCCCATCGCCGCCGCTGGTGTCCTCGCCGGCCGGCTGCTTGAGCGTGCACAGCACGCGTCCCGGGCCAAGCTGTCCGGGTTGCACAACGCGATACGCCATCATCTCCTTCTGCATGCTTGGTACGACGTACAGCGTCTTCTCATCCGGCGACAGAATGATGCCGTTGGGTGCCGGCAAATCGTCACCCAGTCGGGTCACGTCGCCTCGCGGACTGCGGTAGTAGAAAGCTTCCTTGCGCTGCGGCCAGGGTTCGGGTGCGCGAAACCTTGGATCCGTAAAATAGACTCCTCCCTGATTGTCAATAACCAGATCATTAGGAGCATTGTATCGCCGGCCCTCGTACTTGTCGGTCAGCACGGTGCGCTCGCCGGAAGTCAGGTCGCGGATCACCAGCGCACCGTCCATTTCGCAGACCACGAGCCGCCCGTTGCCATCAAACATCAGCCCGTTGGCGTGATGGGATGGCTCGACTGCCACGGAAAGATTCCGCTGGGACTCGATCAGATAGATGCGATTGGCGGGAATGTCGGAGAATACCCACCGCTCGCCGCCACCGCTCGCCGGGCCCTCGGTAAACCCCAAATTCGTTTGCAGACGCTCGGCTTTTCCGGACGGACCGATGCCGGGCACGGACTCCGCGCCGCACGCCGAGGCAACCCACAACAGGCACCACACGCCCAGGTGCGCTCTACACGGAACGTAGCCCATATCACCAGACTCCCGAGTCGAAACAACGGAGTGGCTCAGCGGAGACGCGCCGCAATGTGCGCCGCGCACGAGATGATCGAGATGATATCATACTGCACGCGAATGTCCAGTTCCGGCGCACGCCGACTCATCAGGCCGGTCATGGGGGGGTGGTAAGACGACGGCGAAGCGCCGCGGGGATATCGGTGTTTACGCGGCCGCGCGTCGGCCGGCGGCCCAGTGAAGCCACCACGTTTTGGCTCTTGCCAGCATCGTGCGCTTGATGCGCCGGCCTTTGAACGTCCCTGAAAAAATTCCATCCGGCGCGAAATATCTGAAAGGCGTGCCGAAAGTGGCGAAGTAATAGCCGTAGACCAGCGCGGGCGTGACCGATTTGGGAGGCAGCCGGCGACCGATCAGGTCGATCAGCTCTGCGTGGCTGTCGGGGTTGTAGGTCGCGCCGAGATTGCGGTAATAGGACGTGCCCGCCAGCACGGACGGCACGCCCCAGTACACCGCTTCAATGCCCAGAGTCGATCCAAACGTGACGACCTTTTCCGCAGCGCGCAACAACGCGTACGAGCTGATGGGATCGTCGGCGGCGATGACGGTGACAAACGGGGCGCCCACGCCCGCCAATTCGCGTGTCTGGCGGTTGTCCACACCCGCCAGGTTGGGATGGACGCGCAGATACAGGTGCAGGTCGCCCGCCTTGCCTCGCAGCGATCGGACGATGGCCTGGATGGCATGGTTCTGATCCCGGTACAGGGGGTTTCGCCAAGTGTCGCCGACCGCCACGAATTCGTCTTCCGACGACAGAAACACGACGACATTGCGTTTCCGCGGATTCCAGTCGTGGGGCAGGCTCGCGGCATGCTGATGCTGGACGTACGAGAACCAGCTGCCGCCATCACCCTCCGACCGTGCCTGGAACCACCGCGACGCCGTCGCTTCGCGGTCAGCGCCGGCGCGCTCCCACGCTTCCCGGATCTTCCCCTCGCGGTAAACACGATCGTGCAGGAAGGTGTCGTGGAAAAGGGCATAGTGCCGCAGGTCGAATCCCCGATCATGCGTGAAACATGTAACTCCCCGCTCCTGGCACGCCCGGAGCGCGGCCCGCAACGGCGCGAATCGGCCATTGAATACATACAATCTGTCGACCGGATTGACCTCCAGAAAATTGGCAATTGACCGGTAAACAATCAACGCATTGCGGAGGGTCGCACCGACGAGGCCCGCGTGCTTTTCCAGATCAACGTCCGGATCACGAAGCTGCGACACGAGGGAGGACAACACGGCATAACCAATATCGAACCCGCCCACCCGGTATGCTTTCAATGCGTCGACGTCCGCAAACCGCGCGGGCAGGTTGCGCACGGCCCGCTGATCTTCATCGGTAAGGCGATAAAACGGCTCGACGGAGATTTTGTCCGACAACAACGCCAGGCCGCCCAGCCGCCGGCCGGTACATTGCCGACAGAGATTCGTCGCATGTTGTGGATTGGCGTCGCAGGTGGGCATTTCGCCGTCGCAGCCCAGCAGCGTTACCCGGTCTGCCCGATCCAAATGCAGTTGGATGATTTCCAGGTCCGTTTCCAGGTGCGGCGTCCATCGTGCGTAGGGCGAGAAAACAACAACATTCATCGTAACGGTTCTCGCGGAAGGTCCCTCGCAGGCTGGTGGGCCGACATCGCGCGCCGGCCGTCAGGCAGCCCGACCGGACAGAACGGCATTGCTCATCGAGCGGACCAGCTCACCATACAGTTCGACGTACCTTGCTGTCTGCAACTCGGCGCTAAATTCGCGCTCCACCATCTCGCGGGCATGCTCCCCCATCCGGTGCCGCATTTGTCTGTTTTCGACAAGCCGCACGATGTGCCAGGCCAGACCCGCGCAGTCGCCTGATTCCGCCAGGAAACCCGTGGTTCCAGGACGGATGTAGTCGGAGATGCCTTCCGTCCGAAACGCCACGACGGGCGTGCCACAGGCCATGGCTTCGAGGGCGGTCAGTCCGAAGACTTCTTCCAGCGACGGGAGGATGAACATATCGGCGGCTGAATAAATTGTGGCCTGCTGTTGCCTGTCGGAGACATACCCCATCTTCTTCAGATCCAGATGCGGCGGAATTTCGCTCCCTCGGCCGTTGCCAAACACCAATCCTGTGATCGGCCCATGATCGGCAACCCGGGACAACGCCACCATCAGTTCGCGAAAACCCTTTCGGCGTTTGTCGATCGACTCGGCGCCAAAAGCGACGACGACACGGTCTTCCGGAATACCGAGGCGCCGTTTGGCGACCGATTTGTCCATGGGCACAAACTGGGCGACGTCAACGCCGTGATGAATTGTTTGAATAGTACGCACGTCTGACAGAACCGCACTGGCCCGGGCTACCTGCTCCGCACCATGGCTGGGAGCCACGATGTGAATATTCTTGCCGCGCAGCGCATCCATTTTTATTTGAAACGTCTGCCGGGAGAGATCATCGGAACTGGGGCGACCCAACTGCGGACAGTGCTGGCACGTCGTACGGTAGGCTTCACAACCGTTGACATAGTGGCACCCGCCCGACATCGGGTTCATATCGTACAGCGTCCAGACAACCGGAACGCGGTCGGGCAGGGAGCCGAAGAACGAACGGTAGTCGATCATCGTCGCGACGGAGTGCAGATGAACGACGCTTGCGTGTCGGGACGCTTGCGGAAGCGGCGTGGGGTGGGGCTGCTCGGCGGCACTGAAGGATTCCAGCCCTTCCGGACGTCCCTTGATCCAGTATTGCTTCTTTCTTGCCATCCGCACCTTGCGAGCGGAAGCTAGCAGCCGGGCCCGCACCTGCTCCCAAAATCCCGCGCTATAGTCGGTCCATCGCACCAGGCGACATCCCGGTTCGTCGAGCGATTTTCGCGACACCGGGGCGTGCCAGTAGCGGCTGATCGCACCCAATGCCAGCAGAGATCGGTGCAAGCGAAGGGCCGCGACAGCAGCCCCGCTTGTGCTGTCGGCGCTGAAATGATCGACCGTCAGTCCGCTAAGGTCCATGGCGGGGTAAGTATCAGAAAGCACGCGGTGGGACAACGGCAACCGGGTGACAGCGGCTTTACCGTCTTTACCGGGCGTTACCCGCTTGAGCCGTTACTCCAAAACAGGCGTGGCACGCACGGTCGGCAATTACGGGAGGCCCGAGCGTGCAGTACCGCGAGCGGCCACAGGCCGGGTGCGCTGCTGTTGGGCATCAAGCGAAAGCTTCACGCAGCCGGTCGATCTGTCGCGGACATTCCTTTCGCGGATTGCCGGCATCTTCATATTCGAGCACGACGTAGCCCCGATAGCGTACGTCCTTGAGGATGCGCGCCAGTTGGTCGAAATCAGCGGGCCGTTTCTTCCGATCCGGCCCGGAAACGGACACCTTCACCTGCACGTTGATGGCATACGGCGCGACCCGCGCCAGATCGGCATAGATGTCGTCGCTGTGAAAGTTTCCGGTGTCGAGGTTGACGCCAAACCAGGGACTACTTACATCCCGCACCAACGCTAAAATACCTTCGGCCGTGCTCGTGGGCCCTCCATGGTTCTCGAGCGCCAAATGCACGCCCTTACGACCGGCGTACTCGCAGCACTCCTCGAGTCCTTCTACGATCAGCCGGTGTGTTTCCTCGGGGCTCACACCCTCTTTGGCCTGGCCGGCGAAAACGCGGATGACCGGCGCGCCGAGGATCTCCGCGCGTTCAATCCATCGCTTCACGTCCTCGATCTGCTCGATCCGCTGCCATCCCGCTGGGAAACCAAAATCGTTGCCAACGGCCGTTCCCGACACATCCAGACCGAGCAGAAAGCACTGCTGTTTGAGCGACCGAATGTATACGTTCGTAGGCGGCTGCGGAAAGTAATAGGACGTCAATTCGGTGCCGTCCAGCCCCATGGCCGCGCAGTCGTCGATAAAATCCGAAAGGGTCAGCCGGGGCGGATTACCTTTCAGCAATTCACGATAACTATACGCCGCAAGACTGAATTTGAATTTCGCTTTCCCGTTTCGCGTGATGGGATCGGCCGCCTGGCCATACGGCACCACCCCGAAATCACCGGCCACGACGGCGCCGGAGGCCACAGCGACACAGCGGTTAAATTGTCGACGATCCAGCGGCACGCTGCTCATGGAGTTCTCCCAATGTCGGTGCGATAAACCAAATGGATCCGTGCCCTTGATGAAGCTGCTCGCGGATAGGTGGCTGGTTGGGCACACATCCATCCTCGAACATGGATTCAGGCGCTGACGATTCTATAAACGCGGCGGATACGTCCTGTCAAACCGCCGGCTGATTTCTGTTTTCGTGCGGCGATTTCACGGCGGTTGGGCGGCTGGCATGAGTTGGCGGTCCAGCCACTGGTAGGCCCGTTGGCGGGCTTCGGCGGAAAAGGCGTGCGGGCCCGGCAGCAGGACATTCTCCAAGCGCTGCTGCTCCCCGTACAACCGCCAAATCGGGCGTGCCGCCTCGGTCGCCTCGTAGGCACTGACCGCTTCCGGAAAAATGGGATCGTCTCGCTTGGTATGCTGGTAGTACGCACGCGGCGCGACGAGTCGTACTACATCGTGCCAGTCCCAGGCCGGCAGATCGCCGCGGAGAAACACGGGACGGAGTTTGGGCATATACGAAAACCATTGATCGCGGGCCCACCGCAACTTATTGTGGTCCGCTTCAAACGTAGCCCACCCGCAGCTGGCAACCGTGGCCTTAACACGATCATCCCAGGCGGCCAGCAGCGCCGCCTGTTCGGCTCCCAGCGAATGGCCCACGGCGCCGACGCGTCGAGGGTCCACCTCGTCGAGCGACACCAACACGTCCAACGCTCGCTGCGCGTCGTACAGCATCTTACCCATCGCCGACAAGGCGGGGTGCCGCAAGTAATGGCCGCGCGTGTCGAAGGCGCCGAAACGGTCAATCCGGTCGCCCGCGCACAGGGAGTCCGGTGACAGCGTCACATAGCCTCTTTCGGCCAATTCGTGCCCGAACGCCAGGCTCGCGTCGCCCTCCAGCCCCGCGGCTTCCCGTTTGCCGAGCGGCGTCGTCTGGTGCAAGACGAGAATCGCCGGGCGCTTGCCGGCGGTGCCTGTGGGCACGTGCAGGTATGCGCGAACCGGATCGTCGGTCCCCACCGAGTATTCGATCAGCCGGCGGACGTAATGGTGCGTATCCTCCTGGCCCAGCAGCCGGAATTCCGGCGTGGCCTCGTGGTTGCCCGTTCGTCCGAGGGTCCGATGCATGTCCGCTGCAATCCGCGACCGGCGCGACTGCCATTCGGCCAGGTCGCGCGGCACTCGCCGCGGCAGGCGCGGGCCCGCAAAGCGTTCGTCCAGCCACTGCCACGCCGCCTGCCGCGCCTGGCGCGGAAACCCGTGAGGCAGATCGGCAGAGACGAATATAACGTCGTTCGCCGCACCGTAGAGACCGTATACGCCGCGGAGTTGTGGAGCGATTTTGCGCAACGCATCGGTGTGAGGGAAGACATCGTCGCGCGCCGCGTACCATACGCATAAGGGACGCGGTGCGATCAGGGAACAAATGTCGTGCCAGTCGAACGGAACCTGGTCTACGTGGGGCAGATAAACACCCAATTGAGGCCACAGCGGTGTGAGGTGGCTCCACCGGTCCGGTCGATTGTCTTCCCGCAGCGTGCTGAAACCGCAACTGACAATGGCCAGTGTGACGCGGGGTTCGAACGCCGCGGCCATGAGCGCCGTGTAGCCGCCGTGCGAATGGCCGACGCAGCCGATCCGCAGCGGGTCGACCTCCGGAAGCGATCGCAGGACGTCCACCATGCGCGACACATCCCAGATCATCTTGCCGAAGTAGGACCAGTTGGGATGCCGCCGGTAAAACCGGAGGCTGTCATCGTATGGCTGCGCGTTGTCGCCAATCCGATCTCCGAAGCCGATCATGTCGGGCGCGAGTGCCATGTAACCGCGGCGGACAAGCTGTAGCGCGATGGCCATGTCGGGATTCCCTGCCGTGCCGCACGGTTCGTCTTTGCCTTGCGCCACGGATTGATGCAGACAAATCATGGCGGGAAGACGTCCTTCGGGCAGCGGCCGAGGCACGAGCAGGTAAGCCGGTATCCAGTCGTCCGCTTCACTACGAATGCGCACGCGCCGGCGCAGGTGGTCGTCCAGGATTTGTTCATCCAGCACCTCCCATTCCGCGGTCGGCGGCGCTATCGGTTCCGGAGACCCCAGCAGCGCCTCGATTACCGCGGCCTGCTCGTCGCGCTTGCGCTGCCACGCGTGAATACCGTCGATCGAAACATCGTCGGCGGACCCGGTTTCGAGCAGCGGAACGAGATCCTTGCGGCCTGCCTGCGGAGTTGCCAGTTCGGGGCGCGACCATGTCGTGACGTTGCGCCAATGGTCCCAGTCGTGCCCCGGCCAGCCGCGGGCGGCGGTCGTGGGCAACAGCACCGCCCACGCCAGCGCGGTCGGCATGAGCAATGTCGACGATGTGCGCAGGGCCGGCATCGACGTTGAAGGGTGAGGGACCGGTTCGGGGCGCTGGTGACTGTAAGCGGACATGCGGAGGATCGTATCGGTGACGGGTAAGCCGGGCGGTGTGCTGGAAACAACCCGGCACGGACGCCCACCGGCCGATGATTCCCGCGGACCGTGTGGTCGCCGCCAAGGCCCGTGGCTTGGCGCGGGTCGTGCAACGACCGGTTGACGTATTATAACCAGGCGGCTTTGCTATACGGCATCCCCGCGCCGCAGGTCATCGGAACCGGGCGGCCGCGGATCAGGCGGGGAGTCTTCGAGGAGATCGACATCATGGACATCCTGTGTTTCGGGGAGGTCATGCTGCGGCTGACTCCTTCCGGTCATCTGCGGCTCCGCCAGTCGCTGCCGGGCGGCCTGAATGCCACCTTCGGCGGCAGCGAAGCCAATGTCGCCGTTTCGCTGGCTATGTTTCGGAATAACGTTCGCTACGTTTCGGCACTTCCCGACAACGCGCTGGCCGACGCACTGCTGGCTCAGCTCCGCGGCTTCGGCATCGACACGAAATTCTGTGTGACAAAGCAACACTCGCGTTTGGGAATCTATTTCCTCGAAACCGGTGCAAACCAACGAAGCTCCGTGGTCATTTACGATCGCGAGCCAAGCGCGGTCAGTACGACGACGAAGGATGAATATGCTTTTTCATCTGCTTTGCAGGGAGTGGACTGGATCCACGTGTCGGGGATCACGCCGGCATTGAGTGAGCGCGCCTTTCAGGCCACGCTCGAGCTGGTGTCTCTGGCCCGCCGCGAGGGGGCGCAGGTCTCGTGCGACCTGAATTTTCGCAACAAGCTCTGGAAATGGAATTCCGGTCGGGAAGCCCGCGCGTTGGCGCAACAGTGCATGACCGACGTGCTGGGCCATGTGACGGTTCTGGTTGCCAACGAAGAAGATGCCAAGGACGTTCTGGGCATCGAGGCTGAGGGCACGTCGGTGGAGCACGGCCGGATCAACGCCCAGGCGTACGTCGACGTGGCGCGACAGATCACCGAGCGGTTTCCGCACATCCACACGGTGGCGATCACCTTGCGGGAGAGCTATTCGGCCACCCACAATAATTGGGGCGGCATGCTATGGGATGCGCGGCGGGAGCAAGCCTTCTTTGCTCCCGAGGACACGGATGGTCACTATCGGCCGTATGAAATCCGATCGATTGTGGATCGCGTCGGCGGTGGCGACGCATTTGCCGCGGGACTGATCCATGCCTGCGGTTCGGACCGCTTTTCAGAGCCTCGGGATGCCGTGCGATTCGCCGCGGCCGCAAGCTGCTTAAATCATTCCATTCCGGGCGATTTCAATGTTGTAACTGAGCGAGAAGTCGAAGCCCTGATGGGCGGTTCCGTTTCGGGGCGCGTGCGGCGATAGATGGCTCCCTGTCTTATGATCGATTGATGCTCCGGATGGCTCCGGACGGCGGCGTCCAGGCCCGCGTGATATCTCGGGCGATGTGCGCAAGCACGTGATCGAGCTTGCCGTGGTCGAATGAAGAGTTTTCGCCGCCGTAGCGCGCGGGCGAATCGTGGAACGGTTCGCTCCGCGTATCGCCGGACACGCGCACGACCGGCCGCCGCGCGTCGACTTCACGGTGCGCGCCGGTCGCCCCTGCGGCGAACGCGGTCCGCGCTTGCGGCGTCTGCTGATCGCTCTCGTAGTATTCGTCGAATGAGGATGCTGTCCGGCGAGCCCAGCGGCCGTCGGCCGTCGCCTCGGTCGCCGCGGTCCATCCGTCGGCCACTGGCTCTTCTGCCGCGTGCGCTGCCGTCGCCACCACCTGGCTTGATCGGTTCAAGGCGTTGATAACCAGCAGCACGTCCAGGGGCGAGACCATGTGGTCGCCGTTCACATCTACAAAATGGTGGATCGAGTCCGCGCGGGCCCAGGGGGCGGTGCTGGTTGGCGAAGTCGCTTCGTCAAGATTCGCCGGCCCGCTCTGGTTCAGGCGGTTGATGATCGCCAATGCGTCGGTCGGTGAAACGCGATGGTCGCCGTCGACGTCATGTGGCTTGATGGAATTGTTGAACTGGGATGCAAAGGAGACTTCGGTTGCCGGAACCGCCGCGCGTGCCTGACTGGAAGCTGCCTGCTGAGCCGTCAGTATTTCGATGGCTTTGATGGACGGATTCTGAACAACATGTCCGAAGTCGATGTCCAGATTGTTGTCGCTGGTGACGGAGAAGGTCTTTACCACGCCCGCGAAGGTACCCACTTCGGCCGCCACGTCGTAGTCGTCCAGAGCCA
>Ga0315534_1001417_pt1 | contig 16506 bp, 5 predicted proteins | sample SalMarSW160240MG_FD_203094 | JGI IMG/M metagenome (GOLD analysis project Ga0315534, IMG submission 203094) | Salt marsh sediment microbial communities from the Plum Island Ecosystem LTER, Massachusetts, United States - Salt Marsh Sediment SW1602-40 ... | reverse complement strand
GAATCTCGGTCGGCGCCGAGATACGAAATGCAAAATAATCGTCGTCCGAAGGGCTCAGGTACCAGTCCGCAACATCGACGGCGTCTTGGGTCGTGTTGTACAACTCGATCTGATCCGCGTCGCCCGCAACAGAATGGGCCAGGACCTCGTTGACGATCACCGTCTGCACCGCGCCCGTGCCAGGGGCGCCGGGTGAGCCGCCGAACTCGCTGCTGGCTCGCCAGTTGGCGGGGTCGGAGTAGCTGCCGAACGGATCGATGATTTCCAGCGAGCTGCCGCGTCCCGCTGCCCGATCCGGCCAGTCGGCGCCGACCCCGTACGCAAACTGCTGGATGATCGCGCCGTCGGCGGCCAGCAGCGTGAGCTGCTCCCCTTCATTGCCCAGTCTCCCGCCATACGCGCCATCCTCACCGCCCAGAGGATCACTGCCCTGGGCAAGCAGGTCGCTGGAACCGTAACGCGAAAGGAACGCGTCGCGATTGCCGGCAATCACCACGTGCGCACCCGGATCCAGCGTCTGCGAGGCAAAGTCAAAGCGAAGGCCCTGAGTATCTCCATCGACCACGCGCTGCACCAACTGGATACCTCCGAGGTCGACAGGATCCTGGCCCATATTGGCCAGCTCCAGGAATTCGAATTCATCATTGTCGATGTTCGATTCGTTCAGTCCGCCTACGGGATTGGCATCGTGGGGATTGAAATTAATTTCGGTGATTCGCAGAGGAACGTCGGAAATCACCACGAAGGAAGCTGTGTTCAAGGCCGACCACTCGCCGTCATGCAGCGTTCTCGCTTTGATTGTTGCCGCCTGCGCTAACTCGAACGGGGCGCTGAAGGCGACAGCCGTCGCGGCAACCTGGCCTCCCGGAAGCCGCGGATCACTGCCATCGGTCGTGTAATAGATCGTGCCTTCGTCGGCATTCAAGCTAATCGGAAAGTCGCCCGTCACTTGCCCACCGTGCTGATTGAAGCCGGGGGCATCGACATTGGGGAACAAATCCAGACCGCGAAGCTGCCCCAGCAGGATTTCCGTTCGCCTGGGGAAGAAATTATCAAGCAGCTGCTGCTGGGTCTCGATCCAGTCCTGGCGCGTAAACGGGTCATCCCGCCTGTTGTCGCCCCAGCGCGCGGATTCACCGACAATCGCGCGATCGATCTCGTTCATCCGGTCCTGGTATTTGGCAGCGGCAGTCTCGGGGGTCAATACACCGCCGTTGAAGAAGTGTCGCTGCACATGGTCGGCGAACAACAGCCGGTATTCGGCATTGGCGGTCAGCTGTTGGTGCACCTCGGTGGGCGCGCCAGTATTGTTTTTCAGCGCCGTCGATCGATCATTGACGGACGTTAACACTTCCTCCGCGTCCCAACTGTGGAAGTGCCATTTGCCATCGGGACTTTCGCGATTGAACGTAACGTACCAGTTGTCTTCGCCCCAATCGGAGTTGGCGACATAAAAATTGGTGAGCATGTAATCGATCAGATCGTCGACGTCGACGATGTCGGCCACGGCCTGATAATTCGCGTCATCCGAGAGGTCCTGACGGGCCAGTTCGAGCATGGCCAGGTAGGCTTCATTGGTGCCGTCGACTACCGTATCGGCATTGTGTTTCAGCACGTCGTACTGACTATCGTCGCCACCGAAGTAGGAAGCGGCGAACGACGAATCAGGACGTTCATGGACGTAGTACATGCCCCAATACAGGCCGTTGACGTACAAATGATGGAAACGGGCGTGGGGTGAATTGCCCCCCATGGCATTGTGCAGATCGGCGACATATTGATCCTGGATGTATTTGGCCAATGTAGCTTGAGTGGCGTGAAGCCAGCCGAAATTGTCGACGGAGTCCAGTACGAACGTATTGAACACTTCCGCCGCATCATCGCCCAGAAGTGGAAAGTCGAGCACGGACGGTCCGAACTCGCGGGTGAACTTCACGCGCATTGAAAGCTTGTCGACTTTCCAACGCCGGGTGCTCGTGTTTCCCTGAACCTGGATGGAACCGTCAATTTGAAACCCCGTGGAGCCGTCCGGCTGAAGGAGTTCGAGCGACGTGCCGCGCGGATCGCTCTTGCCCTCAATGTAAATCCCTTGACCGCCTTCGCCGAACATGTCTTCCCAGGGCAGCACGACCGATAGGGACGGGACGGATTTCAGGTCGTCGGTCGTGAACCGGTCGTCGGGCAGCGGGTAGTTTACGACGTCGGGATCGATGCCCCAGTCGACGCTTTGGATCTGGTTTCCGAGCAGGACGTCCAGGTCACCGTCGCTGTCCACGTCGCCGAGCGAAACGGCGACGCTGCGTGTCCCGCCAAACAACTGACCGCTGTTGGTGAAGTGGCCGTGGCCGTCGTTGAGCCACAGGGAATTGCCGGCCGGTTCGCCGATAACAACGTCCAGATCCGCGTCGCCGTCGATGTCACCCAGATCGATGTCCCACGCGGCCGTGGTGCCGATTTGCTGGCCGCTGTTGGAAAAGATACCCGCCGTTTCGGTCCCGCCATTGAGCCAGACGGACTTGGGGCCGGTATTGCCGGCAAACAGATCGACGTGCCCGTCGCCATCGAGAGGGGCGAGCGCCACGGCGTGGCTGCCGGCCATGCCCAAGGTCTGCTCCGCCAGCGTGAAGACGCCGACTCCGTCGTTGAGCCAAAGCTGGTTTCCGCTGCCGCTGCCGACCATCGCGTCCAGGTCGCCGTCGCCGTCCACGTCCCCTAAGGCCAGTGCGATCCCGCCGCCCGAGCCGAGCCGCTGTCCGCCGCTGGTAAACTGGCTCTGTCCGTCATTGAACCAGACCGTGGTGCCGGTCGCTCCCGCAGTCAGGGCGTCGATATCTCCGTCGTCGTCGATGTCCCCGAGCTGCACGGCGCGCGTGGCCGTGTCGCCCAGTGCCTGGCCGCTGTCGGTGAATCGCACCTCGCGCTGACCCAACCATGTCTGATTGGCCCCGTGATTGCCGAAGACGGCATCGAGTTGTCCGTCGCCGTTCACGTCGCCCACTGCGACGTCCCGGCCATCGGACCCCTGCAGTTGTCCAGGAATAACGCTGAACAGGCCGTCGCCGTCGTTGAACCAGAGTTCGTTGGCGCCGGCGGTGGCCACGAGCGCATCCAGGTCGCCGTCACCATCCATGTCATCGATTCGCACGGCGCGCGTGGTCGTGGTTCCCAGAGTCTGACCGCTGTCGCTGAACAGGCCGGTTCCGTCGTTGAACCACACGCGACTGCCCGCTTGCCCGCCAATGAACGCGTCCAGGTGTCCATCTTCGTCCAGGTCCTCCAGGGCCACGGCAAAGCCATCGGACCCCGGCGCGGCGTCCGCGGGCGTGAACGTGCCCGTGCCGTTGTTGAACCAGACGCTGTTCGCGCCGGTATTGCCCACCAGCGCGTCGACGTCCCCATCTCCGTCAACGTCGCCCAGGGCAACATCGTGACTCTCGGCGTTGCCGAGATCCTGTCCGGTGGATGAAAAAATGCCCGCGCCGTTATTGAGCCACACGGAGTTGGCCCCTGTGCCGGCGACCAGGATATCCATGTCGCCGTCGTTGTCCAGATCGCTGAGGGCGATCCGCGTCCCTGCAGACCCCGGGCCGGCAGCCCCTTGGAGAAATACGCCGCTGCCGTCGTTGAACCAGATGGTGTTCGTGGAATCATTCGCGAAAACGGCATCCAGGTCGCCGTCAGCGTCCAGGTCGGCCAGTTGAACATCGCGGCTGTCGGCATCGCCAATCTGATGAACGTCTTCAGTGAAACTTCCCGCGCCGTCGTTCCTCCACAGTTTATTTGCGCCCGGGTTCGCCACCATCACGTCCAGGTCGCCGTCATCATCCACGTCGCCCAAGGCGACGCGGCGCGTCTCGGCGGTCCCCAGGTTTTGGCCGGTCTGGGCGAGCCTGGCGAGGGGCTCATTGAGCCACACGGTATCAGCCGAAAGGTTTCCCACGATCGCATCCAGGTCACCATCGCTATCCGTATCGCCCAGCGCGACGGCAAAACTCCGCGTGGAGCTGTCCCCGATCGCTTGAGATGTCTTTGCGAAGTTCCCGCCACCTCGGTTGACGTAGACACCGTTAGCGACGTCCTCGCCCACAAGAAATCCGTCCGGATCACCGTCACCGTCGAGATCACCCAAAGCGACGTCACGAGTCAGGTTTGACCCGATGGATTGCTGGCCGGCAGGTTCGCGAAAATCCGCACTCGGCTCGTTTAACAGCACCGCATTCGCGCCGGACTTGACGAGCAGGGCGTCGAGGCGGCCATTGTCGTCCAGGTCGCCCCAAGCGACCGCGAAGCTCTGCGCGCCGATGCTCTGTTGGCTATCGGTGAAACTGCCGTTTCCTCGGTTAAGCCAAAGTTTGTTGGCCGACGCGTTTGCCGCGAACACGTCCAGGTCGCCATCGCCGTCCACGTCACCCAGCGCCACATGCCGGCTGGGAGAATTCCCCAGATTCTGGCGACCCTCCGTATAGATTCCATCTCCACTGTTGGTCCATATTTTATTCACCCACGCATTGTTGCCTGTGAGCATGCTCACAAATGCGTCCAGATCGCCATCGCCATCGAGGTCTCCCAGCGCGACGGCCAATCCGTCCGACGGTCCTAAAGCCTGGCCGCTGGGAGAGAAAATGCCTGCTCCGTCGTTGATCCACACGCGGTTGATACCGTCATTGCCCACCAGCGCGTCGAGATCACCGTCTCCATCCACGTCTCCCAGATCCACGCCGCGGCTGTCGGAGACTCCCAGCGCCTGGCCCGTATCAATAAATGCCCCGTGACCATCATTGGTCCACACCATGTTTGGCCCCGAATGGGCCAGGAAGGCATCCAGGTCGCCGTCGCCATCCAGATCGCCCAACGCGATATCATGGCCGTCCATGCCCAGATTGCCACCGCCGACGCTCAACGCGCCCTGGCCGTCATTGAGCCACACGGTGTTGGCCGACAAGCCGGCCACGACCGCATCCAGGTCGCCGTCGCCATCCACGTCTCCTAACGCTGCGCCGCGGCTGGGGCCGGTTCCCAACACCTGTCCCGTCGTGCTGAATACCGCCGCCCCGTCGTTATGCCAGACGACGTTTCCATCGTTGTTACCGACCAAGGCGTCCAGGTTACCGTCGCCGTCCAGGTCGCCGAGCGCCACGGCACGGCTCGCCGCGTCTCCGAGTTGCTGGGGAGTCGCCGCCAGCTTCGTTTGGGGAAGATTGATCCAGACTTGATTCGCGCCGTCGTTTCCGAGCAGCGCGTCGACGGTTCCGTCCCCGTTTACATCGCCCAGGGCGATCGCCCACGTGTTCTGGCCAACGATGTCGTCCGAATCGAGATCGAGTACGTTGGCAACGTCGGCAAAGTTGCCCGCGCCGTCGTTCAACCAGATCTTGTTAACTTCGGAGTTGGCCACCAACGCATCCAAGTCGCCATCGCCGTCCACATCGCCCAGTTCGGCCGCACGCACAGTGGACGTGCCAAGATTGATACCGGTCAGTGCCAGGTTTTCCAACAATTGTCCGCTATCGGTAAATCCTCCCTGCCCGTCGTTGACCCAGATCCTGCTGCCCGCAAAGCTCGCCACAAAAGCATCCGAATCGCCGTCCTGGTCGACGTCTTCCAGCGCGACATCGAAACTGCTGTCGTCCCCCAGGCTCTGCGGCGCAGCGACGAAGACGCCGCTGCCATTGTTCAGCCATAGGTGGTTGGTTCCTTGTTCGGCCAACACGGCATCCAGATCCCCGTCGCCATCCACGTCCCCCAGGTCGATGGCTCGACTGATGGTCGCCGCCAGGCTTTGCCCACTATCGGTGAAGTTACCGTCGCCGTCATTGAACCAAATCTTGTTGGCTGCCGATGAACCGATGACGGCGTCCAGGTCGCCATCGCCATCCAGGTCTCCCAGTGCGACGGCCGTGCCGTTGGTTCCCAGGTCCTGGGCGACTTGGGAAAAATGGCCCGTGCCATCATTGATCCAGACCGCGTTGGAACCCGCGTTAACGACAACGGCGTCCAGGTCGCCGTCTCCGTCCACGTCGCCTACGTCGGCGGCGCGACTTTCCGCCGTGCCCAGCGTCTGACCCGTGTCCGTGTAGTTGCCGCGACTGTCGTTCAGCCAGACCTTGTTGGCACCCGTATTGGCAACGAAAGCGTCCAGATCGCCATCGGCGTCGAGGTCACCGAGCTTTATGGCTTGCGTACGGGCATCGCCCAGCGTTCGGCCAGCAACGGCGACCGTGCCCTGTCCCCTGACAGCGAACTGGCCGTCGCCGCTGTTCAACCAGACGCTTCCGCCTTCCGCCGACGCATCGCCCCAAGGCGTGTACAGCGGCAGTCCGGTGCCGTCCGTGCCAAACGCTTCGCTTTGCTGCAGCACGTTGTCGGGAAAGATATACGACTGGGTCAACGTCGGCCCCTGAAGATAGCCTTCCCGAAAAGCGGCCGCCCGCAGCACGGTCGTGTTTTCGATCGTCATCGGCTCGGTGAATTCAGTGCCGTTCGCCGCCGTGGGGGAACTGCCATCCGTCGTGTACCGGATCACGGCGTCGGCGTCGGTCGTGGTCAGGTCGAGAAGAAAAGGAGCGTCGTAAAATCCATGATCCACATTCGCCGAAACGTTCTCCAGAAAGCCGACAAAACCCTTCCCGTTCGGCGCGCCGGGTGTGGCATCGACGAAGTACCTCGGTCCCGCTACGGTGGAACCATACGAAATATCGGGGAACTGCTGGGGATATTCGCCGCCGCCGACCGCGAATTCCGAAACGACGGCGTTTTCTGGCGAGACGAGCGCCACGTATTCGCCGCCTGCGGACAGGCGGAAGCTCGTATGCAGCTCTCTGGCCGGGTCGTCACGGTCCTTGCCCGATGCGAAGACCACGAGGAACGCGCCGGGATTGATCACGACATCGGGCAGTTGCCACCGGTCGAGCTGGTCGGCATCGTCCGTCAGGAACCACCCGTCCAGCGACGCCGGCACGTCGCCCGCATTGTGCAGCTCAATCCAGTCGCTGGTTTCGCCGTCTTCGTCCGACAGCGACGCACTGTTGGACGCCATGAATTCGGTGATCATGAAGTCGGCCGCCAGCAGGCGGCGGCACTCGAGTGATTCGACCCACGAGAAACGGCGCGTCGTCGTCGATCGAAGTCGGGAAGCGGACGACGCACGGCGCCGCGCACTTCGGGCAAGAAGCCGCGACCAACTCATGGAATGCCTCTCCGCCTAAGCGAGCGTTCGCTGGATGTTCGCCGAACGCACCGCAATCCGCGCCAAAATGAGATATCACTCAGTGGGACGGCAGGTCTGCGGCGTGCGCCCTAAAGCAATCTCACTCCGCGGCGCCCGTTTCGCCGACGCATGAGGAGTCCCAGTGCGGCGAGCCCCGCGACGAACGCGATACTGCCGGTTGCCGGTTCCGGAACGCTGTGCAAGCCGCCGGGCTGAAGGATACCTACAAAACCATTGATGTCGTCGAAATCCTGGTCACCGTCGCCGTCGGTATCGCCTTTGAGCGAGGGTGGTACGCCGAAGATCGCTTCGTATCCCGCCGGGTTGTTCAGCCCCAGCACGAAGTCGTCGATATCGTCGAAGTCCACGTCGCCGTCGCAATCCATGTCGCCAGTCAGCGCTAGCGCTCCCTCGACCGGATCGTGGAGCCCCACGGCGTACGAGAAGAAGTCGATGTCCAGCGCGCCCCAGCGGGAACCGGAATTCATGGCCATCGCCACGAACGCCCCCTGATACAGAATTTCATTCTGTTTCTGCCCATCGGTGACCAGAAAGCTCTGTCCTTCGCCGGCAAGCTGGCCGTCCATGTACACGGTGACTTCGTGCGTGTCCGTCAGCATCGATCCGTCGGAGGCCTGGATCGTAATCCAGAACTCGCGCCAGTCGAGCAGATCTTCGTCCGGCACTTCAACCCAGTTCTTCGTACCCGGATCGTTGGTATTGACGTCCAGCGGCGAGCCGATGTCGGCCAGATTGTTCATCACCAGGCCACCGCTGGTCAGCCCGAATTCCGCCCCCTCGTCACCCTTAATCATGGAAAACGCGATCTGCGTCTCGGCGCCGTTGTTCAGCTGCTGGATCACGCCGAATTGGCCGCGGGCACCGCCGTACACTTCATAGCCTTTGCCGTCGGCGGGCCACGGGTCGACGGTGGGAGCCGTGTCTTCGTCGTAAACGCCGTCCAACGGAGCCGTCGTGGACAGCCGCGCCCGGAAAGAGAGCGTGATACCGTTGTCCAGCACCGCCCGGTCATTCCCCAACGACACGTCACCTTCGATGTCATGTCCAAAATAAATCTTGCGATTGCTCGGGTCCACGCCGCCATATCCGGCCGTCGGATCGCCCGGATCCTGGATGATCAGGTAGTCGGTGTTTCCCTCCGTGCGCGTGCCGACGCCACCCGGCGCTCCCGAGCCCGGCGCGGAGCCGTCCCACTCGTCGCCCTGATCGTGGCTCCACGTCCCATCCAGGGCCGTGAATCCGGTGGAGCCGAAATCGGCAGCGTTGCCTTCGAATGCGTAGTCCCAACCGCCCGTTGGTTCACCGTACAGGACGCCAGCCGCGGCGTTGCCGTGCGCCGCGACAACAATGGATAACACGGTGAGAACGCTGATCGCCTGGTATGCCAGTCTCATGTTTCAGACACTCCTTTCAGATGCCGGGGGACCTGTCTCGCGGCTTTGGCCGCAGCCTTCGAGTCTACACAAAAATCATGGTACCTGCCAGAAATCGGCGATTTGGGGGTTGGCGCCGCCGGGGACGCGGGCGAATGGGGGCATTGCGGACGGGGAGTTTTCGGCCGCAGCCGGTCATGCCGTGAGTGAACGTTCTGCTTGCGTGTCCTGTTGGGGCCAAATAACGGGCCATGTATCTCGTTGCGCAGCGGCGCTCGGCGGGGGAATCCCCCGGCGGAGAAGGGGGCTACATGAAAGTTGAAACAGCCTTAAGGGTGAGATCGCTCCAGCAAATTGCCGTACGTTTCAGGGCGGCGGTTGGTAAACGAAGCCCGCGTCTTCTTCAGGTCGCTCACGTCGATATCTTGAAGGACGACTTGATCCTTACTGCCCTCCTTTAAGACTTCCCCGTGGCGGTCGATAATCAGACTCTGCTCCGGGTGCGTAAAGATCACGTAAGCATCGTTCTCGTAGGCGCGCACCTGCATCAGCCGAGTGTTCCATGCTCCACGTCCGCCGTACGACGGACATGCAATGATCTCGGCACCGTTCAGCGCCAGTTGCCGTGCCGGCTCCGGCGGCTGCCGATCGAAACAAATCATCATGCCGACGTTGACCGTGCCGATATCAAAAACGGGGTAGGCTTCGCCCGCCGTGTAGCCGGGCGGGTTGTCCGTATAACCTTGCGCAAAATGCGTTTTGCGGTACTTGCCGAGCAGTTGGCCCGAGGGGCCGAACAAGGCGGCCGTGTTGAACGTTCGTTGACCGTCCGCTTCCAGAAATCCGACAATCAGGTGGATATCCAGTTCATCGGCCAGCGCGGCCAATGCGCGCAAATGGGGCCCGTCGACCGGTTCGGCGATTTCTGCGAAACGGCGCGTTAGTTCGGCCTTGGCTTTTGGATTTTCTTCGTCGACCACTTCATTGACGACGTAACCTTCCAAGACGCCTTCCGGAGTGATGACCAGTTTGGCTCCCCTCCGCGCCGCTTCGCGCACCATCTGTTCGATTTTGTCGTGGTTGCCCGCCTTGTTCCATTTCTCGGGAAAAATCGACAGACTCGCCACGCGAAGTAGGTTGCTCTTATCCTCCGAGGGTGTACGCTCCTCGTTACCACGAGCGCTGTGCCATGGGACGGCGAGCGACAGCACCAGCAGCACGGTTGCCGAATGCCTCACAGCGAAATCCTCCCCGTTGCCAAAAGGAAAACACATCCGCGCACTCCTATCGTCACCGATAGCCACGCGGACTTCAAGGGATTCGCAGGCGGATGCCTGACCGGAAGCAGCGCGCCGATCCGTCGTGCAGGCTCTCGTCCACCGTGTGGCGCTGCCCTGGCGCGTGTTGGAAAATGAATGGCATTGCCGGCCCGACAGGGGCCGGTGGGGTGTTTTGCGGCGGATCGCCGCGGCCGTTAAGATAAAGCGGCCATCAGGGGAAAGTAGTGCACTCGGGAGGCGCCAGATCGTGCGACAACAATTTCCGATCGCCGCACTCAATGCTGGTGATCCCAATGCTGGTGATCCGACGGGAAATCGAGCCACACTTTGGAGTACGATACCATGGCAGGCAAGCGGCGCTTGCCGCACCGTCGGTCTGCTGCTGGCGGTGATCGCCGTGCTGGGAGGGGCGTCGGCGCTGCGGGCGCAATCGGACGACTACGAACCGCGGCGCATCAACAAATGCATTGAACTGTTCGAAGCCGGTCAGCCGGTGTATTACATCGATGGGGCAGGGGGGTACGCCGAGGGCAAGGCACTGGCTCAAACGTGGGCGGATTACATCATCTACGACATGGAACACGCGCCGTTTGACGTGTCGCTGCTTCGTGTGTTCATGCAAGGGCTCGTCGACGGAGGTCCGACGCCCAGCGGCCATCGGACGCCGGCCGTGGTCGTGACGCTGCCCGTCCTGGGCCTCGACATGGAAACGATGCGTTCGGGCATCTGGATGGTGCAGCAGACCCTGGCGACAGGGGTCCACGGGGTCGAACTGTGCCATGCCCGCGACCCCGAAGCCGTCAAGATGTTTGTGCGGTCGGCGCGGTATCCCCACCATCGGCAATCGATCGAAACGCTGGGTGAGGGACTGCGTGGTTATGGAAGCCAGAAACAGGCGGCGAGAATATGGGATGTCGACCCGGAGACATACTTTGGGATGGCCGACGTCTGGCCGTTGAATCCGAATGGGGAACTCATGCTGGGATTGAAGATCGAAGATCGGCACGCGCTGGCCCATGCCGAGCAAAACGTACAGGTACCGGGTATTGCTTTTGCCGAATGGGGTCCGCGCGACATGGGGCTTTCTTACGGGCTGGTGGGAGGCCAGGCCGATCCTCCCTTGCCCAAAATACTCCATAATGCGGGACAGCGCGTATGGCGGGCATGCCAGGCAGCCGAGGTGCTGTTTTTGGATAACGTCCTGCCGGAAAATGTCCAGCAGCGCATCGACCAGGGAGTCATGATCGGCGCGGGTCGACGCCGGGATTCGGCGGAAGCGGGACGTCGGTACACGAAGCGAAAAATGCCATGGTGAGGAGGTTCTCATGTCGTTGTGTGGCAGGGAAAGTGTCTTTGGGATCAGCACGGTAGCCTGGCTGGCAGGTCTCCTGCTGGCCGGCCAAGGCTGCCGCATCGCACCCGCCGATACGGTCGCCCTGTGGTTGTTCGACGAACAGGTCGGCATCTACCCGAGTTGTGTGCTGGGAGACGCCGAATCGCAGAAGTTTCCGCTGGTCCTGGGACCGGGCGGACAGATCATGCCAGGAAGGTTTGGCAACGCGTTGGAGCCTAGCGCGCAGCCGGACATAGCCTACCCGCCGGAACGCTACGCACCTGACGGCGATGATCCCGGTCGAGCGAGGCAGCCACTGACCTGGGCCACCGCGAATTTTTGCGCGTTGATGACGCGTGGTGAAAACCATCTGCGCAAAGAGGTGGGATTCGCCAATCCCGTGCGCAGTCGGCTGAATCTGGCAGCATTCGATTGGACTGTGGAATTCTGGTACTTGCCGACCACACCGGCGGGTGACGCCGGGGTGGTGTTCGAACTGGGCCGTGGTCCGCGCGGGCGCGGCGAGCAGATTACGCAGCTCATCCTGAATTCGGACAGCCGCGGTTTCACGCTGGTCAATCAACCGGCCGGCATCCGGTTGCGGATCCCGTCGCAGCCCGCTGCGCTCGATCCGAACGATGCCGAGTGGCATCATCTGGCGTTCGTGTATGACGCCGCGTCGGGGCAGTTGCGGCACTACGTTGACGGCCGTCCACAACCGCTTCCCGACCCGTGTGTGTTGCAACCTCTTGAAGAGGGATCCGGAGATTATTTTTGCGTTGGACGCGACGGCGACTGGCGGCGTCCCCTGCCGGGCCGAATGGACGAATTGCGGTTTTCCGACAGCCAGGTCTACCGCGAGGCGTTTGACCCGCCGGGCACTTTTTCGGCGCTGTACGGTCCCGACTACGAGCCTGCGCCGCTCGAGCAGGGCCCGCCCCTGTTGTTCTGTACGGACGCGTCCCGCGACGCCGTCGTCGCGCTGGGAGGCAGAAAGCACCTGTTTATCGACGACGCCCTGGTTGCCGACGCGGAGAACATACAATTTCGCGTCCACCCCCCTCGACTCGCCGAACGTATCTCGGACGACGTAAATGGGCATCTTACGCTGTACGAGGGCGCGGATGGATTGATTCGTATGTATTACCAGGGGCCGCGGAAGAGCCTGGCCGTGATGACGTCACGCGACGGCGTGCACTGGGATAAGCCCGACCTGGGAAACGCGTACCGTGGAGCGCGCAATGTCGTCATTGAAGATCCGGTCGGTCTGGGAACCGTGTTTGTCGACCCCAATGCTCCTCCGCAGGAACACGTGAAATACTTCAGCGGCTATCGCGGTCGCGGCTTTTTTGTGTATTCGTCACCGGACGGTTTCGCGTTCCAGCGCAACGAAACCAGCGCGCTGCCTCAACGCGCCGCGTCGCAGTCGATCGTATTTTACGACGACCAGCGGCAGGTCTACGCTGGCTACCACCGCTCCGATATGGCCAAAACGGTCGGCGGCAAGACGATGCGGACGTTCGTCATGACCGAGACACGAGACGTTTTGCGTCCGTGGCCCTTTCGAAGAGTTTCCCAGCACGAGCAGCGGGCTGTGGCCCAGACCCGCCGGCTCAGCAAGATAGATCCGTGGTACACGGACAACGGCCCGCTCACGCCCCCCGGCTTCGGCGTGGAATACCCGACGGTCTTCGCCCCCGTGGAGGGCCTCGATCCGGTCGGCACGGACATCTATGTGCCCAAGTGTCTCAAGTATCCATGGGCCCCCGACACGTATCTGGCGTTTCCCATCGTCTACTTCCATTATCACGGCGACGGGCCCGAGACGCGCCGCGTGTTGGGGCTCCGCGAGCGAGGACGCGGGTCGGGAGCCACGGAAACGCAGGTGGCGGTCAGTCGGAACGGCATCGACTGGAAACGGTATCCACGTCCGGTCTACATCGGCAATGGGCGGCACGGGGACCGCGACATTCACATGGCGTACGCCGCACACGGCATGGTCCGCCGCGGTACGGAAATCTGGCAGTATTATCTGGGCGGCGAGCAATATCATTCCAGTTGGACGGGCAAACGCAGACCGTCGTTGTACCGGGTCATCCAGCGGGCCGACGGTTTCGTTTCCGCGGAAGCACCCTACACGGGCGGAACGCTCACGACGCGACCGTTGACCTTCGCCGGCAACCGGCTCGTGCTGAACATTGATACCGACGCGGCGGGGTTTGCCCAAGTGGGACTGACCGACAGCGACGGGCGCCCCTTGCCCGGATTCGGCCTGGACGAATGCGTCTACATCAACGGCGATTTTATCGGCGCCGAAGTGGAATGGATGGATCGCGGCACGGACGTCGGATCGCTGGCCGGTCAGACGGTCCGGCTCGTGTTCCGCATGCGCGGCAGCAGACTGTATGGCCTGCAATTTGTTACGCGGTGACGTCTACGCCAGCGACGGCACGCCCCAGTGTCCGTCTTTGCGGTAGGACCGTGCCAGCAGGGCATTCGCCTCGTCGTCCCCGGTAATCTGCTCGTTTTCGACGTCCATGTGCAGCGTTCGACCGACGCGCGTGGCGATATTGCCCAGGTGAACGGCGGTCGCCGTACGGTGGCCGATCTCCACGTCGGCGTTAGGCAGATCGCCCGACCGGATGCAGTCGATCCAGTTCTGCTGGTTTTCCGCGACCAGCGGCTTGGGGCTGCCGTCCAACTTCAGATCCGTGCGGCGATTTCGATCCGCCAGCACCTGAAACTTGCCTCGCTTGCTCAAGAACATCTTCCCGTTCGTGCCATAGAATTCGGCCCCGGCGTCCACGTTGAACGGATAGGTGGTCGACCACAGACGCTGTTCGTAGATGAGCATCTTTCGATGCCGGCCATCGCTCGGGAATTCGAAGGTCACCTGCTGCGTATCGGGAAACTGCTGGTCGTCGTCGAAATAGTACTTGCCGCCCACGGCCGACGCCGTGGCCGGGTGCGTGGTCACGCCCAGGCCCCACAGCGTGTAATCCAGCTCGTGGATACCGTCGTTTCCCATGCCGCCGGATCCGAAGTTGTGCCACCAGTGCCACGTGTAATGGAAACGATTGGCCTGGAACGGCATCCACACGGCCGGACCGACCCACGTGTCGTAATCAACTCCGGGGGGCGGATCGCCGGGCGTCATGTGCCCGATGTCGTCTCGGCGCTGCCAGTTCCAGCACTTGGCAATGAGCACGTCACCAATGGCGCCGTCGTGCAGCATCTGAATGGCTTGCCGTATACCGGCCGACGAACGTGCCTGCGTTCCATGCTGCACGGTCTTGTTGTGCTTGCGGGCGGCTTCGACCAGCATGCGTCCCTCGCGCACATTGTGGCAACAAGGTTTTTCCACGTACACGTGTTTGTCCGCGGCCAGCGCGAGCAATGCGGCGGGAGTGTGCCAGTGGTCGGGCGTGGCCACCGTCACCGCGTCGATCGATTTGTCATCCAAAACGCGGCGGAAGTCCGCTACGGGCGTCGCTCCGCAACGCGCCACGGCACGCCCCAGACGCTCCTGATCGATGTCGCAAACGTAAACCAGTTCGGCATCCGGCAGCGTACTGAGCGATTCGATATGCTTCTTACCTTGGTTACCGCAACCGATCACCGCGATACGTACACGATGGTTGGCACCGGCTGCTCGAGCCCTGCTGGAAGCGACCATCGTCGTCGCGGCGACACTCGCTGCTGCACCGGTAATGAATCGACGGCGGGTTGCGTTCGGCATCTTTGTCCTCCCCGGATACGACGGTGGGACGCCGCCAAGGCGTTTCCCACGTCAGTGTCATGGTCGGCCGCCGGTCATGGTCGGCACGCGGCAACCCTATTCTGACGTAGTGTCGACCGGCATTCAACCCGGACGTCGCTGCGTTCAAGATGGCGAATTCTGTGGTACAATGCGGATCGAGTTCCCCGAGAGGCCGCGGGCTCGCGGCGCGTTCGCTATGCCATCGCCGCCTGGATGGGAATCCGGGGCTCGTCGAACCTGCTATCTGCACGATGGAGTTTGTTATGCCAAAGATCTTCGCCGACCCGCGCAGCGCACTGGCCATGCTTCTGTCCGTGGCGATACTGGGAGCTGCGGCGCAGCGCTCGGTGGCCGAAACCCGGACGCCGCATATTCTATTCATCCTGGCCGACGACATGGGATGGACCGACGCGTCCTGCTATGGGAGTGATCTGTACGAGACACCCCATATCGATGCGCTTGCCGCCCAGGGACTGCGGTTCACCGACGCATACGCCGCTTGCCACGTCTGCTCGCCCACACGTGCGGCCATCATGACAGGCAAGTACCCGGCGCGGCTGCATCTGACGGCGCACATCCCCGGCAGCGAAGACCATTGGCTTCGATCACCGGACTGGACAAAGTATCTCCCGCTGGAAGAAGTGACGATCGCCGAAGCACTCGCCGCTCAGGGATACGTGTGCGGACATTTCGGAAAGTGGCATTTGAATAAGGACAAAGAGTATCAGCCGGGGCGGCCCATGGACCCGGGGTCGCAGGGCTTCGACGCGGTGCTCACGACGCACAAGCCCAAGAGCACCGATTCGCCAACCGGAGACCCCCACCATGTCCGCGAGATAACGGACGCTGCCTTGAAGTTTATCGACGAGCAGGTTCGAGCGGACCAACCCTTCTTCTGTTACGTCACTCACAACACGCTGCATCGCCCCGTGATCGGCCATCCCGATCTGGTGGAGCGCTACGCGAAGAAGATTCGACCGGGCATGCATGACGACAACCCGATCTACGCCGCCATGGTGCACGATCTGGATCAAAGCGTCCGTCGTTTACTCGTCCAACTGGATGAACTCGGTATCGCTGACGAGACGCTCGTCGTGTTCACCAGCGACAACGGTGGGTTTGAAGGGGATGAAAAAGACGACGGCACGTCCAATTATCCGCTGCGGGCCGGCAAGGGCAGGAATTACGAAGGGGGTGTCCGCGTTCCGACGATCATACGGTGGCCGGGCGTGACCAGCGCGGGCACTGTCACGGATGAACCGATCATCTCCATGGATTTCTATCCCACATTGTTGGCAGCCGCCGGGCTGGACGACGCGGCCATGGCGCGGGAAGAGATGGACGGCATCAACATCGTGCCTCTGTTGACGAACCCCGATGCCGAGCTTCCGCGGGAGGCCTTGTTCTGGCATTATCCGCACTATCATGGGCAAGGCGCGACGCCCCACGGCGCGGTGCGGGTCGGCGATTGGAAGCTGATCGAGTTCTTCGAGGACATGCACGTCGAACTGTACAACCTGCGACGCGACATT
>Ga0315534_1001415_pt1 | contig 16508 bp, 15 predicted proteins | sample SalMarSW160240MG_FD_203094 | JGI IMG/M metagenome (GOLD analysis project Ga0315534, IMG submission 203094) | Salt marsh sediment microbial communities from the Plum Island Ecosystem LTER, Massachusetts, United States - Salt Marsh Sediment SW1602-40 ... | reverse complement strand
TACCTGGAGGCGAGCGAGGAGCAGCGCCTGTTCATACGGGAGTCCTTCGAGAACAAGGAGAGGCTGAGGAAGTACCTGCACAGCTACGTGGGAGGTAGGGCGGCCCCGCGCTTGAGAGCTACGGGAGAGACCAAGTGGCTGCGCCTGGGCCTGGCCGCGGCCTCCATCGCCGATCAGAAGGTGGACTACCGGGATCTCCTGATCTGCCTCGGAGCGCTGTGGCTGGCCGCGGAGGATGTGGGCATCGCCCCGGCGCGCTTCTTCAGCAGCGTGGCCAGGATCTCCAGCGACGAGCCTGTGTACGGCAATCGGTCCACGAGGCAGTTGCTGCGGGGGTTCAGGAGTTCGGGTCATCTGAGGTCTATCAAGAAGCGAGCCAAGGAATCTCTGGAGTGAAGCTGGTGTCGTAGAGGCCACGAGACGCATCTGCAGGCCAGGCATGGTCGGGGTGCTGGCTGGGTGGCGCTCGAATAGGCGTGTGCGCAGTGAGGTGCGCCGGAGGCAAGCATGTGGAAAGAGTTCAAGGAGTTCGCACTACGGGGAAACGTCGTGGACATGGCCGTGGGCATCATCATCGGCGCGGCGTTTGGGACCATCGTCAAGTCGCTGGTCGATGACGTGGTCATGCCGCCCATCGGCCTACTGCTGGGCGGGGTGGACTTCGCCAACCTCTTCGTGCTGCTCAAGGCGGGTGCGCCCGAGGCACCCTACGCGTCGTTGGCTGACGCGCAGGCCGCGGGGGCGGTGACCATCAACTACGGCGTGTTCTTCAATGCGGTGATCAGCTTCCTGGTCATCCTCCTGGTGATGTTCTTCTTGATCCGGATGATGAACCGGATGCGCCGGGAGGAGGAAGCGCCCGCGGAGCCCACGACCAAGGAATGCCCGTTCTGCCTGTCCACGATCCCCCTCAAGGCCACGCGTTGTGCGTTCTGCACGTCGGAGTTGGGGAAGGCGGGCTGAGGGCGATTGCAGGTTCTCGTCTGTAGCCGCACCGCAAACCGCGCGGCCATGGGTTCGTCTCGAAGACCGCGCCATGCACATAGAGAACAAAGGAGGTGTGTGCCATGCTAGGGAGAATGAGTGCTCTTCTGGGTTGCCTGGCGGTCGCCATGACCGGCACTGGCTTTGCCGTCCCTCTTGGATCGAATGGCGACCCCTTTCAGTACGTCTATGCGGTGATCGTGCTGATCGTCGCCGCACTGGTGGCGATGGCGGTCTTGTGGTGGGTCATCGGAGGAAGAGCGCCCAAGGAAGCGCCTGCGCCGCCATCCCCTCGAGTGGCCGACGATCTGACACGTATCGAGGGTATCGGCCCCAAGATCTCTGGGCTACTTCGGGAGGCGGGCATCTCCACCTTCGCCCAGCTTGCTATGGCCCCCGTTGAGCGCCTGGAAAAGATCATTGCCGATGCCGACTTGACGGCGCTGGCGGACCCCGGCACCTGGCCCGCGCAGGCCAGGCTGGCCGCAGAAGGGGAATGGGAGCGGCTCAGCGCGCTGCAAGAGGAGCTCAAGGGCGGACGTCGCCGCTGATGGACACCAGGGCCATCGATCTGGCGCGATGGCCTCTGGAGAACGCTTGAAGTTCCACCCTGTGGCTAGGACGCGGGCTTCACCCGGTCATGCGGACGTGGTGCGTGTGGTAGCTGTGTAGCCGCACGGTTTGCCGTGCGGCTACGGGGTCGTCTTGCATGGCGCCGATAGTACCTGGGCCAAGATGTCGGGACAACGAGCATGAGCCATGAGGTGGGTTGCGAGCCATGAAGTACAGAGCAGCGGGCTCGGGCGAGATCGTCCAGGAGCAGGACTACAGCAAGATCATCATCTTCTCCGGCGAGGACTTCGAAGCGCCGGGTCACCTGCTGCAAGTGGTGACTGTGCCGCCGCGGACGAGGCAGCGCCTGCACCTGCACCGGGAGCAGACGGAGGTCTTCTACGTGCTGGAGGGCCGGGCTCTGATCGAGATCGGCGGCGAGCAGTACACTGTACAGCCGGGAGACGCCCTGATCTGTAGCCCTGGAGACCAGCATAGCCTGTGGAACCAGTCGGACTACGATTTCCGGTTGGTGGTGTTCAAGATCGACAGACCTGAGGGTGAAGATGTGGTGTGGATCGAAGGAGAGGATTCTTGAGCGTTCTGGTCCTCTTTGGTATGATTACGGTCGCACGGGTTCACGGGTGCGGCGCAGATAGAGGAAGGAGAGCAAGATGGCCAAGGCTTATCCCCACGGGAAGGGCACCGTCAAGTGGGTCTCCACAGATTGGCTCCAGACGCATCTCGAAGACGCAGGATTGACGATCCTCGACTGCCAGCCCAATATCCACGACTACGTCGCGGAGCACATCCCTGGGGCGGTGTATCTGCCCGAGGGCCTGCTGCGGTTGTCTCGTGGGGGCACACCAGGGGTCTTCGTCCCTCCAGAGACTGTCCAGCCAGCCCTTCGGCTGCTGGGGCTCCGGGCCGATTCGCCCGCGGTGGTGTACACCGGGAGCGGGCCCGCAAAGGGTTGGGGCGACGGGCTGGAACAGACCATGGTGACCTACTCCCTGGCCCGCTTCGGCCACGACCAGGTCTACGTTCTCGACGGTGGCAGCGACAAGTGGAAGGAGGAGCAGAGACCCCTGACCAAGGTCTTCCCCAAGGTCGAGGAGTCGGATTTCGTGGCCCAGGTGCGCCAGGAGTACTTCGTGGAGTACGAGAAGTTCAAGGCCATCAAGGACCAAGAAGAAGTTCTCCTGCTGGACGCCCGTCCGGCGGCCGTGTACGAGGGGCAGGGCCCCTGGATCAAGCCCGGACACATACCCGGCGCGGTCAATCTCCCGTGGGCCAGTTTGATGTACGAGAGGAACAAGCGGCTCCTCAAGCCCGACGACGAGCTCCAGGCCATCATCGAGACCCACGGTGCCACGCCGGACAAGACTATCATCTGCTCCTGCGGCACGGGGCGGGAGGCGACCAACGAGTTTCTGCTCTTCAAATGGTACCTGGGCTATCCCCAGGTCAAGATCTACGAGGGGTCCTTCACCGAGTGGACCTCCTACCCAGAGAACCCCACGGTGACGGGAAGCAGTCCACGGTAGCCACGCCCGTCCCAGCGAACCACCTATGGAGGTGAAGGATGCTCTTCGAGCGGATCGAGTCGGAGGGTTTGGCTCACTATTCCTACCTCATCGGCGACCAGAGAGAGGCTCTGGTCATCGACCCCAGGCGCGACTGCGAGGTCTACGTGGAGAGGGCTTACAGGGAAGGTCTGCGCATAAGGTACATCCTGGAGACCCATCGCAACGAGGACTACGTCATCGGTTCGTTGGAGCTGGCCCAGCGGACGGATGCCGAGATCTGGCACGCGGATGGGCAGCTCGATTACCGATACGGGCGGGCGGTGGAGGACGGCCAGACCTGGAGGGTGGGGCGGTTGGAGGTGGAGGCCATACACTCCCCTGGGCATACCCCCGGCAGCAAGAGCTATCTGCTCCGGGACCCTCAGGGGGAGCCGTGGACGGTCTGCACCGGCGATGCGCTCTTCGCGGGAGACGTGGGCAGGGTGGACCTGCTGGGCATGGACCGCGCGGAGGAGATGGCGGGCCTGCTGTACGAGACGGTGTTCGGCAGGCTCTTGCCACTGGGCGACGCGGTCATCGTCTGTCCGGCTCACGGGGCGGGCTCCGTCTGCGGCACCGCCATAGCCGAGCGTTTGTGGACCACCATCGGGCTGGAGCGCAAGTTGAACCCCAAGCTCCAGTTCACAGGAGAGGCGGAGTTCGTGGGTAACGTGGCCAGGGAGCTGGAGCGGCCTCCCTACTTCAGGCGTATGGAGAAGTACAACGTGGAGGGGGCACCGGTGCTGGGTGCGCTTCCGGCCCCCATGCCTATGAAGCCGGCGGAGTTCGCGAGCTGCCGGGAGCAGGCCCTGGTGGTGGACACCAGGATGGAGTTGGGCTTCGCCTCGGCTCACGTGCCCCAGTCGTTGTTCGTGTGGCTGGAGGGCTTGCCGGCCTTCGCGGGATGGTTCCTTCCCTACGGCACGCCCATCCTGCTGGTGAGTGAAGGGGAGAACCCCGAGCAGGCCACCCGGTATCTGCTGCGGCTGGGATACGACGATCTTGCGGGCTGTTTGTCGGGCGGGATGCTGGCCTGGCACACCGCGGGCCTGGAGAGCGATTCTGTTCGGACGGTCACGGTGCAACGATTGTGTGCTCTCCTCGACACAGGGGAAGAGACTGCGATTCTGGACGTGCGCAGCGAGGAGGAGCTGGAGAAGGCGGGACGCATCCCCGATGCGTTGCACATCCACCTCACGCAGCTACCGGGACGCCTGGGGGAGGTGCCCAGAGATCGCGCCGTGTACATCTTCTGCGGGAGCGGCCTGCGCTCGATGATCGCGGCCAGTCTCCTGAGGCGAGAAGGCTGGGAGCGGGTATCGGTGGTGTTGGGCGGGCTGGCCGGGTGGAACTCGACTACGTGTAAGCTGGAGTAGAGAGGGAGAGACGGACTTGGGGGAGGAAGGGGTATTCAGGAGCGCGCTACTGGCACTGTGGCTCTGCCTGTTCCTGATCCGGGTGTATTACGCGGCGAGGCTGCGGCGTGCGGGTGAGAGGGTTTCGCCAGGCCGCCGAGCCGTGCAGCAGCGCGAGGGCGGGTGGCTTCACGGGGCGCGAGTGCTTCTCTTCTGCGGTCTGATTGGCGCGTTGGTGGTCTACACTTTCAAACCGCAGTGGATGGGTTCTTTCGTGCTTCCTCTTCCCTCCCGGCTGCGCTGGGCGGGTGTGGTTCTGGGCCTCCTCTGTTTGCCATTCCTGATCTGGGTGCAGCATGCGCTCGGCAGGCAGTGGTCCAGCGGTCTCCAGTTGAGGGAGGAACACGTCTTGGTCACCGAGGGGCCGTATCGTTGGGTCAGGCATCCCATGTACTCGGTAGTCTTCGCCTTTCTGGCGGCGCTCTGTCTGGTGTCCGCGAACTGGATCTTCATGGTGGGGACCGCTGCGGCCATCGTCATGCTCTACAGGCGCATCGACCAGGAAGAAGAGATGATGATGCAGCAGTTCGGGGATGAGTATCGTTCCTACAAGACGCACACGGGGCGCCTCCTTCCGCGCCTGGTTCGAGGCCACGAGTAGCCGGCAGCCATGCGGGGCCGTGGGGACGCGGTGAGGTGGGCTGGAACACGTTGGGCGCTTGCGTCTTCGTGGACCTCCTGGCAGGGATGACCGACGTCGTGGAAGGCAGTAGGGGCCGGAAACTCACCCCAGGAAAGGATAACGGGCAAGCATGGAAGAGTACGATCTGATCGTCATCGGCTCAGGCGCGGGGATGAACGTGGCCTCGAAGGCTGTCGAGGGAGGCCAGAGGGTGGCCCTGGTGGAACACGGTCTGATGGGAGGCACCTGCCTGAACACTGGCTGTATACCTTCCAAGATTCTCCTCTACCCCGCCGACGTGATCCGTGAGCTCCAGGAGGCCAGCCGCATCGGTGTGGAGGCTGCTGTGAGCAGCGTGGACTTTGCCCTCATCCTGCGGCGTATGAGGTCCTTCGTGAAGGTAGACAGGGAGCAGATGGAAGAGGGTGTGTCCATGGTGGAGGGTCTCACTTGGTACCGCGAGACCGGCGAGTTCGTGGACGAGCACCAGGTGAGGGTAGGAGAGCAGACGATCACGGCTCCCAAGATCGTGATCGCCTCCGGAGCCAGGGCGCTGGTGCCGCCCATCGAAGGTCTCGAGGCCACGGGATACCTGGATCACGTCTCGGTTCTCGATCTGGAGTCGCTGCCCGAGAGCCTGGTCCTCATCGGTGGGGGATACATCGCCTGCGAATATGGGCACTTCTTCTCTGCTCTGGGGACCAGGGTGACCGTTCTGGAGATGATGCCCCGTTTGCTGCTGGGGGAGGATCCTGAGATCTCGGAGGTGGTGAGGCGGGTGTTCTCCAGGTACGCGGACGTGTTCACCAACCACAGGGTGGAGAAGGTGCAGAAAAAGGGCGATCTGAAGGTCGTTACCGCCGTGAATGCCGAGACCGGTGAAAGGCGGCAGTTCAGCGCCCAGGAGGTGATGCTTGCCGCTGGCGTTCGCTCCAACTCCGACCTGCTCAAGCCGGAGAAGACTGGGGTGGAGACCGACGAGCGTGGATGGATCAAAGTGAATCCCTTTCTCGAGACCAGCAAGCCCGGCATCTGGGCGCTGGGAGATGCCACGGGTAAGTACATGTTCAGGCATACTGCCAACTACGAAGCCGAGATCGTGGCCGTCAACGCCCTGTCCGATCACAGACACGAGGTGGACTACCACGCTGTTCCTCATGCTGTATATGGTTTCCCACAGGTAGGTGCCGTGGGACTCACGGAGGCAAAGGCCAAGGAAGCGGGGTACCAGATCCTGGTAGGCAGAGCGAGCTACATGGACGTGACCAAGGGATACGCCATGGGGGAGGAGGATGGCCTGGTCAAGGTGGTGGTGGAACAGGGCAGCGGCAAGATACTGGGCTGCCACATCGTGGGTCCCCACGCCGCGATCCTGGTCCAGCAGATCGTGTATCTGATGAACGCCGGCGAGCGAGACTACATCCCTCTGGCGGATTCACAGGTCATCCACCCGGCCCTCAGCGAGGTAGTGATCAACGCCTTCGGCAACATGAGGCCGCCTGATCACGCCCACGCACACTAGCGAGCCTCTCGCGGCGAGAGAAGTCTGCCCGATCTGGTTGGCGAGTGGCCAGGGTGTGGTTACTTCACGATGTGCGTGAGCATGCATAGTGGCGTGTAAGACACCGTTGAGACGTCAAGCATGGTAGCATGAGCCGCGGACGGATTCTCGTCGCAGTCTCGGTAGCACTGGCGCTGTTGTTGGCCACCTCAGGCCTGGCCATGGGACAGCCGCACATCAAGATCAACCCCACTTCCGGCTACGTCGGGCAGAAATTCGCGGTCACCTGTTCGGGCTTCTATCCCGGAGACGAGGTCACGCAGAGCTTCTACTGGCCCTGTGGAGACCTCTCCTGTTCCCTCGTTCTGGAATCCGATGAGAATGGGGACGTGCCTTGCTATGGCTGGACGGCTGGCCCGAGCCAGCCGACGGGTGTGTATCGCCTGGTGGTCAGCGGTGTGGAGTCCGGCGATGCCGAGGCGACCTCCGAGGTCCTGGCCGAGGAGTTCGTGGCGGAGCCTGGTTCGGTCATCCTCCTCAGCAGCGGCTTGATGGCTTTGGCGGGATACGCGGGTCTGCGGTACCGCGGCTGCCGGTCGTAGGACGTCTTCCCCATAGACATCGCCGATAGAACAATCTTGCATCTGTGAAGCGGGCAGGATATGTTGCTGCCCGCTTTGTGTTGGGTCGGTGGCGGAGTAAACACGAGGGTTTGGATGGCGCGCCATGATGCCTTCAAGGCCTGCGGCCTCGAGCGGGACGAGCACGCAGGATGATTCCGCTCTCAGAATGAAGCTTGACTCGCCGCTCGGCCCTGCTTATACTATCCGCGGACGGTTGTCTTCGTTCGCAGCAGCGAGGTTGCGGACCATTGATGGCAGACGGTGGCGAGCGGCCACTTCAGTGACGAGGACCTGAAGGTGAGGACGCGGGGAGCAGGAGGTGCGGGGTGAGGAACGCCGGGCTGAGGAGCGTGGGGCTGGCTGTAGTGTTGCTGGCGTTGGCCTGCGGCACCGCCTTCGCCCAGGTGAGCCTGAACATCGTGCCCGGGTGTGTGGAATGCTGCCCGCTGGAGGAGCTTGGTCCCTGCCCTGACTACGCGGCCTTCGCCACGAGTCGAGGGTGGGAGCCGAATGAGCGGTTGACCCTGGTGCTGACTGGCCCCGGCCCCGCTGGTCCCTTTGGCACAGGTTTCTTCGGTGCTGACGAACAGGGGCGGTTCGAGTTGCAGTTGATCTTTCTTTGTGAGAACCCCTGGCTGGCGGAGGACGAGGTCACGGCCCAAGTCAAGGCCCGCTACTGGTGGATACACCCTGAGTGGAGGCCAGCCGACTACGGCCAATGGCACCTGGACGTCAGCGGAGAGTCGGGAAGCGTGACGGGACGGTTCCTGTTCGCAGATGATTGCAGCGCTGCGGAGTTCGTCCCCGAGCCAGCAAGCCTGATTCTGCTGGGCGCCGGGCTGGCAGGCCTCGCCTGCTACGGGGGCCTGAGGCGGAGAGGGTGACCGGACGAGCCGATCCCGCTTGAAGACCAGGTTCGGAGCCGCCATTCAGCCGCTCTTGAGTTTGCTTAGCAACTCCTCGCAACTCAGGGTGTTGGCCACGTTGGCAGGCTCGGCCCAGCCTCGGCGGGCCGTGGCCACCCCGAACCTCATCACCCCCAGGCCCTGGTCGTGGTGGGCGTCGCTGCCCAGAGCCAGCAGGATCCCGCGTGCGATGGCCTTACGAGCTAACTCCCCGTCCAGGTCCAGCCGGTTGGGCTGCGCATTGACCTCCAGCATTGTTCCTGTGCTGGCGGCTGTCTCCAGAATGGCCTCGAAATCGAGGTCCACGCTGTCTCGCTGGCCTAGAAGCCTCCCTGTGGGGTGAGCGATGATGTCCACGTGGGGGTTTCGCATGGCCGCCACGATACGTTCGGTCATCTTCTCTCGTTCCTGGCGCAAGCCGAGATGGACCGAGGCCACGACCACGTCGAAACGCGCCAGTTCGTCGTCTGGCAGGTCCAGATCTCCGTTGGTCTTGATTTCCAGCTCCACTCCGGAGAGTATCTTGAAGGGTGCCAGCCTCTCGTTGATGGAGGCGATTTCGTCCCGCTGACGTGCGAAGCCTTCGGCATTGAGGCCACCTGCGACACCCAATCCCTGGCTGTGGTCCGTGATCACGACATACTCGTAGCCTCGAGCCTTGGCTGCCACAGCCATCTCCACTACAGTGCTGGCGCCATCGCTGTAGACGGTGTGGGTGTGGAGATCACCCTTGAGCTGCTCCTCGGTGATCAGGTCAGGGAGGCGGCCCTCTCGTGCCGCTTCCAACTCGCCGCTGGCCTCTCTCAGCTCGGGGGGGATCCACTCCATTCCCAGCGTCGAGTAGACCTCGTCTTCCGTGGCGCACGCGGTTACCGTGCCGTCCTGGTGCAAGAAGCCGTACTCGCTCAGGCTGAGCTCTTGTCGGCGCGCCAATCCTCGCAGGGCGGCGTTGTGGTCTTTGGAGCCGGTGAAGTGCTGGAGCAGGGAGCCGTAGTGCTCCTCCTCCAGGACCATCAGGTCCACCTGAAGGCCGCTGTCGAGGTATACGGTGGCCTTCGTATCCCCGTGGGAGCTGACCTCGTGGACCTGGGGGAGGGATGTGAAATAGTCCACAACCTCCTGGGGGCTATGTGAAGCGGCCAGGATATCGATGTCGCCCACGGTGGGTGTACAGCGACGTAGGCTGCCCGCGGGCGTCACCCCGTGGGCAACTGGGCACTCCTTGAGAGCGGCGACTATCTCGTCGGCGACGGGTAGAGCCGTGGCCAGCAGATGGCGGCCCGAAATGCGGTGCAGCGTCTGGATGCCTTGAAGGATACGTTCCTCGGACTTGGCGCCCAGCCCCTTCAGCTTCCGGAGCCTCTGCTGGCGGGCTGCGGCCTCTACGTCGGGGATGCTGACCAGGCCCAACTCGTTGTATAGCAGGCTCACGGTTCTGGGACCCACGCCTGGGATGCCCAGGATGGAGAGCACGCCGTCGGGAATCTCACTCTGGAGCCGCTCGTAGAACTCGAGACTCCCGGTGTGCAGCATCTCATCTATCTTGGCTGCGATGGCCTTGCCCACTCCGGGTATCTCCTCCAGGCGACCCTCCTCGGAGAGGGCGCTCATCTCCTCCGGGTAGTGGGCGATGGCCTCGGCGGCCTGGCGGTAGGCGCGCACTCGGTACCATTCCTCTCCCTTGATGTCCAACAAGTCGGCGATGTTGGAGAAGACCTGCGCTATGGCCACGTTTCCCATCGTGTGCTCTGCCATGTGTTGTCTCCCACGGGGCAGTGTGGTTTACGTTGCCTCGCTGTGACGGCTGCGCTACGTGCCATTATAGCATAGCTGCTGGAGAGCGTGGAAGGGGGTAGCGAGATAGGTCCCGCCGCTACGAAGTTGTCTGTCATGTGAATCACTGAGGTCACTGAGCGCGTTTTTCCGTGGGATCGGTCGACACAGCGGCCCAACCGTAGCCGCAAGGCATGCCGTGCAGCTACAGAGGGTTTGGGGCCGTGTGCTCATGGTGTTGGAGTCTCTGTCCGGTTGTGTCTTGTCCTGTCTCCCACGGGCAGCCTGATCTACATTTGGCGCTGTTGCCAGACGGATTGCCCGTAATTCGCTTGTGTGGTATAATGGGCAGTAACAAACGCGCGGGGCGACGGTGCAGGAGTCGCCTTCGCAGCCCTGTGGCGACTCAGCCGGGGAAAAGGAGGACGACGGTGGGAGAGGAGATAACCATCCAGCACTGGATGATACTCGCGTTTCTGTTCTTCATGGACGTCGTTGTCCTGGGCTGCTTATTCCTCATCGCCATGAACAAGATCTACCTCTTGCCCTAGGGCGACCTACCTCTCCGTGGAACCGTCTCAGTACCTCTTGGGCTCCTGGTAGCGCACAGGTGGCGCTTCTCCTCGTCGTCTTCTGGCGTACTGCACGGTGAACTCTGCTCCGAGCAGGATGATCAGACCGCTGATGTAGGACCACAAGAGCACAGCGATCACAGCTCCTAGCGACCCGTAGACCAGGTTGTACGTGGCGAAGCTGCCCAGGTAGAAGGTGAAACCGTTCTTGGCCACCTCCCACGCGACGCTGGCCAGGAGTGCACCAGGAAGCACCTCGGTCCAGGTCACCCTGGTGGAGGGAAGGACCGTGTAGAGGAAGGAGAACAGCAGCACTGTGAAGACGTAGGGCAGCCCCGCCGAGGCCAGGTCGATCAGCGACAGTCCGCCGATTGGTGTATCCGATGGAAGGAGCTGGGACAGACGCCCCACTACCTCGAAGGCTGCTGTGGAGAACAGAGAGAGTGAAAAGAGCGAGGCGACGAGCAGGACGAGGCCGGCGGCCAAGGCTCGCTCGGCCCAGGCCGGACGCGGGCGTTCCAGGTCCCAGGCCAGATTGATGGCCCTGCTGAGGCTGCCGAACACACCTGAGGCGGCCCAGACGAAACCGACGACACCGATCACGCTGGCGGTCCCTCTGAGTTCCAGCACGCGCTCGATGTTTCTCTGCACGAGCTCCGTGGCAAAGGGCAGATAGGTGCCTACTGCGGTGAGAGCTGCCTCCTGGGCCTGCTGCGAATTGAGCACGAAACTGCCTAGCGAGATGAGGAGCAAGGTGAGGGGGAAGACAGAGAAAAGCGTGTAGTAGGCGATGGCCGCCGCGTTGGCGTTGCCCTGGTGGGCCAGGAACCCCTTGTAGGTACGTTCACCCACCCCCAGCCAGCCGTTGCTTCTGGCGTTGAGCCGAACCCAGCGGCGTACGAGCTTCAGCCTGGTCTCCCAGACGATGTCGCTCCACAGTTGCAGAGCCGTGGATAGTCGAAACACGTGTGGACGCTCCAATGGTGGTAGCCATTCTACGGCATAGAGAGCGGTAAGTCAAAGTCTGCCCCGAGCCATCCCAGGGTCCCGCTGGATCGAGTTGGTGCGGGGTAGGGTAGGGGTCTGGTTGGATTGGCAGGACGGCCCTTCTCCACCGGAGAACGGGGTCTGGCTATATCTCCAGGGTGTAGCTGTCTCCGACCTGGTACAGCCCGGGCAGCTCCACCGGCAGCCGGCCTCTTGGTTCCTCGAGACCGAAGAGCACCTGGGCCAGTGCTTGCAGGGAGACCATGGCGCGCCCGTAGGTACAGAGGTACGTGGAAACCTCGGGGTAGCTCGAGAGGTCGTAGGGCGAATCGAGGGCCACGGTTATGACTGGATACTTTGCCCTCAGGGCCTCCACCAGCGCGGCTTGCTCGGGGTACTCACCCACGTCACGGGTGCCGACGACGATGAGGTCCGCGGTCTCGGCCTGGGCCGCGGCTTGCACGAACTCCCGTGACGTGGGCCTCTCGCTCACCTCCAGGAGGCTGGCCTGAGGGGCGTGCTCCAGTACCGCCTGGCCCAAGCCCGCCCCACCCCGGGGATACACAACCAGCAAGGACGATTCTGGAGACAGGGGCAACAGCCCCTCGTCGTCTCTCAGCAGGGTGATCGAATCCAGGGCCACCCGCTGAGCAGCGGCCAGATGGTCCGGGGTGCCCACCTGCTCCAGGACCTGATCCGCATCCGGGGGTCGCCACTCGAGGACGCCGCGTCTGGCCTTCGTGATCAGGATACGCCGCACCGATTCATCCAGCCTGCTAGTGGGGATGGTGCCCTCCTCCACCAGTTGGAGCACCCTGTCGTAGGCGGGGAGCTGTTCCGAGGCCGGGTGCCATGGTGTGAAGCCGAACATCAGGAGGTCCGCCCCGGCCTCGAAGGCGAGGGCGGTGGCGGTGGAGAGGTCGTACTGATCCATCAGCGCGTCCATGCTCAGCGAGTCGGTGGCAATGAGTCCTTGGAAGCCCAAACGCTCTCTGAGCAGCCCTTGCAGGATGGCTGAGGAAATAGTGGCTGGGTGGTCGGGCGCTGGATCGAGCGCTGGCACGCTGACGTGGGCGGTCATGATGCAGTCGACACCTGCTGAGATCGCAGCCTGGAAGGGCGGCAGCTCGACGGACTCCAATCGGGCCAGGTCGTGGTCGATGACCGGCAGGTCGTAGTGAGAATCGACGCTGGTGTCGCCGTGGCCGGGGAAGTGTTTCGCCGTGGCCAGGATACCGTGGGACTGGTAGGTCTCGATCATGGCCGTACCCAGGCGCGACACCAGTTCTGGAGAGGAGCCGAAGGAGCGGGTGCCGATGACGGGGTTGAGGGGGTTGCTGTTGACGTCCATCACCGGGGCCAGGTTCATGTTGATGCCCACGGCCTGCATCTCCGTGGCCATGACGGAGGCCATCAACTGCGCATCCTCGACGGAGCCGGTGGCGCCCACTGCCATGTTGCTGGGGAACACCGTCGCGCCCTCGGGGAGCCGCAAGATGGGCCATCCCTCCTGATCGGCGGCCACGAGAAGGGGGATGCTGGGTTCGTTGTTGGCTGCTGCCTGTTGAGCGCTGGAGATGAGCGTGCTCAGGTCTTCCAGAGTGGTGAGATTGTGGGGGAAGATGATGATCCCTCCCACGTGGTACTGGGTGATCATCTGCTCCAGGGCCGGCGAGAAGTAGGTCTCGTTGAAGTGGACCATGAAGAGCTGGCCCACCTTCTGCTCCGTGGTCATGTTAGCCAGGATCTCCTCGACCCTGGCCTCTTGGGGAAGCGTGGTGGCGGTGGGCAGAGCCTCAGGTGTGGGGCTGGCTTGACTGGTCGGGGAGGGCATCGCGGGAGATGGGGTCGGAGTGGCTATAGGCGTGGCTTGCAGACAGGCCGTGGACAACAGCAGAAGGGCTGCACACAGGGCACCATCGAGCAGTCGTCCGGGCGGGATTGAAGGGTTCATGTGGTCGTACCCTCTGGAGTATCGTGGAGGAATACGCGGTGTTGGTATGAGTAGCACAGGCGCAGCCGCTTGTCAAGTACCTCCGTCAGAGGAGGTTGACTCCTTCGTGACGTCCGCCTATACTGGGGAAGAGCAGCCAGGAGCCGCAAGTGACGAAGAACGAAAGCAGCACAGCGGAACCCCCCGACCTCGAGAATCTGCCCCAGGACGTGCAGGAGGCCTTGGCCCGGGCGCGGAAGGCCACCGAGGAGTTGCCTCCCCTGGAGGAGCTGGCGGCCCTCCAGGAGGCCATGCTCGGCCTGGCCGAGATGAACGCCGTGGTGGGCAGGTTGAGATGGGGTGCTTACGGGGAAGGAGAGTCGGGAGAGGAACCAGCGCAGAAGCCCGGTTCAACACGCTGGAGCGTGTGCCCGGAGAAGCGGTCCGGGGCCAGTGATCGTCAAGACGAATAGAGTGTGATACCGGCCTGACTTGTCAACCGGGGTTCATCTGGTATACTAGGTACAGTGATCGGTCCGCCGGATGGGGAGAATGTACGGAGATAGGCGATTCCGCCGTTTGTCGAAGACAGGCTTCGGGCTTGTGGTGCTGTCCCTGGTCCTGGGGCTACTTCTCGCCGCGGCCCTGCCGTCCAGTGCGGTAGCGCCCGCCCTCTCAGCGCCGATGGATCAGGAAGACCCCGGTACTTCACCGTCCAGCGAGACCTCGACTCCGCCGGGCGGTCTCGGTATGGTGCCGTCTAGTGCGGACAAGCAGAGCCTGGTGGGCCTGCCGGAGATGCCGGGCGCAGCGGAAGAGCTGCCCGACGCTGTCGATCTCACCGAACCCTCCTCGTTGCTCAAGGGCCAGCCGTCGGGAGATGGGATCGCCCCCATTGGCGACCAGGGCGACACGGCCACCTGCACCGGCTGGGCCGCCAGCTACTACTACAAGACCTACCAGGAGTGGCTGGAGCACGGATGGGAGCTGGGGAACGGTGGTGCTGATCCTGACCACGTCTTCAGCCCCAGCTTCGTCTACAACCAGATCACGGATAGGACCGACTGGAACTGTGACGACGGGGCGCAGATAGGCGACGCCATGGCCCTCATCGTGGACCAGGGAGACCTGCCCTGGAGCCAGTTCCCGTGGAACCCGTTCAACTGCGGCACGCAGCCTTCCTCAGCGCAGAAGAGCGCGGCAGAGGATTACGATGGGATAAGCCATGGGGCGTTTTTCATCGACGTCGGGCCTCCGTACGGGCCGCAACTGAACCACGATCTCGCCCCCCTGAAGCAATGGCTGGCGAACAATGACCCCTTCGTGCTGGGGTTCCCCATCTACTCCGAATTCGACTACTATGACTGTTTTCAAGTGGTCACACCGCCTGCTAACCCCAGCAGCTACCGGGGCTTGCACGCCGTGGCCGTGGTGGGCTATGACAACAACTGGGCCGGAGTGGGTGGCTTCAAGGTTGTGAACTCCTACGGAGACGACTGGGGCTGCTACGGCTATGCCTGGCTCTCCTACAGCTTCGTGCGCAAGTACGCCTGGGAGGCCTGGTGGATGACCAGCAACCGGCCACCCTGGATCGATCCTCACGTGCCTGACCGCTACAGCCCTAACATAGATGAGTGGATCGTGGTGGACTTTACCCCCTACGAGCACGATCTCGAGGACAGCGGAACGTGGCCAAGGTGGTACGTGGAGGGGGCGGACCATTGTGTCGTGTACGGCCAGGGCAGTTCCAACGACGTGCTCAGCTTCGATCCTAGTCCTGGGTACACAGGTTACGACGAGATCACCCTCGTACTGCGCGATTACGAAGGCGCCGAAGATCGGCAGCAACTCACGCTAGGCTGGTTCGATCTCGACATAAGCTACTATCTTCCTCTTGGGCTCGGTTAGTCATCTGACCAGTCCTCCTCTATTCACTCCAACCGTGGGCGGGCCAAGTGCCTCGGTCCTCGTGTGTCGTGGCTGCGTGGCGTGGACAGCATGTGGGGGTTCTGCTACAATCCTGGTGAGTCCGTGGGTCCATCGGTAGATGCGGTAGTCCGGGCAAGGTGAGACCGTGAAGAAACGTCTGGAGGACTTGCTCTCTGCTCTCCCCTGGCCGATCGAGGTCAACACAGGAGGTGTCTCTGTCCGTGGCCTGGCCTGCGACTCTCGCGAAGTCAGAGCGGGGGACCTCTTCGTGGCCTACAAGGGCGTGGAGTCCGACGGGCACCACTACATCCGCCAGGCTATCGAGGCAGGAGCGGTGGCCCTGGTGGTCGAGGATGAGGAGTACCTGCGGCCAACCTCCGGGGGCGAGTGGCCCATTCCCGCCGTCCTCGTTCCCGATGGAAGGGAGTCCCTGGCCCACCTGGCGGCGGCGATGCACGGATTCCCTTCCAGGAAACTGCGGCTGATCGGCGTCACCGGGACCGACGGCAAGACCACCACCATCAATCTGATCTGGTCGATCCTGCGTGCCGCAGGGCACACAGCAGGGATGATCAGCACCGTCAACGCTGTGATCGGAGGAGAGCAGTACGAGACGGGCCTCCACACCACGACACCGGATGCGTTGGAGGTTCAGGGCTACCTGGCTCGGATGGTGGAGTCAGGAGCCGAGTTCGCATTGCTGGAGGCGACCTCCCACGGATTGGCACAGCACCGGGTGACCGCGTGCGACTTCGACGTGGCGGCAGTGACGAATATCACCCACGAGCACCTGGATTTCCACGGCAGCTTCGAGGAGTACCGGGAGGCCAAGGCCCGCCTCTTTCGCAGTCTACAGAGCTCTGCCCGGAAGCCGGGAGTGGCCAAGGTCGCCGTTCTGAACGCCGATGACCCCGCTTCGTTCGAGTACCTGCGGGAGATCCCCGCTGACTTTCGGCTGACCTATGGGATAGCCGAGGAAGCAGACGTGAGAGCCGTGGACGTTGCTCTTTTGCCGCCGGGAGTGTCTTTCACCGCCCTCACCGCTGAAGGCGACTTCCAGGTGCAAACGAAGCTGCCGGGATGCTTCAACGTGTACAATGCTCTCGCCGCCATCGCGGTGAGCCTCTCTCAGGGCATCGCAGAA
>Ga0315534_1001414_pt1 | contig 16517 bp, 10 predicted proteins | sample SalMarSW160240MG_FD_203094 | JGI IMG/M metagenome (GOLD analysis project Ga0315534, IMG submission 203094) | Salt marsh sediment microbial communities from the Plum Island Ecosystem LTER, Massachusetts, United States - Salt Marsh Sediment SW1602-40 ... | reverse complement strand
CCGCCAGTCCGGCCAATACGCCCCCTCCACCCGGCCGCTCCGCTACGGCGGCTTTGGGCACCCTCTCCCGCGAAGGGAGAGGGGAGATAATGCCCTTGTCTGGGCCCCCTCCCCAACCCTCCCCCGCCCGCGGGGGAGGGAGCGGAGCGAAGCGAGGCGGGAGGGGGCATACGCCCATCAAGGAAGGAAGGCAGTGCAACGTCACACCCGCGGCGGCAGGGAGGCGAAGGTGTTCTCGCCGCGGAGGACGGCTTGCAACTCGGCGAGTTCCTCGTCGCGCCTATGATAGCCGCAGGTGGAAATGTAATCCGCGGCGATTTTCAACTGCGCCGCCGCCTCGGCTTTCAGGCGCACGATCTCCTCGGCGCTGGGCGGTATCGGCTTTGGCGGGTTGTCCTTTTCCAGAAGCCCGTTGAGCGGGGCAAAAGCTTCCATCTGCGCAAAGGCAAGCCGCGCGCGCTCGATCGCCATGTCGCAGAGATGAAGCTTCATCGGCCCCGGCTCGGCAATTTCTTCGACTTCGTCGAGATCACGCGCCGCTCCAGCCCAATCGCCAATGCTGCGTCGAAACGCGGCGCGGGCGAGCAGGCCGCGGGGAACGTGATGCATGGTTCCAGCGGCCCGGAGGCCCTCGACCGCCTCGTCGAGGCGGACGCAGGCGGTGCGCGCATCCCGTTGGCGCTCCAGGGGGGACACAGCGCGCCCGCTGGCGGCCAGCACCAGCCCGAGATGCGCGCGGCCGAGTGCTAAGCGAAGCGATCCCTTATCCAACAGAGACGGCGATGCAGATGCGGCTTCTTCCCAGTTCAGAATCGTCAGACATCGCTCACGGACCGTCGCCCAGTCGCCCTTGTCAAGCAACAGGTCGCAATACCGGTAGCCTTGTAGCGAATAGAGCAGCGGATAGGCGGGCTGATGTTCCTGCTGCCGCTTCTCGGCGTCGGCGAACAGCGCTTCCGCCTCCTCCCTCCGTCCGGCCGCATGCAGCGCCCCGGCAAGAGTCGTACGAAAGCCCAATTTTTCAAAAGCATCGCCGCTGCGGTCGGCATACGTGACCGCCCGCTCAGCGGTGGCGACGGCAGATTCGATCTCGCCGACCACTAGTTCGGCCTCGCTGAGATTGGATGTGCCAATTGCAGCGTTTACCCACTCCTTTGCGCCTTCAACTAGTTGCAAGCTGGCACGTAAGGGAGGCAGTGCCTCGGCAAATCGCCCCTGCTCGCGCAAAAAGAAGGCGGCTTGACCCAGCACCCAGGAACGATCCGCTTCTGTCAACGTCGCGGCCGGCGTTTCGTAGGGCTCTTCGAGCAACCACGTGATGGCTGCGAGATTACTGCCGAGCGCACCAAGCTTCCTGCTCGAATAAAACTCAAGCTCGCCGTCCGGCCACCGCCGGCAGATGCGGTTCTTGTAAATATCGTCGAGGGTTTCTTGATGCCGCCCCGCGCGGCAGCCGTGCGCGATCGCCTGATAGAGCGGGGCGAGCTGTTCGAGCGTCGGCTTGTCGCCCTCTTTCGTCGTCCTGCTCAAATGATCGTAAAGCCTGCTATGCGCCGCGCGCCACGCCGTCTCGCTTTTCTTGCGCAACCTTTCACCAAACCATTCGCGCACCAGTGGATGCGCATCGAGCGCCTCTGGAGCGCCCTTTTCCGGCGGCGACAGCAGCCGCACCTCGCGCAACCGCGCGACCGCATGCCGCCACGATACGTCGTCGATGCCGACAATTGCGTCGGTAAGCCCTTTGATCGCAGGCTTCTTTCGCAACGCCTTGAGACAATCCGCGTTCGCTGGTCGATCAAACAACCCGACGATATGCATAATCGCGAGCAGAAGCGGCTGATCGGCAAGCCATTCCTTTTCGTAGGATTCCATCACCAACGTCGCACCATGCGCTCCGGGCACGGCCGGGTCGCCGAACCAACCCCGGATATTCCTGCGCCGACGTACGTCGCTGTCGTAAAGCTCCCGCAAGAAGCCTGCCATCAGCGTAAGCCTCAGCGCGTGGCCCCCTGCTTCGCGACTCGCGGCGACCATTTCCACCCTGGGACCGTGGACGCCATAACTTTCGAGTAGCTCTGCCCCGGCGTCATTCAGCAAAAAGCCAAGGTCACGCACCGGCGCGCTGCCATCCTTCCATCTTTGGATACCGGTGATCGCGAGCCGGCTGGTGACCACGACGAGGCTGTGCTGGCTGGCGAACGGCATTTGTGCAAATCGGCGCAGAAAGGCGCGCAAGCCGTGATCCTTCAACTGGCCGCGCTGCGGTCCCGGTCCATGCTGCAGCGGCTCGACGCCGTCGAGGACAAGCAGCACGCGGCGCTCCGCCATCGCTTCAGCAAGCTTGTCTGCCTTGGCCGAGTTGCTGGTCGTATCGACCGCGACGCCGAGCTTTTCCAACGCCCAATTCAGAAACGGCTCGGCCGAGGTCGCGCGCTGCTCCGATCCTTGGCTGAAAAACGACCAGCCAAGCACTGCGTCCGCGCCCCGGTACCGGTCCGCCTGCATACTCACGAGCCAGGCATTGACCAGCGCTGACTTACCGACGCCACCATCGGCAACAAGCGAGAGGATATTGATCTTTTCGTTCGCCCAGACGTCATCGAGTTGTTTCAGCTCCTCCTCGCGCCCGACCAGTTTCGCATAGGGTGTTTCCGGCAATCGGCCGTAGTCGATCAGGCTCGGAACACCCGCCACGCTTCTATTTCGCTTGGCTGTTTCTTCATCCGCGGCCGCTCGTTCGATGATCTGACGGATTTCAGCGGCCAGATCGGACATAATTTTATCGCGTGGACCTTCGTCATAGAGTTTCAGTGCTGTCCCATTTGTCGGCCTGAGATTGAGCTTGAGGAGCCATGGGGCCGCGCCTAGGTCGCAGGCTGTGATCACGATTGGATAGAGGTGCGCGCCGCCAGCGTAATGCCGCTCAAGCATGCGCTTCATTTCTACATCGCGGATGAAACGCGACGAGAGGGAATGACGCGAAACCAGAAATACGCAGACGGCACAGCGATCGAGAGCGTCGTCGATTTCCGCGCGCCAGTTTCCTCCGCCGTCGATGCGGCGATCGTCCCAGAGTTCTAACTTCCCATGTGCCGCAGCGGGTTTGAGGTGAGAGCTGACATACGTCAGCCATCGGGTCTCACCGGGATGCAGGAATTGGTCCGGCTCATCCAGGTGGCTGTAGCTGATGAAAACTATGGGCTGTTTCTTGTTGTTCGCCATGCGCCACAAGTCCCTGCAACCACAATGAGAGCGTGGCAGCGCCTGCGCGCATGTCAAGGCTGGCCGCGTTGTTCTCCCAAGAAGGCCCTTTCACCCGCTCGGCGCTGCCGCGCCTCGCTTCCCTCTCCCCGCGGGCGGGGAGAGGTGCACTGCACTTTATTCCGCCCCTATCCGCGCCTATATTCTTCAAGCCGGCTTGCCGGCTATGGCGATAAATGGCCGTCGCAATAAACCTATCGGACCCGGGGGCAGTACCCGGCGCCTCCACCATCTGCCCATCGGGCTGTGGTCTCGTCTTGCGTAATCCGCCGCGCTTCGGTGGGCAGCTGATGGGGGCGAAATAGGATCGACGAGGGTGTAAAGGGCTCGCTTTCGCTCGGTATGGTTCCGCCGTTATCGGGCCATAGCAATAGTTGCCAACGACAACTATGCTCCGGTGGCTCAGGCCGCGTAATGCGGTTTGAAAAGCCGATTTCAAGCCCTGGCGTTTAGCAGCGTCAGGCGGGGTTCGGAGGCACCTGGCAACAGAAGCCTCCACTTCGCCTCCTTGTCGCGGGGTGCGTAAGCGGAGGCGATATTTTTCGCGTCTGTGGAGGGCGCGTCATTTAGTCAAAGGCGGAAGATGGTGTAATGGCGGCGTCCGCGCGGGCGGCCGGCGCAGTTCTTGCCTGAACTGGTTATCCGCCCGCATTTTCTGGGGGCGCGCTCACAATTCGCCGGAAAATGCTCTAGCATCGCACGGCAACGAATCGTCGAGACGGATCGATGGCGACCGATTACATCCGCTACGACATCCTCACTCAGGAAGCGCTGCGCGGCGTGGTGCGAACCGTGCTCACCGACGCGGCGGCGAAGGGCCTGCCCGGCGAGCACCATTTTTACATCAACATCGACACCCGCGCCGAAGGCGTGAAAATCTCTCCCCGGCTGGCTGCGCAATATCCGGAAGAAATGACCATCGTGCTCCAGCACCAGTTCTGGGATCTCTCCATCCGCGACGACGTGTTCGAGGTCGGGCTGTCGTTCAACGGGATACCGGAGCGGCTGGTCGTCCCGCTGGCAGCTATCAAAGGATTCTTCGACCCCTCCGTTCAGTTCGGGCTGCAATTCGCGGTCGAAGCCGATCTCAAGGGCGAAGGCCCCGAGGCCGAGGAGACGCCGGCAAGCGACGCTTCCCCGCAAGCCAAAGCAGGCAAAGAACGTCCGCCCGTTCGCCACAAGCGGGTGCCGGGTCGCAGCGAGCCTGCGTCGCCATCAGAAGGTCCACTTCCTTCGCCGCGCGCGGACGAGCCGCCGGACAAGCCTCAGGGTGGCGGCGAGGTCGTTCGCCTGGACCGTTTCCGCAAGAAATAGCGGGCCAGATTCGGCGTCCACCGACGCCGGCGCTATTCCCGACGATCCGTTGGCTTGGCTCCGTCATTTCCGAAGCTGAGCGTCGCAAAGCATTCGCGACCCCCGCTCCCTATCTAAGAGCATGGCTTACAGGCTCGCCGCTGCGCGACGCCCCGCAATGGCGACGAAACCACTCTGCTTCAAGAGATTGCCATGACCCGGATGCGCACCGAGACCGACACGTTCGGACCGATCGACGTTCCCGCCGATGCCTATTGGGGGGCGCAGACTGAGCGCTCGCGCCGCAATTTCCGCATCGGCGAGGAATGCATGCCGATCGCGCTCATTCGCGCGCTCGCTCGCGTCAAGCGTGTCGCCGCGGAGGTCAACCACGGGCTCGGCCTGCTCGACGAAGAGCGCATGGGCGCGATCGTCGCCGCGGCCGACGAAGTCGTCGCCGGGCGCTTCGACGACCACTTCCCGCTGATCGTCTGGCAGACCGGCTCCGGCACCCAGACCAACATGAATGTCAACGAGGTCGTCGCCAATCGCGCGAATGAATTGCTCGGCGGGACGCTTGGCGGCAAGACCCCGGTGCACCCCAACGACCATGTCAATATGAGTCAGTCGTCCAACGACAGCTTTCCGACCGCCATGCACATCGCCGCGGTCGAAGAGATCGTCGAACGGCTGATCCCCGCGCTTGCGCATTTGCGCGCAGCGCTCGCCGAAAAGAGCGAGGCGTTCGAGCCGATCGTGAAGATCGGGCGCACGCATCTGCAGGACGCCGTTCCGCTCACGCTGGGCCAGGAGTTCTCCGGCTACGCCGCGCAGGTCGGCTCGGCACTCGTCCGCATCGAAGCAGCCCTCCAACAACTCTATCCGCTCGCACAAGGCGGCACGGCGGTCGGCACTGGATTGAACGCGCCGCGCGAATTCGCCGAGCGCTTCGCCGAACGCATGGCGGCCCTGACCGGGCGCCCTTTCGTGAGTGCCGCCAACAAGTTCGAGGCGCTTGCTGCCCATGATGTCTTCGTCTTCGTCCACGGCGCGCTCGCCGCGCTTGCCGCCGCCTTGTTCAAGATCGCCAACGATATCCGCCTGCTCGGCAGCGGGCCGCGGTCCGGCTTCGGCGAGATCATCCTGCCGGAGAACGAGCCCGGTTCCTCGATCATGCCGGGCAAGGTCAATCCCACCCAGAACGAGGCGCTCACCATGGTGTGCGCCCGCGTTTTCGGAAACGAGACCACGATTACCGTCGCGGCGAGCCAGGGACATTTCGAGCTCAACGTGTTCAAGCCGGTGATTGCATTCGCCTTCCTGCAATCGGTGCGCCTGCTCGCGGACGCTTCGCGCTCGTTCACCGATCATTGCGTCGCCGGCATCCAACCCAACGAAGGTAGAATTGCAGCGCTGATGCAGCAATCGCTCATGCTGGTGACTGCGCTTGCGCCCAAGCTCGGCTACGACAAGGCGGCGGAAATCGCCAAGACGGCTCACGCGAAGGGCACGACGTTGCGCGAGGAGGCGGTCCGGCTTGGCCATGTCACGGGCGAGGAGTTCGACCTTCTTGTGCGCCCGCAGACAATGACACAACCAGGTTGAACCATCCCGGCGGGTTTGCGGGCGGCGGTGCCGACCCGGTCGCCCCGTCAAACGCCAAAAATGCGAAAAGGTCGCGGAACGCGTGGCAGGGAACCGGGTTCTTCGTGAGAAGGGCTGAATGAAAGCGGCTCAAGGCCACAATGAAGGCCGACCGCGATCTCGACCACCAAAACCGGGATACGGACGATGGTTATGAAATCGCCAGTCGTAAAACGCTCGATCGTGATTGCCGGCCACAAGACGAGCGTGAGCCTTGAAAATGAATTCTGGAGCGGTCTCAAGGAAATCGCCACGAACCGTAATATGACGCTTTCGGATATCGTATCGACGATCGATTCCGGGCGTCAGCACGGAAATCTGTCATCGGCTATCCGCCTGTTCGTGCTGGACCACTATCGCGCGAACGGGAACCGCACCGCTCCTCCCTCCCCCCATGAAGAACTCGCCCCGGCGACGATGCGGGTCGGATAGGCGAGGCGCCCGTACCTGCGGCAAAATTTCACGGCCGGCCGAAGAAGTTTTCCCAGAAGGACCGTCTTCGCGGCGGTGACAGGGATGTCGGGGGCGCTGGGGTTGGCGCGCGCTTTGCCGTCGCGGGGGGGCGCCGCGCGGGTTTAGCTGACGGCGGCTTGACCTCAATGGCTGGCGGCAAGTCTGGCGCGCGTTCGGACACGGCGGGTCCCGTTCCCTCGTCCACCACGCCGTCCCCGCGCGAACTCGGCACACCGTCCGGTTCCACGCGTTGTAATGCGCGTTCCCGTTCGACTCGCTCGCGCTCGGCGCGCTCGGCCGCCGCTGCGGCTTCCTCGCGCCGTTTAGCTTCGCGCTCAGCCGCCTCGACGCGCTTCGACTCTCGCTCAACCGCTCGCAGCGTGACGAAGGTGACCAGTTCGGACGTGTCGATCTCCCGCTTCGGTGTCGAAAGCGGCCCACTCAGTAAGACGGTGATTTCCGGGCGGCGTCCCTTCATGTCCTCGCGCGGGGCGCCGGAGAGCGTGAAGCGGGCCTCCAGATTGCTGTCTACGAGATTGAACGTGCCCGAGAGCGCGACATCCGCTCCGTCGGCATTGACGACGACGGGAACGATCCTGATCCGCCCATCCAGGATGGCGAGGATGGTCGTAGCCGACGGAACCGCCAGATGCCCCGCATCGAGGGCGCGCCCGAGATAGGCTGAAAGCCGTTCCGGCGCCAAACCGCGCTCGGAGGCCCGGATCGCCGCGTTGATCGCCTTGGGATCGAGCCCGGCGACCTGAACGTGGTCGAAGGTCAGAGTTCCTCTTCCCTGAAGCGCGCCGATCAAGGCGGCGGGACTCAGTCCGGTCCCCTCGACTTCCATCGCGAGCGAAACGCCGCCCGAGGCCGGCGGCTTGTCGTGCCCGAACGCGATCTGGGCGAGGTCGCCTTTGGATAAATCCACACGCGCCCGCGCGGATAGTCCTTCCGGGACAAAACGGAACGCCGCATTCGCGTTGAGCGTGCCGCCGGCTAGGCTCCCGGTGAGATCATCGATGTCAAAGGAAGCGCCGTCGAAGCGCGCCCGTCCTTTGAGAACCTGCGCGTCTAGTCCGGGCAAGAGAGCGACGCGTTCGGCTTCAAAACTAACGCCGCCCTTGACGTCGTCGAACAACGGACGGACGAACGGCTCGGCCGACCAGCCGGCGCCCTGTTCCCGCACCGGGCGCTTGGGGACGCCGATCAGAGCCGCGATGACCGGGACAGCATCAATATCCGTCGCCGAGAGACGGCCGTCGATGACAGCCGGGGAAGCGAGGCTGAGGCTTACCCGTCCGCCGACCGTCGAGCCCGCGATCTTTCCTTTGACATCCTCGAATGCGAGTGCGCGCCCGAGAAACGTAAGCCTGCTCTCGATTGCAACCGGCATGGCCGCCGGTGCGGCCGCATTCAGGAGCGCACGCGCGTCCGTTGCCGTAAGCGACAGCTTGGCAAGGCCTTTGGGTACGCCCTTCTCCAGCCGCGCTGTGCCTTCGCCGGACGCCCAAAGCCCGCCCGAGGCAAGGCGCAGTTCGTATGCGATATCGCCGTCGAGCGGACCATTTCCCGACAGCAGTATCGCCGCGGGCCGAGGATCGATCGCCGCCACATGATCAAGGCCGACGAGCGCCGCGAGCACCTTGCCGTCGTCGGACTCGAGCGATCCGTCGATCCTCACTTTCGCCGAAGCGAGCGCCGCCGGATCGCCGATCCCGCTTGCCGACAGGTTGAGCCGGACCGCGCCGAGCCTGCCATCGAAGGCGAGTTTTGCGTGCGTCGCCGACCTCGCGCTTCCCTGACCCGCCGGGCCGGGCTTGGCAGGCCCCACTTCCAGCCGCGCCCGCAATTCAGCCGGAGCAAGCTGTCCACCGTAGCGTCGAAGCTCGCCGGCAGCGTCCGGCGTGAGGCGTCCGATCAGCGCGATCAGTCCGTCCGCCCGCGCTGCATTAAGCGCAAGCGATACCGCTCCATGCGGCGGCGACGACGCGGTATCGATCAAGCCGGTCGCGCTGATGCGGGCGCCGCGGAGATCGCCGACGGAAAAACGTTCGACGGTCAGTCCGCTTGCGTCCAGCTTGAGCTTGGCGTCGACCTTGTTCGCTTGAACGTCGGCATAGCTGACCTTTCCGATCGCAAGCGACAGCGCCACATTGCGCGGCCTTTCGAACTTCACGCCGCCGAACGCGCTATTGGCGATCGCGATCGCGCGGTCGAGATCGATCTCGTCCGCCCGCAATGTTGCATCGAGGCGGGCCGGAGCGTTCGCGCCGGCCGGAGCGTAGGCGATACGCCCTTCGATCGGCTTGTTGTCGACCTCGGCCCGCAGCCGATCGACGACGATGCCTCGGTCGCCAATGGTGAGATCGCCGCTTGCCCGCAGCGACGCTGCGGAGGCGGGAAGCTGATCACCTTCTCCTTCAATGAACGACCATAACGCCTTGGGATCGCCCGATTCAATGCTTGCGGGACCCGCAAATTCAAGGCCCTTTGCGCGCGAGGATTCGAGCCGGCCGCTCAGATGCGCCTGGGTCAAGCCGGGCGCGCGGAACTCCAGCGTCTCGATGTCCCAATAGTCGCCGGCGACGCCGATCGTACCGCGCAGGTTCTGTAAGGCGGCGGCGCCGATCGCAAGCGCGTCGACATCGAGTTCGAGTGTCCCCCGCACCGGGGGGCGCAATTGCTCGAACAGCGTCCGCACCGCGGCGAGCAGCGTCGCCGCGGGCGAGCGCCGGCTCGCGTCGGGGGCGTCGATCAGCCGGTCGAGGTCGAGCTGGCGTCCGCTCAGCGTCGCCGTGAAATGCGGATTCGCGCCAAGGGCGAGATCCGCCTTTCCCGACAGGCGGAATGGCCGGTCGTCCGGTCCATACTGAAACTCGATCTGCTCGGCGGAGATGCGGCGGGGGTCCGCCTTCACCGGCGTCGTCAGCCGCCACGGCTCACGTGCGAGCGTGCGCCCGCCCGAGAGCGCCGCGCCCGCTGGACGCGCGAGCGTGAGCGCACCCTCATAGCGCGGACTTGCGTCGTCGATCCGCAAGACGCCGTCGGTTTCCACGATCAGCGGCCGATCGACCGCTTCAAGGCTTAGGCGGAACTTCGCGCCCTCCGCGCCGCGCCGGCCGGAAGCGATGTGATAACGATAGGAATCGCCGTCAGAAATAAACGAGCCATCCCCGCGAATTGGTCCGATCAGCGACCGTACATCCCCCTCGAAAGAAAAACCGTCGAGCGTCAAAGTCGAATTGCTCGTAGCGTCGACGAGCACGATGCGCCCGCGCTCGATCGAAAGGCGCTCGATCGAGAGGCGATCGGGAGCAATCGCCGTCCCAACCCCAGGCGCCTGCAGGTGGCCCGCTGCGTTTAGCGCAACACGGATCCGTGGCTCGCTGAGGGTCAGCTCGCTCACGCGCCATTCGCCCCGCAGCAGCGGACCGAGGGCGAGTTCGAACCGCAGCGCGCGCGCGGAGAACGTGGCCTCCCCTCCGGCCAGCTCGACGCTGCGCAGAGATAGGGACGGTGTCGGTAGTAGCCGAGCGTCTATCGGTCCGGAAATCCGCACCGGCGCCCCCAACAGCCGGCTTGCCTCCGTCTCGATATCACTGCGATAGCGGGCCCAATCGACAAAATGCGGACCGACCAGCGCCGCCACTAGCGCCAGGATCAAGGCTATCGCCAAGCCAAGCAACGTCGTCTGCACGCGTACGCTCCGGACGAATCTATCCGCTTCTTCGCGGGGACGCCCCCGCCCTCAAGACGCTGCCGCCGAGGTCGGGGATCGTCGCACCTTCGGGCGCGATTCGGGTCCAGCTATATGTCTGCGCTCGACGCTACAGACAAGCAACGATCTTGCCGGGATTCATGATGCCCTGCGGGTCCAGCGCCTGCTTGAGCGCCCGCATAGCGTCGACGGTTGTCGGACCAAGTTCGCGATTGAGATACTTCATCTTGCCCTGCCCCACGCCGTGCTCGCCGGTACAGGTGCCATCCATGGCGAGCGCCCGCTCGACGAGACGCCCGAGCAGCGCTTCGGCGCGGGCCACCTCGCCGGCGTCGTCCATGTCGATCAGGAGGCACAGGTGGAAATTGCCGTCGCCGACGTGGCCGACGATGGGCGAGATGAGCCGGCTCTCGGCAATGTCCGCCTGCGCCGCCACGATGCATTCCGCGAGCCGCGAGATCGGTACGCAGACGTCGCTGACGAACACCTTCGCCCCGGGACGTAAGGCGCACGCCGCCCAATAGGCATCGTGCCGCGCCTGCCAGAGCCGCGTGCGGTCCTCTGGCCACGTCGCCCACTCGAACGGGCCGCCCACGAACTCGGCTGCGATTTCCCCGAAGCGCTCCGATTGCTCCGCGACGCCCGCTTCGGTGCCATGGAACTCGATGAACAGCATCGGAACCTCGGGCAAGGAAAGCTTCGAGTAAGCGTTCGCCGCTTTGACCTGGACCTCGTCGAGAAGTTCAATGCGGGCGACTGGAATCCCGGTCTGGATGGTCATGATCACCGCATTGCAAGCGGCTTCGACGCTGGGGAACGGGCAGATGCCGCTAGCGATCGCTTCCGGGATGCCATGCAATTTCAGGGTCAGCTCGGTGATCACGCCAAGCGTGCCTTCCGAACCGATGAACAACCGGGCGAGATCGTAGCCGGCGGACGATTTCTTCGCGCGCCCTCCGGTCGACAGCACCTCGCCGTTCGCAAGCACGGCCTTCAGCGCGAGCACGCAGTCCTTCATCGTGCCGTAGCGCACCGCATTGGTGCCGGAGGCGCGCGTCGCCGCCATGCCGCCCAAAGACGCGTCGGCGCCGGGATCGAGGGGGAAGAATAGTCCTTGGTCGCGCAAATACTCGTTGAGTTGCTTACGCGTCACCCCTGGCTGGACCACGCAGTCTAGGTCCTCAGCATGCACGGCGAGCACGCGGTTCATGTCGCGCACGTCGATCGATATCCCGCCACGCGGCGCATTCACTTGGCCCTCGAGCGACGTGCCGACTCCGAAGGGGATGACGGGCACGCCGTGAGCGGCGCAGATGCGCACGATTTGTTGAACGTCCTCGGTGCATTGCGGGAAGACGACGGCGTCGGGAGGCTCGTTTGCGATCCAAGTGGTGGTGTGTCCGTGTTGCTCGCGCACCGCGCGGGAGGTGACGATGCGATTGCCAAGAGCCGCCGACAGCGCGGCAATCGCGCTGTCAATTGCCCCGCTGTCACATCGTGAAATCGGCCTGTTTTCGAGTCCTACTTCAAGATGTGTCATGCATGCCTCAGTCGTGTGGCATTTTGCGATGCAGCACAGTCGAGGGCGTGCGGCGCTTCGACTTTGTGGCACAATGCTGGCATATTGAACCCATGAAGGCCATGCTGGATCTGCTTGAATTCAAACCAGTGTTCTTTGCGCCTTTCGTCTCGTCCGCGATGCGGGTCGAGCCGGAATGGATCGACTATAATGGCCATCTCAACGTCGCCTATTATCACGTTCTGTTCGACCGCGCTTTCGACGAAGCGGTCTATCTGATTGGCGCCGGCCCCGATTACGTGAAGAGTGAGCGGCGCTCCTATTACACGGCGGAGGCCCATATTCGCCATCTGCGCGAATTGCATGCCGGCGATCGCGTCCGCGTGACGGTCCAGCTTCTCGCTTACGACCTCAAGCGGTTGCATTTCTTTCAGCAGCTCTATCACGCGACCGAGGGATGGATAGCGGCGACGCTCGAGACCATGGCCCTGCATGTCGACATGGACAACAAAAAGGCGACGCCGGCGTCGAACCTGATAGCCTTGCGGCTTGCCGACATGCGGGCGTCCCACGGCCTGCTGCCGATCCCGGAGGCTGCTGGCCGGCGGGTCGAGATGCTGTCCCTGGGTTGATTTCCGCGCAGCGACCGATTCCGTGACCGCGCACGGCGCATGTGAACGAACCCTTTGCAGTTGACGCCCCTCGCCGCCGGGCATTCCTGATGCCATCTTGGTGATGGATCGATTCGAAAAAGTGGATGCGATTGTCGGCCACGGTCGGCAAACGAGAACCGGAATGGCCGAGCCGAACAAACGTCCGCCGCAAGCCTTCGACCTCGACCCGTCGGCGCCCGCCGCGGGCGGCATCGCGGCGCGGGCGATGGGTGCGCATCGCACGCCCTATCTCGAGGGGCTCAATCCGGAGCAGCGCGCCGCGGTCGAGACGTTGGAAGGCCCGGTGCTGGTGCTCGCCGGCGCCGGCACCGGCAAGACGCGGGTGCTGACCGCGCGCATCGCCCATATTCTTGCGACCCGCCGGGCGCGGGCCTCCGACATCCTCGCGGTGACCTTCACCAACAAGGCGGCGCGCGAGATGAAGGCCCGCGTCGGCCGCATGGTCGGCGAGGTGGTCGAGGGCATGCCCTGGCTCGGCACCTTCCATTCGATCGGCGCAAAGATCCTGCGTCGCCATGCCGAATTGGTCGGCCTGAAGCCCGACTTCACCATTCTCGACACCGACGATCAGATCAGGCTGCTGAAGCAGTTGTTGGCGGTCGAGAATATCGACGAGAAGCGCTGGCCCGCGCGCGTGCTCGCAAGCCTGATCGACGGCTGGAAGAACCGCGGCCTCACCCCCGAGCAGACGCCGGCAGGCGAGGCCGCCGCCTTCGCCAACGGTCGCGGGCAGGCGCTTTATGCCGCCTACCAAGCGCGGCTGAAGACGCTCAACGCCGCCGACTTCGGCGACCTCCTGCTTGAGACAATCCGGCTGTTCCGCACCCACCCCGAGGTGCTGCGCCAGTATCAGGCGCGCTTCAAATACATACTGGTCGACGAGTACCAGGACACCAATGTCGCGCAATATCTCTGGCTGCGACTGTTGGGACAGCGAACGGGAAATACTTCATCGTCATTGCCGGGCATGACCCGGCAATCCATGCGGCCTGTCAGCGAAGATGGATCACCGGGTCTCGGCGCTGCGCGCCGGCCCGGTGATGACGAGAGAACGAGTGACGAGCGGCGCCGGCCCGGTGATGACGAGGGAACGAGTGACGAGCGGCGCCGGCCCGGTGATGACGAGGGAAAATCTCCGAATGCACCCTCTCCCCTTGCGGGAGAGGGTGGGGCCGAGCGCAGCGAGGCACCGGGTGAGGGGTTCATGCGGAGCGCCACGCAAGACCCCTCACCCGCCCTCGCGTCCAGCGACGCTCGGGCACCCTCTCCCGCAAGGGGAGAGGGTGACGGCTTTGCGGCGATGGGGCAGGGAGCAACAAAGGAGCAGAAAAACATTTGCTGCGTCGGCGACGACGACCAGTCGATCTATGGCTGGCGCGGCGCCGAGGTCGACAACATCCTGCGCTTCGAGCACGATTTTCCCGGCGCCAAGGTGATCCGGCTCGAACGCAATTATCGCTCGACCGGCCATATTCTCGGCGCCGCCTCCCACCTGATCGCGCACAATGAAGGCCGGCTCGGCAAGACGCTGCGCCCCGAAGGCGAGGCTGGCGACAAGGTCGTCGTCGCCTCCGCTTGGGATTCCGAGGAGGAAGCGCGCGCGATCGGCGAGGAGATCGAGCAGCTTCAGCGCCACGGCGAAAAGCTCGACGAGATGGCGATCCTGGTGCGCGCCTCGTTCCAGATGCGCGAGTTCGAGGACCGCTTCGTCACCCTCGGCCTGCCCTATCGCGTGATCGGCGGCCCGCGCTTCTACGAGCGCGCGGAAATCCGCGACGCGCTTGCCTATCTGCGTCTCGTCAACCAGGGCGCGGACGATCTCGCTTTCGAGCGCATCGTCAATGTGCCCAAGCGCGGCCTGGGCGACGCCACGCTGAAAACCCTGCACGACCTCGCGCGCGCCCACGGCGTTCCGCTGATGGAGGCCGCGCGTTTGATCGTCGGGACCGAAGAGCTGAAGGCAAAGCCGCGCCAGGCGCTGCGCGACCTCGTCGCCGCGTTCGACCGCTGGCGCGGCCAGCGCGACGCGCTTCCGCACACCGAGCTTGCCGAGATCGTGCTCGACGAGTCCGGCTATACCGAAATGTGGCAGAAGGACCGTTCCGCCGACGCCGCCGGCCGCCTGGAAAACCTGAAGGAGCTGGTGCGCTCCATGGAAGAATTCGAGAACCTGCAAGGCTTTCTCGAACACATCTCGCTCGTCATGGACACCGATCGCGGCGAAGAAGCCGAAGCCGTCTCCATCATGACGCTGCACGCCGCCAAGGGGCTCGAATTCGACTGCGTGTTCCTCCCCGGCTGGGAGGAAGGCCTGCTGCCGCATCAGCGTTCGCTCGACGAGAACGGCCGCGCCGGGCTCGAAGAAGAGCGCAGGCTCGCCCATGTCGGGCTGACGCGGGCGCGCAAGCGCGCGCGCATCTCCTTCGTCGCCAATCGGCGCATTCACGGCAGCTGGTCATCGAGCCTGCCCTCGCGCTTCATCGACGAACTGCCGGAGGCCCATGTCGAGGTCGCGGAAGCCAAGGGCTTTGGCGGGTTCGGCGGCTACGGCAATTACGGCTCGCGCTTCGACACGGCGCAAACCTTCGGCTCGAACTACGCCACGCCCGGCTGGCGGCGCGCACAGCGCAGCCGCGAGGGCGGCGGTTTCGGCGAGGCACGCCAGCGCGGGTTCGGCGGGGGCAGCGGGGGCGATCGCGGGCGCGGCGGCGAGGACGGCGGCGGACACCCGCGCGGCGGCCGGCGTGGCGCGTTCGGCGAAGAGCGGAGTGATTTCGACGCGACCTCCAAACGAGATCTTGGCGACGATGCTTCTGATCACCTCTCCCCCGGGGGGCGAGGTCGATCGAGCGAAGCGAGATCGGGTGAGGGGGATCAGACGTTCCAGACCGCTAAGGCCCCCTCACCCGACCTTCCCCGGACCAAGTCCGGGCAAGGTCGACCTCTCCCCGCTGGGGAGAGGTGGGGTCGCGGGGATCGGCAAGGGCGGCCGCCGCTCACCATCGAGGGCGAACTGGTGGCGCGCTCGACCGGCGCCGCCTCGCCGTTCCGCCGCGGCGACCGCGTGTTCCACCAGAAATTCGGCAACGGCGAAGTTTTGGCCGTTGACGGCAACAAGCTTACCATCCAGTTTGACAAAGCCGGCGAAAAGCGCGTGGTGGATAGCTTTGTGCGGCGGGTGTGAGGACTTTACTAAAGTTGCAGACTGAAACGAGGAACGACACTTTATGGCGTACGATCCCCGAGCAATAGCAAATTTCGTTCTAAAACGCGCCCACATCGCCGGTGATCAAGTCACAAACTTTTCCCTTAATAAAATTATCTACTTTTTGCACGGTCATTACCTTGCAAAATGTGGTTCTCCATTAATTAATGAAAAATTTGAAGCATGGAAGCATGGTCCCGTCCTGTACACTATTTATAATTGCTTCAAAAAATATGGGGATAAACCGATTGAGACTCTTGCGGAAAGAATGGATTTCGGAATCGGAAAAATGGTAATGATCGACGAAAGAGTAAATGAACAAGACACTGAAATCATTGAACAATACGTCGATATATACACGCGCGCCTCGGTTGCACAATTGTACGAGTGGAGCCACGTTAAGGATGGCCCTTGGGATAAGGCCTGGAACTATCGAACATTGTCTAACCCAGGCATGTTAATCTCAGACTACGAGATTGCGAATCACTTTTGCAAGGAAGAGGCACTTCACGGAGGATTCCGTGCCTAAGAAGAAATCATCAATCCGCATCCCAACTTTGCAGCATTTCAGCGCTTTGCTCGGTGGGTCGACCTTACAGGTTGAAAAGCGGATTCGTGGCCTCTCTAGGCCGTGTTGACAGTTTTCAGCCAGAGCATTGTTGAGGCGATACATAGCATCGACAGATAGGCCCTGGCGGTTTTCTCGTAGCGAGTGGCGATGCGACGGAATTGTTTGAGGCGGTTGACGCA
>Ga0315534_1001411_pt1 | contig 16528 bp, 7 predicted proteins | sample SalMarSW160240MG_FD_203094 | JGI IMG/M metagenome (GOLD analysis project Ga0315534, IMG submission 203094) | Salt marsh sediment microbial communities from the Plum Island Ecosystem LTER, Massachusetts, United States - Salt Marsh Sediment SW1602-40 ... | reverse complement strand
GGGGAAGGAAAAAAAGTGGTTCAGGCAGTGCAACAAAACGGGAGTATATTCCGCCTTAACACATGGTTCCGGTTTGCAGACCGTTTTTACGGTTTCGGAACAACCGTTAAACCGATCAAAAAACTGGTAGAAAGTGGTATCCTCGGATGGCCTCTTACCGCAACGATAAATGCAACCACAGGTTTTGACTGGAAATTCTACTGGAGCGGAAGAACAAACCTCATGCCGCAAACGATCCCGGATCACCTGGATTATAACATGTGGCTTGGCCCTGCACCCTATAAACCGTACCATCCCCACCGTGTACACTCAAGTTTCAGAGGGTATTGGGATTATGATGGTGGAGGACTGGGGGATATGGGACAGCATTACATTGATCCGGTTCAATACCTGCTCCGAAAAGATTCTACCAGTCCGGTCCTGATCGAGGTTGACGCACCACAACAGCATCCGGATGCAGTAAGCTCATGGCGAAGAATTGAATATACCTATCAGGATGGTTGTAAAATTATTCTCGATGGTGAAAACAGGGAAACGAATGCAGCATTCCTTGAAGGACCCGATGGAAAACTGTTCAAGGGCTTCAAATCAGATATTCCAGGCCTGTGGGAAAAAGTAAATACGTTGCCCGATCCTGAACCCCAGGTAACAGACTTTGCGAGCGCCGTTAAAAGCAAGACAAAATTTGCACTTAACGAAGAAAACGGTCACCGTTCCTGTACACTTGTTAACCTGGGAAAAATAGCCCTACGCCTTGGTCGATCACTGAATTTCGATCCGGAGAAACAGGTGGTTATTGATGATGAACTTGCCAACCGCCTGATCGATCAACCCATGAGAGCCCCCTGGATCATTTAAATGACCATTCTGTAATCAGAAAAATAACAAATCATGAACCATAGAAAAACAATTCTTATTCTTTTTTTCATGCTGACAGGTAGTATCGTTCTGTGTCAGACCAGAGCAAACGGGTCAGATGATCAAAGAACACTGAAAACAAAAGTTGTTGATGTGCTCACCGAAATGCCCGCACAGGATGAAGGTCATTATAAAAAATTAATGGAAGATATGCTCATTCTTGGTGAACCCGGTATCCTCATGTTCACCGATATGTTGCAACCACCGGGAAAAGAGGATGATTCAAGGGTACGGCTTGCAATCAGCGGGCTGGCAAAGTATGTAACAAATGCAGGTTATGAGGATGAGCGTGAGATCTTTAATTCATCCATCATGAAGGCTATTGAGAGGAACGAGAATGACTATATCCGATCCTTTCTCATAAGCCAGCTGGAATTCTCCGGTACTGCTGATGTCGTGCCGGTTCTGGCAAAATTTCTCATGGATGATTTCCTGTATGAACCAGCTACCAGAACACTGATTGCCATCAAATCATCTGGATCAGAGGAAGTACTGCTGAAAGCGCTCGGAGAATCCTTCGGGGAAAATCAAATTACCATTGTGAAAGCTCTGGGGGATCTGGGTTCAGCAAAAGCAATAAAGGAGATCGCGAAACTGACTCTTTCTGAAAAGAGTGAACTTCGAAAAGTTAGTCTATATGCACTGGCTAATTCCGGATCTCCGGATGCTGAAAAAATCCTGTTCGAAGCCGCAAATAAAACAGGATTTCAGTACGAACAGACAGGAGCAACACAATCGTATATGCTCTTTATTAAGCGGATCGGTGAAGCGGGTGAAACGAAGGCTGTGGAAAGAATGTGTCACTACCTGCTGGATAACGCCCCGTCCAACATCCGTAATCAGGCTCTCTCTTTGCTTATTCATATCAAAAAAGATGAAGGAGATCAAATCCTGCTGGATGCGTTAGAAGACCCGGATTCACAATTCCGGGCTACCGCATTGCAGCTTACAAACAGGTATCCCGGTAAGGATCTTACCCAAAAACTGGTGAGCAAGCTGAATGAAACACCAACCATCGTTCAGGCTGATATAATACGTACTCTGGGAGAGCGTGGTGATCAAACTGCCATTCCATCAATACTTGACTGTCTAACACACCAGGATCCGGTTGTTCGCCTGTCGGCGATCAATGCTGCCGGTTTGCTGGCTGGAGAAACCGCAATCCTCCCGTTGCTTGAGATGATGCAGGATGGTACACCTGAGGAGATCAATGCCGTTAAGGGAACCCTGCTGTTTATAGAAAGCGACCAGCTGGTACCGGCTATTTATAATGCACTGGATGAAATGACTCCCAAAAGCAAGGCAGCTTTGTTTGAAGTGTTGGTGAGCCGTGATCCCGAAGGATTTCATGATCTTGCAGTCCGCGAGTCGGGAAATCCCGAAAAAGAGATCAGGCTGGCAGCCTATGTTGCTCTTGCCACACTGGCTACACCAAAGGAGGGTGAAATGATCTATCAAGCGTTTGTTACCAAGAAGGATCCGGAGGAACGGAGAGCACTCCAAAATACAATACTATCCCTGGCAAACCGAATGGATGATGCCGAACAATCAAAATTTTTAAGCAAGTTCTCGAATCTCGACCCTGAAAACAAACAAGACTTCTTTGAAATCCTGCCTGAAATAGGTGGAAAAAAAGCGCTTGATATGGTTATGACAGACTATTTCACCTGTGAAGAGAATCAGAAAGAATTACCATTAGAAACGCTGGGCAGATGGCAAACTCCGGATGTGATCCCTCGGTTGTACGATATTCTGCAGGAGGAACCGATGGATTATTTCAGGAACCCGGCAATGGATTACTACCTTGAAATGACAAAGAATAGCCGGATTCCGGATGAACAGAAAGTTTTGTATTACAGGCAACTGCTTGAGCTCTCGCCTGGTAATGATCGTGAGGAGGAAATCCTCACAAAATTATCCTTCCTCCCGGTTTTTCAGTCACTCGTTCTTGCCGGAAGATACCTGGGAAATACCGATCTGCAGCAGGTTGCTGCCACGGCTGTAGCCCGGATCGCAATGCCTTCAGAAGAAGGGGAGAATGGTATAACCGGTACGATTGTGGCTGACCTGCTGCGGAAGGCTGAAAAAGTGTTGTCCGGAATAGAAAGTGAAACAGACCAGCAAAAGATCAGGGATTATCTGTCCACAATGCCGGAGGATGAGGGATTTGTTTCGCTCTTCAACGGAAAAGATCTTACCGGATGGCAGGGTTTGGTTGAAAACCCAATTACAAGAGCGCAGATGGATCCTGAATCCCTGGAAAAAGCCCAGCAGGAAGCAAACCGGAAAATGCTTGATTGCTGGAGTGTTGATAACGGCGTGATCTGGTTTAACGGACAGGGGGCCAATCTCTGTACGTTAAAAAAATACGGTGATTTTGAGCTGCTGGTTGACTGGACAATAACTAAAAACGGGGATAGCGGAATTTACCTGAGGGGTTCACCACAGGTACAGATCTGGGATACTTCCAGGGCTGAAGTCGGGGCACAGGTCGGTTCAGGCGGACTTTATAATAACCAGGTGCACCCAAGCAAGCCCCTGCGGGTTGCCGATAACCCTGTCGGAGACTGGAATACGTTCAGGATCATCATGATCGGAGAGAGGGTGACTGTCTGGCTCAATGGTTACCTGGTGGTCGATAACGTCATTATGGAAAACTACTGGGACAGGAACCAGCCCATTTTCCCGGTTGAGCAGATTGAACTTCAGGCTCATGGTACAAACCTGGGATTCAGGGATATTTATGTCCGGGAGATACCAAAAACAGATCATAATCAATTGACAGATGAGGAGAAGCAGGAAGGATTCGTCCAGCTCTTCAACGGGAAAGACCTTCAAAACTGGATTGGAAATACAACCGATTACGTTGTTGAGGATGGTATGATCGTAATTTATCCCGATAAGGGTGGCCATGGAAACCTGTATACGGAAAAGGAGTATGCCGATTTCGTTTTTCGCTTTGAATTTCAACTGACACCGGGTACAAACAACGGCCTTGGTATACGTACACCCCTTGAGGGAGATCCGGCTTATGTCGGCATGGAGATACAAATACTGGATAATACGGCTCCCATTTACCGGAGGCTCGAGCAATGGCAGTACCATGGATCCGTTTACGGCGTCATCCCTGCAAAACGCGGTTTTCTAAAACCGGTAGGTGAATGGAATTCCGAAGAGGTGATCATCCGGGGTTCGGATATCAAAATCATTTTGAACGGCACCGTCATTGTGGATGGAAATATTGCTGAAGCAAATGAGAAGGGTACCATTGATGGAAATAAACATCCTGGTCTCAAACGGGAAAAGGGACACATCGGATTCCTCGGACACGGTTCAATTGTGAAATTCCGGAATATCAGGGTAAAGGAGTTGTAGGGTTTATTGCTGGGCTAAAGCCCACGTTTTGGGTAAGCTTAACCCCTGCCCTGAAGGGCAGGGTAATAAGGGGTACTAAATCAGGTTTCCTGCAATACCTCAATTTACCCCAGCCTTGAGGCTGGGGGCTATACGAAATAATATATAAGGGCTTTAATCCAGAGTTGTTATTAGGGGGTGTATCAAAAGTCGATTTTTCAGTCATCCTGAACTTGTTTCAGGATCTCATAATTCTGATTAACAATAGATTAAGATTCTGAAATAAATTCAGAATGACGATTTTCTGGACTTTTGATACACCCCCTCTATATAGCACAGCACAAAAGGGCATTAGCCCAACTAAGTATGTACCAAACTATCATCATTCTGGCAAAGCTTGCGCTGCTGATATCCGGTTGTCAGCGCGAGCCTTCTGCTACATCCCATCCCAATGTCATCCTGATCATAACCGATGACCAGGGATGTGGAGATCTTGGGTTTCATGGTAATCCCTGCATACAGACCCCAAACCTGGATCAGTTTGCGGCAAAGAGCATCCATTGAATAGCTATCCTGCAATCTTCAGGATCTCTTTCCCAAACGCAAGACAATCCTCTCGTTTCAGGTGGTCATATTCTTCCCCATTTGTTAATTCTTCCATCCGTGGCCGTATTTCCGGTTCCAGCAATCCAAAGGTCATTCTTCCCAGGAAGACCTTTGATGGAACATCGGTAACCCCACAAAGTTTAGCCAGGTGAAAATTAATGAACGCGTCTATCTGTTGCGGTCCGACAGGACGTTGCATGTTGCCGCAAACAGCAAAAAGACCCCTGATCTTATCGTTCATCCAATCCCTGTTTTTTTCAAGATATTCCTGCAGCAATGGGGATACCTTACCATTTCGGATTGATCCGCCAACTACCAGGTGATCGTAACCGGTAAGATCCATGTTTTCCCGGACATCAAAAACATTGGCAATCCCCCCCATCCCTTCAGAAATCCAGACTCCGACATCGCGGGACGAACCGCACCAGGTTGCATACAACACAGCCCATTTCTTATCAGAGGGATTGGGATAGTATTCCAGTGCCTTAACCTTCCTTGCGATTGCCAGTGCCCCGATGCCGAGCAAACCAACTTTTAAAAATTCCCGTTTTTCCATAATTGTTCGTGTTTAGATTGACCTGTTATTTGGTACAGAATAATGTACAATTATTGAACTACACTAAATTTACAAAAAAACAAGCAAACACGATGTTATTCGTTGAAGAGTAATGAATATCTTTTAGATTTCTTTAGTTTTGTATGAGGCTATAAACAATACAACACAATGAAGTTGTTCGCTCGACTGCACTCTGCCGGTATCCTGCGTTTTATTCCTTCTCTGGTAATCTGTCTTTCCGTATTGTCGGGTAATGATCTGGCGGGGAATCAAACTCAGGATTCAATACAATGGTATAATGCACAACAATTCACCATGCTGGGTCAGGCATGGACCGATCTGGCTCATGAATATGACCGGTTGCCTGCATATGCCGAAGCAAAAGTCAGACCTGAACTCTGGGTCCTGAGCACACAGTCGTCCGGGCTGGTTGTCTATTTCACATCCAATGCAACATCGATCCATGTCAGATGGGAGCTGAGGTATAATAATGAAATGTCGCATATGTCAGCAACCGGGATCAAAGGAATAGATCTCTATGCCTGGAGGGAGGGGAAATGGCAGTTTGTAAATTGTGGTCGTCCATCTGGCAAAAAGAATGAATCGCAGTTGATTTCAGGAATGAATTCCGAATGGAAAGAATTCCTTCTGTACCTGCCCTTATATGATGGTATCGATTCACTCTTCATCGGGATTGACCGGGAATCAGAAATCAGATCTCCGGAGGAGAGTAAATTCACCGGCAAACCCATTGTTTTTTATGGCACATCCATAACTCAGGGTGGTTGTGCAACCCGTCCCGGTATGTCATATACATCCATCATAGAGCGAAAACTCGGCCGGGAAGTTATTAATCTTGGTTTTTCAGGAAACGGACGAATGGAGCCGGAGCTTGCTGAACTGATGGCTGAGATCGATGCGGCATGTTATGTTATTGATTGCCTGCCCAATCTGAACAGCGAACAGGTTATTGAAAGAACGATTCCATTCGTTGAATTTCTGAAAAGCATACACCCCGACATTCCTGTCCTCCTTATCGAATCTGCCATTCCCGAAAAAGCATTTTTCAACCAGGAGAGCCGTAATGAGGTTGAAGCGAAGAATAAAAACCTGTTCTCATCTTTCCAGCAACTTCAACAACAGGGTATTGAGCAAATCTATTATGTTCCGCAGGAAAAACTACTGGGATATGACAGGGAAGCTACGGTAGATGGAGTTCATTATACCGACCTGGGGTTCATGCGCTATGCTAACCGTATCGTACAGTATCTGGAAGGAATACTTAAATAGGAGATATGAAAAAGATGAAGTTCCGTTTTGTCCTTCCAGGAATTCTGGTTATCCTTTTAATGCCAGGTATTCTGGTCGCTTGTAAGGAGCACAGTTTAAGAAATCAAAAACCCAACATTATTTTTATTCTTGCCGATGACCTGGGTTGGACCGATACCGGATTTATGGGAAGTGATTTCTATGAAACACCCGCACTGGACAGGTTAGCCGGTGAAGGTATGGTTTTTACAAGTGCCTATGCCAATGCGCCAAATTGTGCACCTACACGGGCATGTTTGCTTTCCGGTCAATACACTCCCCGGCATGGTGTATACACGGTAAACAGTTCTGAACGAGGGAGATCCGAAGACCGGAAGCTAATACCAATTCCAAATACAACAACATTAGATACAAACCTCATTACCATTGCAGAAGCATTAAAGGAAAAAGGATATATTTCTGCTTCCATTGGGAAATGGCACCTGGGGCGTGATCCGGAATCGGGACCGTTAGCCCAGGGATTCGACCTGAACATAGCCGGTGATCACCAGGGACACCCGAAATCCTACTTCAGCCCATATGAAAACGATTTTATAACAGACGGCCCGGAACGTGAGTACCTGACAGACAGGCTTACCGATGAAGCCCTCCGGTTTATTCAGGATAATGCGAACCAGCCTTTTTTCCTCTATCTACCTCATTTTGCCGTTCATACTCCCATACAGGCAAAACAGGAAAAGATCAGCCATTATATTAACAGACCCGGTGACGGGAGCCATAATAACCCCGAATATGCTGCCATGATCGAAAGTCTCGATGAAGGAGTTGGAAAGATCATCTCACTGCTTGATGAGTTGAAGATCAGGGATCAAACAGTTGTTATTTTCTTTTCTGATAACGGACCTTACGGAGCAATTTCCGGTGCTGAACCATTAAGGGGATCAAAAGGAATGCTCTATGAAGGAGGTATCCGTGAGCCTTTGATCATCTCCTGGCCAGGCAGGATAACAGAAGGATCGACTTGTGACATTCCTGTCATGGGAATCGATTTTTTTCCTACATTTCTTGAACTGGGTGGAATAAAAGATTTTTCTGATCAGGTATTGGATGGGCAAAGCATCGTGCCATTACTCAGCGGGAAGAAGCGGTGGAAAAGGGAGGCTATTTTCTGGCATTTCCCTGCATACCTTGAACAGTATGCAGGAATGGACCAGAAATTCCGAACCACTCCCGCCAGTGTAATACGGAAGGATCACTGGAAACTCATTGAGTTCTTCGAGTATGGTACAACCGAGCTCTACAATCTCAAGGAAGATATTGAAGAATCAAATGATCTCTCCACAACCTGCCCGAAGAAAACCCGTGAACTGCACAATGACCTGTTAAAATGGCGGGAGAGTGTCAATGCACCCGTTCCCGTGGAGATAAATCCTGAATACGTTAATCGTTAAACGGTTACGAGGCCCGAATTAATTATATTCAGTCCGATTACCAACCTATGAACCATTAACGGTTAACAATTTTTCATGAGATCCCGCTTTTCAGCGGGAGGAGTTCGACTAGCAAATTCGAAATCCGAAAATTGAGTGTCATTTGGATCCCGCCGTTGGCGGGATGAATTCTACTTACAATTTTTATTTCGTTGGAAACTCATACAAATTGAGTGTCATTCATATCTTAATGAGTCTGCCGGATTGGTTATCGCAGCGGTATAAATTTTCCAGCTTACGGTCAGCAGGGCAACCAGGATCATCCCGAAAAATGCTACCAGGTAGTTGAAAAGTTCGAAACCAAGGTGGTTAGCCCAAATGCTGCTCATCAATGCCTTTGTTAAAAAATACCCTCCGACACATCCCGCTGCAGATGAAATAATCAGAATGATCACAAATGAGAGGTTAATGCGTACGGCAATGTTCAGGATACTTGCTCCCAATACCTTACGGATGCCAATTTCTTTTGTCCGGCTTATGATGTTCAGCAGGATCAGATTATACAGACCGATCAGGGAGAGAAGCGTAGCTGCCAAAGCCAGGAAGACAAATATTTTTTTTATACTATTGTTTATCTCCCTTGCCTCTGCCAGGGTCTCCTCCTGGTATCTGCCATTGAACGGAACTGATGGGATCAAACGTTCCCATTCCGATTTCATGTAATTAAAAACTTCTTCCCGGTCTTCATTCTCAGATCGGACAGCAATGATAGGAAACCAATCATCATCGTCAAGACGAAGCATTGTTGGTTCAAGAGGTGCCCAGAAATCGTTAACATAGAAATCATTGACAACCCCAACAATGGTTAGGATGATGGTATCATTAATGGTAACCTGCTTCCCAATCGGATCTTCCATCATGAAATCCTTAACAAATTTTTGATTCACCACGATGGAGTTTTCAGCATCCGATTGTTCATATTCGGGATCAAACAGCCTGCCCAGGATAAGATCGAGTCCCGCCGTCTCCATATAACCCAACCCAAAATTCATCACATCCACTTCATGTTTCACCACCTGGTAATCCACTCCCCGTCTGTAATTTCCCCAACCAATATGATAAGTAGTACCTGCAACAGAAATGATCTTCGGATGTTGCAGGAGTGATTGCCTATAGATTTCATAATCCGATTGGCTACGCACAAGTGTAACGATGAGCATATCTTTATCATACCCCATATCGAGTGTCTCCTGGTAATACGCATTTCTTGAAAAGACAATCCCTCCGACAAGGGATACAACAGAAATGGTTATTTGAAGAAATAGAAGGATTTTTGAAAAGAGACTTGCTCCGCCCAGTTTCACCTTTTGCCTGAGGATATTCAATGGCCGGAATGAACTGATATAAATTGCAGGGTATGTTCCCGCAATAACGCCTGTCAGGATTAAAATGACAAGTAAAAATATCCAGAAGTGAATATCCCCTTTGAAACTCATGGTCAGTGTCATATAATCCCAGAGTTTGTTATAGGCCTGGATCAGTATCTTTGCGAAGAAAATAGCCACAAGCAGCGCCAGGAAACAAATGAAGAGATTTTCTCCCCAAAACTGAGCGATAATCTGGCTTCGTTTTGCTCCGGCGACCTTGCGCATACTGATCTCTTTTAACCTTTTACTCGAGGCAGAAACAGCGGTATTTGTAAAATTAAAACAGGCGATCAGCAAAATCAGCAGTGCCATAATGGTTGGAGAGACCTTATGTGCCGGATGTAATCCTGGAAATAACCAGTTACTCCAGATTTCCCTGCTGTTATCGGCAATTTCCCTTAAGGGTAATAATCTGAAATCAGAAATAATAAATGTTTCATACCCTTTATTCTGTACAGGTATGACTTCATCTATCTTCTGATCGATCTGTGGAAGGTTGTTCTTGTCAGGAATAAACAGGAATGTTGCTGCAACAAAATTACTCCAGTTCTGTTCATCCAAATCATAAATATCTATGAAATTTTCAAAAAGAAGAAGAGCATCATATTGCATGCTGTTATTTTGAGGAATCTCTTTAAACACAGCTCCTATTATAAAGTCAAATGGATTTCCCTCACTGTCATAAACCGTTATTATTTCACCTACGGGATCCTTGTCCCCAAAATGGATCCCGGCCAGCTGTTCACTGATCATGATGTTGCCTTTCCCCTTAAACGATTCATAAGTTCCTGAAATAAGGGGTAGATCGAACGCATCAAAGAAATCCGGATCAGCACAAGCAATCGTCCGGTTGAAAACCTCATTCCCATGCTTAACAGGCAATCCGATCATGTTAAACCGGATTACGGATTCCACTCCACTGATACCCCCGGATATCATCGGTCCAAGTGCCATTGGGGTGATCCCATATTCCTGCATACGGCCCTGAAGATCACGTATCGAATTGATCTTGTAGATCTGATCGCTTCGGCTGTGCATCATATTAAATTCAGCACCAAACATATGATTGTAATAGGCAACAATGCAGATTGCCAGAGATACTCCCAAACCCATGACATTGATCAAAGCAAAAAGCTTATTCTTGAAAAGGTTTCTCAGGGCTGTCAGAATGTAATTCCGGATCATTAATGTATTATTGGATTAGGAGATTAAATATAAACAGTATGGATGAATATTCATAATTTAACCTATCCAGAAGTGGATTAATGAAAAAATAGCATTAAAAAGACATGGATCTTACATGCATGTTGCATTTTTTATATTTTTGAAAGTCAAAAATCATAATGTGTAACGGATAAAGTTGAATTGAAATGAAACGATTAGGTTTATCACTTGCTGGAATAATGCTTCTGTGTTTGGTGTCCTGCCAGCGGGAACCGCAAAAACCGGAACAGCCCAACATCATTTTTATCCTCGTTGATGACCTCGGCTGGAAAGATGTGGGCTACATGGGTAGTACATTTTATGAAACACCCAACATCGACCGGTTAGCAGATGAGGGGATGATTTTCACAGATGCCTATGCAGCCTGTGCGGTCTGCTCACCCACACGCGCATCTATCCTTACCGGCCGGTATCCTGTACGGATTGGCATTACAGACTGGATCAGGGGCAGGTATTCCGGTGTGGTTGTTCCTGAAAATAAGAAAAATCCATCGGGATATGATACCATTCCTTCCCGGAAATTACTTACTCCAAAGAATCCATACTGGATGGAGCACGAGGAGGTTACCCTGGCAGAAATGCTGAAAACCAAAGGCTATGTAACGGGGCATGTTGGTAAATGGCACCTGGGTCCCAAGGAGTGGTCACCCCTCACTCAGGGATTTGATTTCAATGCCGGAGGAGAAGATTATGGGCAGCCCCCCTCCTATTTTGATCCCTATACACGGGGTGATTTTTCAATCGAATCGCTTCCGTCAAGGAACCCGGGAGAATACCTGACCGACAGGGAGGCGGATGAAGCGGTATCCTTTATCGAGGAAAACAAGGACCATCCCTTTTTCCTTTATCTCTGCCACTATGCCGTCCACACTCCCATCCAGGCAAAACCGGAAATCACCACTTACTTTATCAATAAAGCGGAAGAGTTAGGTCTTCCGTCCCTGTCTGAATCGGAATCTGCATTAGCCATATCCTATCACAGGAACCCCCTGACCGGTCAGCGAAACCCGGAATATGCCGCAATGATCAAAAGTGTTGATGAGGCAACAGGGAAAATCATGAAAACACTCGACAAACTCAAGTTATCCAAAAAAACCATCATTGTTTTCTTTTCTGATAACGGAGGACACGTTGTATCAACCGATAACAATCCGTTGAAACTGGGAAAAGGATTTCCATATGAAGGAGGAATCCGGGAACCGCTGATCATTAAATGGCCCGGTGTCACCAAACCAGGTACCAAAAGCGAAGTTCCGGTTTCAAGCATCGACTTTTTTCCGACGCTCTGCCAGGCAGCAAATATTCAGCTGCCCGATTCCTTACTCATTGATGGCATACCCCTTGTTCCCTTGCTTGAGGAGAGTGGAAACCTTGAGCAAAGAGATCTTTTCTGGCATTTTCCTCACTACTGGTGGAGCCCGTCTGTAAAACCCTATAGCATCGTTCGTTCCGATAATTATAAACTTATCAAACATTGGGAATACGGCATATACCAGCTATACGACCTGAGTAAGGATATGTATGAAGATAATAACCTTGCAGAAGAGATGCCGGAAAAAGTTGCTGAAATGGAAAAGAAATTATACAGATGGTTTGAAGAAACCGGAGCAAAACTTCCCCTGGAGAACCCTGTGTATGAAAAACGATGAAAAAGATGGTATAAGTTATACGTTGATAAGTTATCCAGTGTTAGATTCTTTTTCTTGTTCATACAGTATCTTTTTATCACCCATTTAACTTATCAACTTATCAACTTACATACTTATTAACCAGTCAACTTATCAACTTAATCCCCGCCACATGCTCTCCCACCGTGAACGCTTACAACTGGCTCTGGATCATCAAACCCCTGACCGCTGCCCCATGCAGATCAGCTTCACTCCGGAATTTGCCACCCGACTGATGGCGGGTTATAAGCAGGAGGTTCTGAATCCAGACGAATCACGTAGACGCAGTAAATCCTTTGAACTGGAACGGTTACTGGAGCAGGACATGTTATTAACCGGTTTATGGGATAATTCCTATTTTCAAAAATACAAACCGGGAGAAGAGTTTACCGATGAATGGGGCATCGGGTGGAAAGCCATTCCCTATTCAACAAAATTCGGAACCGGGATATACACCGAAATGATCGATCACCCGCTGAAAAGAGATGAGGATATCTGCACCTACAGGCTACCCGATCCGAACCGGAATGAATTGTATCGCGAAACAGAACAGGTCATCCGGGACTTTAAATCCGAATATTGGATTGTCGGTGTAACTGTAACTACTATGTTTGAAAAAGCCTGGGCGCTGAGAGGTTTTGAACAGATCATGATGGATATGCTAAAAAACCCTGATCTGGTAGATGTGCTTCTTGATCTTCCTTTCGTGTACCATCTTACCATGGCTAAAAAACTGGTTGAAATGGGAGTGGATATGATCTGGCTGGGTGATGATGTTGGTGCACAACACACCATGCTCATTGCGCCTGACCAGTGGAGAAGATTTCTTAAAAATAGAATGGCGGAATTCATTCAATCGTTGAAATCAATGAATCCGGATCTGAAAGTTGCCTATCATTCAGATGGGTACCTTTATCCCATCATTCCGGACCTGATCGAGATCGGGCTGGATGTGCTGAATCCAATACAGCCCGGAGCAATGGATCCCTCCAGGTTGAAACGTGAGTTTGGTGATAACCTCTGCTTCTGGGGAGGAATCGATGAACAGCATACACTTCCTTTCGGATCACCGGATGATGTCAGCAAGGAGGTGTTTAACCGGGTAGCCACATTGGGAAAGCAGGGAGGACTTATCATCGGACCAACGCATCATGTCCAACTCGATACTCCAATGGAAAATTTCATTGCCATGGTTAAAGCGATTGGCAAGGCTTATACATCAGACCACTGAATTTCCTGGTGAATGATTATATTTACCTGAACTGAACCTTAAAATAAATTCCAGGTTATCATGATCAACAGAAATATCATGCTCACTGTTTATGCTAAACGATGGTGGTTCATCATCCTCATGGCATTGATTGCCGGATCTGCCTGTTCCCCTTCCAAAACCAAGGTGGAAACGATACCTTATAGAACCGGATCGTGGCAGCCAGATACTCTTGGTAATCATCGGGTTGTATTGCATGTTACGGGTAATGAGAAGGCTGTAAAAGCAGAGATTCCATGGCGGAGGAGAGATCAATATCCCGGCGATAAAATGATGATCCTGGTCGATGAAAAGACAGGTCAACAGGTTCTGAATATGATGCCTTTAGATATCAGGAGGGAATATGGAAAGATTGTCTTTGAACCGGTTAGCGGCACCGGCGAATATTACCTCTATTACATCCCATATCACATATCGGGCAGAAATTATCCGAAAGTTGATTACCCGGAACCGGTTCACAGGATTGATTCTTCATGGATAAACCAGAACCATCTCGGGGCGGCTGAACTCACAGAGGAAAGCTGGATGCAATTACCGGAGGCGGAGATTGTGGAATTCCAATCCATTGATCAGTTCAACAGTTTTTATCCGATGGAAGTAATAGCCACCAGAGAAGAGACGGAAGAGCTGCTCTCCAGATTTCCCGAATCACCCTACCTGCTGTTTCCTGAAAGCAGGGAATTTCCTATCAGGATGACCGGAGACCTGCCCTATCGCTGGATTAAGAACGGCATTCAGAAAACTTTCAAAGGTGAGCCCTGTATCAATGAATATTTCGCTTTCCAGATTGGCTTATATGCAGTGAAATCCCCTATTGAAGATATTGAGATCCTCTTTACCAGCTTATCAAGAAAATCCGGTAAAGAAATGATACCGGCAGAAAGTCTAACCTGCTTCAACAAGGAAGGAATTAACTGGGACGGGAAATACTTTAGAAAAAAAATAGCCGTAGATGAAGGAAAAATCCAGGCTCTGTGGTTTGGGATCGATATACCGGATACTATTTCACCCGGAACATACCGAGGGAAAGTTACTATTCAACCACATCAACTGCCTGAACAAACAATCGAATTGGAATTGGATATTCAGAACCGGATACTTGAAGATCGTGGAGATGGTGATCCATGGAAACATTCGCGGTTGCGCTGGCTGAACTCTCAGATAGCTTCAGATACTGACATTGTAGAACCGTTTACTCCCCTGGTTAGAAATGAGGATACAATCTCATGTCTTGGGAGAACGATCATTCTGAACGAAATTGGTTTACCAGAGAAGTACCTGACCCATTTCAGTGATGCTGTTACCCGCATTCATGAGGAAGGTAAAGAGGTAATAAGCCGCCCGGTCAAGCTGATAATCACGGATAAGAACCGGAAAAAAGTAATGGGATCGTCAACCGATCTGACATTCCAGGTATCGGAACCCGGACTGATCAGCTGGCAGACAAAAAGCAGTGCAGAAAACCTGGAGATTGAATATAATGGAAAAATCGAATTTGACGGGTATGTTGATTACCATATAGTACTTACGGCAATGGAAGAAACTGAACTCAGCAATATACAACTTGAAATACCGATAAATGAGGAGTTTGCCACATACTTTATGGGCCTTGGTCATAAAGGGGGAAAATGGTCGGGTAATTATTCCTGGAAATGGGATCAGCAAAAAAACCAGGAGGGAGCATGGATCGGAAATGTGCACGGAGGACTTCAGTTCGCTCTCAGAGGCAGAAATTATGCCCGTCCGCTGAATACCAACTTTTACCTCTCGAAACCTCTGAATATGCCCGAATCATGGTACAACGATGGGAATGGAGGAATTGAGATACGCAGGAATAAAGAAAACGTCGTACTGGTTAACGCTTACTCAGGTCCCCGGAAACTTGAGAAAAACCAGGAACTTCATTTTGATTTCTCCCTTCTGCTTACGCCATTCAAACCCCTGGACACAAAACTTCAATGGAGCACACGATTTTACCACAGGTATAACCCGGTGGATAGCATTCTCGCCACCGGGGCAACGGTGGTAAATGTGCATCATGCAAATGAAGTAAATCCATATATCAACTATCCGTTCCTCCATCAGAAGGAAATGAAGGAATACATTACCGAAGCACATCAGAAGGGGCTTAAGGTAAAGATATACAACACCATCAGGGAGTTGTCGAACCATGCTCCTGAGCTGTTCGCTATTCGGGGTCTTGGTAATGAGATCTTTTCACCCGGCCCGGGAAATGGATATTCCTGGTTACAGGAACACCTTGTGGATGATTATATTGCTGCCTGGTTTGTACCCCACCTTAACGATGCAGCCATCATCAATTCCGGCATGTCACGCTGGCACAACTATTATATTGAAGGACTTGACTGGCTTGCTAAAAATATGGAAATAGACGGATTATATATTGATGATGTTGCCTTTGACCGGACAACCATGAAGAGGGTCAGAAAAATCCTGGACCGGAACAGGGATGGAGCACTCATTGATCTTCACTCAGCGAACCAGTTTAATGTCCGGGATGGATTCATTAACAGCGCTTGCCTCTATATGGAACATTTTCCGTATATTGATCGTCTATGGTTTGGCGAATATTTTGACAAAGATTCACCACCTGATTTCTGGTTGGTTGAAATGTCCGGCATTCCATTCGGATTGATGGGAGAAATGCTCCAGGATGGAGGGAATAAATATCGTGGTATGGTGTATGGAATGACCTCTCGTTTACCCTGGGCTGGTGACCCCCGAAGCCTATGGAAGATCTGGGACGAGTTCGGTATCGAGGAGAGTGAAATGATCGGTTATTGGTC
>Ga0315534_1001408_pt1 | contig 16550 bp, 14 predicted proteins | sample SalMarSW160240MG_FD_203094 | JGI IMG/M metagenome (GOLD analysis project Ga0315534, IMG submission 203094) | Salt marsh sediment microbial communities from the Plum Island Ecosystem LTER, Massachusetts, United States - Salt Marsh Sediment SW1602-40 ... | reverse complement strand
CAGGAGCCACAACGTCTCAATGCGTTCGAACCAACCCTGCACCACGAGGCGAAAAAAGAATTCCTCAAACAAGGGCGCCATTACAATCGCGGCCAGCAGCGCGACCGCAATATTTCCAAGGTTTTGCTCGTCGTCGAGCATGGTCTTGATGGGATGCTCGGATGGAAACCACACAACGAGGATGGCCTGGATAGCATAGACAACAGGCGTGACGGCGGCGAAGGCGGCGAAGCCGAGTCGGACGTCGCTGGCCGCCTGGGCCGAATCCGCGGGCAGACCCAGGTCCTGTCTTCCGGCGCGGGCCAACCAAACAAGAATGGCCACTCCGGCCGCCGTTGCCAACAGGTTGGCCGCGGAGCCAGCCAGCGAAACACGGTTCAGCTCCTGGCTCGTCAACTCGTTCAGGGGGGTCGAAAACGTTGCACCGACCGCTAACAGCAGCCATTGGTTTATCAGTAAGCCGGTCACCGCGCACAGCAGAACGTGACCGATTCCCCATGGCACGACCGGCGCGGGTTGCCACGCGATCAGCGGGAGTCCCTCGCGCCACCGCGTGGCCATCCGCGCCCAGGTAACCATCGCGCCGGCCAGCACCGCGGACGCCACAACGGCAACGACTATCAGAGCAACGTCCGGCACGGCACATCCGTCGGAAGCAAGAACCAGCGGGGGGCGGCGCGGATCATTTCCGCAACAAACGGATCGCAGCCAGTACGTAGCCGATGCCTGAGTAAACCGTAATCACTACGGACGCCCAGACCAGCACGGTTACCGAATGTGTCAGCCACACCGGAGCGAACCCATCCGCGCCCATGGCGTCGATCGGGCGATACGATAGGCGGAACAAGCACATGGCGATGGTCACGCATTGGACGACCATCTTCCACTTGCCTGACGTGGTGGCTGAAAAATCGGTACCTCGCTCTTCCAGAAAACTACGCAGGGCGGTAACGAGCAACTCCCGCCCCACGACGACGACAGCCATCCAGGCGCGGAGCAGGGAGTCGGGATCGGCAGCCAGGAAAATGAAGGAGCCGCACACGATGATCTTGTCCGCGAAGGGATCAAGAATACGGCCCAGCACGGTCACCTGTCCGTATTTTCTGGCCCAATAGCCATCCACCCAGTCCGTGGCAGCGGCGACCGCGAACAGGACCAGTCCGGCCACGTAGTATTGGCACTCGAGAAGAACGAAGAGCACAACGGCCAGAACGAGCCTGGCAGCGGTAAGCTGATTGGGCACGTTGACGACCGTGCTGCTGACAGACCGATGCGTGGGAACACTCACGGAAGTACTAACCTCAACAGGTCACGCTGCGGCCGGAACGGCGACCAGGTCGTAGTTCCTGGCTGCAACAATCTCGCAGAGGACCATTTGTCCGGCAGATAGTCCCTCTCCTGTAACATACACTACGGAATCGACATCGGGTGCATCGGCGTACGTTCGCCCGATCCAGACGTCTTCACACGGACGGACGGGGGCGTCGATAATAACCTGCCGCTGCTTGCCGATCTGGTTCCGGTTCCACTCGAATGCGATCTTCTGTTGTTCGACCATCAGTTGTTCCCGGCGACGGGCCAGGACGTCGTCCGGCAGGTGGCCTTCCAACCGGTCGGCCGGCGTATTCGATTCTCGAGAATAGGTAAACACGCCCATCCGTTCGAACCGTTGCTGGCAGACGAATTCCCGCAGCTCTTGAAACTGCGCATCCGTCTCACCGGGAAAGCCCGTGATAAACGTCGTTCGCAAAGCCAGATTTGGAATCCGCGCGCGCAAGTTCTTTAGAAGTTCTTCGGTGCTCGTCCGATTGACGCGACGCTGCATGCGTCGCAATACCTGGTCGTTGATGTGCTGCAAGGGGATATCGAGATAGGGCACAATGCGGCGTGATTCCGCGATGACGTCAATCAACGCGTCATTGATGTACATCGGGTAGAAGTACATCAGCCGGATCCATTGGAAGTTGTCGATAGCGTCGAGGCGTTTGAGTAGTTCGGCGAGTTTCGGCTGCCCGTACAAGTCCATGCCGTAATAGGTTGTGTCCTGGGCCACGACAATCAGTTCGCGCACCCCGTCCTCAGCCAGCTCCCACGCTTCCTTCTCGACATCTTCCAGCGGCTTTGTGACATGCTTTCCCCGCATGCCGGGAATCGAGCAGAAAGTGCACAGGCGATCGCATCCTTCGGATATCTTCAGGTAGGCAAAATGCCGTGGAGTGATTCGGAGCCTGGCGCTATCCGGCAGAGCGTGCGTGCTGGCGGGGTAAAACAGGGACCGCTGTTCGGCCAGTCCACCGATCAGGCGATCGGCGGCCCGGGCGATTTCTTCCCTGGCGAAGACCCCCACCAGCTGATCGATCTCCGGATAGGTGTCCAGCAGAGCCATCTTCTGGCGTTCCGCCAGACAACCCGACACAATGACGCCGCGGAGCAGGCCTTGTCGTTTCAAATCGAGCATTTCTTCAATAACGGCGAACGATTCCTCCCGCGACTGCTCGATGAAGCCACAGGTATTCACAACGGCGAAATCAGCGCCCTTGGGGTCCGGGACGAGCGAGTAACCTTCGACGTTCAACAGTCCCAGCATGCGTTCGCTATCCACAAGGTTCTTGGGGCAGCCGAGGCTTACGAACGCGTAGCGGCCTTTCGAGCGGACCGGAGTGGACAGTTCAGGGGAAGCGGCTATGGACACGGCAAAGAGGCCTTTCGTCAATCCGGAATTCCACGTGTCACGACGCACCGACGGGCTGACGCGCATCGGCTCGGAACGTCTGGCATCGCCCGTTGGCAGGCTTGACCACCCGGAGGTTGTGGCTGCGAGGTCTGCCATCCAACTTGAGCCGACATGCGCCGCCGACCCCCGAATCCGCTGTTCATCCTAACGGATCGGTCCGGTCATGAGGAGGCCACGGGCATCACTGCGGATCTCGACGGCAGGCGGCGATTTCTTCAGTCACGCTGCGACGTCGCCCTTCCGAGGTTGGCCGTTCGCCTGTCGACGATCCGGATCGATGCATCGATCGAGATGCCAGAATAATTCGTCGATCAGATAGGGTTTGCTGACCACGCTGGTTACGCCCGACGCGTGCGCCCGGGCTACGTCGTCGGCGCGAGGAAAATCGAGCAGCGCGACCATCGGGAGATCGCCGACGAGGCGAGCGAAACGTGCCAGTTGCCGGATTTCGCTTGCATCGCACTGCGTTCCTTCCCAGATCGCCGCGGCCCGCCGCGGCCCCGATTGAGCGGGAGCCTCCATGGCAATGCCCGCCGCGACCGCGCGAGCGGAAAACGGCCGGGCGTGGTAGCCACGCTCGCGACAGGCATCGGAAATCGCGTCTATTGTCTCCCGGCAGCGGCCATGCACGATGACTTCGCCCGTGGACAACGAGTTCCGAGTTTCCGCGGACCAGAGCAAACGTTCCTCGCCGGTGGCCGTCTCGGGAAGCCCCCAGACCGGGCACCGGCCGGCAGCCACGCGGGTGTGCTGGATGGACCATCGGGCGGGCCAGTCGTACCAGTAAACGCGCTCGGCTCCCGCCCACGGCCGTCCCGTGCGGCTCTCTCCTTCGCACCAGGTGCCCAGCAACAGGATGAACCGTGCCAGCGGCAAACGCCTCTTTAACGTGTCCAGTGACGCCTCCGCAAATTCACCTGGCCGCGACTGCGCGAGCAACACAATATCCGGCAATTGCGGTTCGCCCTGGACGTCGAACGTGTCAATGGTCCGCAGGGCATGACGGAGATCGGCGACGACGGTCACTCGCGTGTCGATGCACAGACGGGACACGATCGGCCGGAATTCGCGGCAGCCGCCGTCACCGACATAGAGCGTGTTCATTATGTCAAACGGCGCCCGGTGGCTACCAGAATTTGCTGTTGTATCCATGCCCATCACTCCCGACCGCTCGTATTCGGCAGAAATATGCCAGTTCGACCCCCGGGCTCGTCGCGGTTTTTATTGCACGCTGCCGCGGCGGTACCGGAAACAGCGCCAGCACGGTTCGTATCCCTACTGCTTGTTTATCGCGGCGGGACGCGGGACGTGTCAATTCAGATCCGCCTCATACTGGCAAATCAACTGATGTGCCTCCTCGGCCGAATTGGCTTGGCGCACCGCGGAAAGGAAGTCTGGCTGAGACACGATCCGACTCAGACGTGCAAGGATGCGGAGGTGCCCGCGGTCTTCCACGGAGCAGATGAGGAAGAAAACATCCGTCAACCGACCGCTACGGTCGCCGAAGGGGAGTCCTTTCGAGGTGATTCCCAGGGCGATGAACGCCTGACCCAGTATGCTGGCCATCGGCCGCCGCGGGTGCAGCAAAGCGATCCCGTTCTCGAGTGCCGTCGGATGCATCGCTTCCCGTGCCTGCACGGCTTCCGCCATCTTGTCAGCATCCCAGAGGAGTCCCGTCGATGCCGCCAGTTCCGCCATTTTGGCGATGACACTCGACCGGGTGCGGGCCGTCAATGGCACGGCGATGGCTGCCGGCGGGAGCAGTTCGGCCAGACTTACGTCTTCGGTGGGATGGGGCGAGGTTTGGCTGAGGACGTCTTCCATGTGGGCGAGTTGCTCATCGTCGCTCACGCCGATCCGATCCTCCAGCCAATGATGAATTTCAGCGCGCGCGAACCGCCACTGGCCGCCGACCTTGCGAGCGGGAATCTTGTCCCGGTCCGCCAGCCGTTCAATCTGTGACGGCAGCAGGTGAAGATAGGCCGCCAGCGCATTTACGTCAAAATCGTCTTTGGCCATGCTGTCATTTTCACGCGGTGTCCCGGCAGTTGTCCAGCCCGCCGGCCGGGTGCACGGTCTAATCCGGACTATTCACCAGCCGAAGGGCGTCAGCCCACGGTTACTGGAGGCCCGACTCCCTTTTCGCTTCAAGATTCCACTGGGCAACTTATCTTGACACGCCGCGTCGAATTGACCAATATCCCGCCCGCTGACAGTCGACGGCCGAAAGGAACTCGGACCGCGGCCGTTCAGCGAACAACAATCAATTCCCAGTGCCAGTTCCCAGCGCGTTTCCATCCCGGGTGGTGGAAGCTGTGCGGCGCATAGAGGCAAGGAGGCCGAGCGCCATGGATGCCGTCCCTGCTGGACTCGTTTTGCGGTGGGCAGACACGGCCGCGCCATACGCCGTACCGAACGTCGTAACGCGAAGCGGGAGGACGTAGGCGTGACCTGTCAATCGCGCGGTGTTTGGACGTCGCTTAGTCTCCGGCAGCTATTGGCCGACGCCCGATTCGTTCATACGGACGATATGATGGTGTCGTCGTGTTGCTTGGAAGCCCGGCGTGTGCAGCCGGGCGATCTGTTTGTTGCCACACAGCCGGCTGTGGGTAAACGGCGTGCGCAACTTCAACTGGCGGCGGCGCGCGGCGCGAAAGGTGCCGTTGTTGAGCGTGCCGAAACGGGCAGCACGTTACCGCAATGCGTTGTTCCCGACGCTCGGGAGGCGTATGCCCGGATTTGCCATGCGCTAGTGGGGGATCCCGCGGCACAATTGAAGGCAATCGGTGTGACGGGTTCCTGTGGAAAGACGAGTACGGCGATACTGACGGCGAGTGTGCTGTCGCATGGCGGCCTGAAGTGCGGCTTACTCAGTTCCATCGGGTACACCGACACGGAATTGATCGTTCCTGCGCCGCGAACAACGCCGTATCCAGGCGATCTGGCCCGATGGCTGGAGCGGATGGTGGCCACCGGATGTTCGCATGGCGTGATTGAAGTTTCCAACTCGGCGCTTGCCGAGCAACGCGTGGCGGGCTTCGAATTCGACGCCGTAGGCATCACCAATGTTTTGCGGGACGGACGGCAGCGGTTCTCGTCGCTGGCCCATTACCGTCACAACAAGAGCAAAATCCTGAATGGCCTCGCCCCCGAGGGCGTTGCCATCCTGAACGCCGATGATTCGGTAAGTTCCGAATGGTTGTCGCGGATTGACGGGCCCGCCCTGACGGTTGGGTTGGACGTGGAGGCCGAGCTGACGGCAACCGTCGTCACACGGAGCGGGAGCGAGCAGATTTTCCTGCTGGAAGCAGGACGCGATACTTTTCCGGTGCGTACACGAATCATCGGCGATCAACACATTTCCAATTGCCTGATTGCCGCCGCGCTGGGACTCGTACAGGGTGTCGGTCTACCGGACATTGTGCGAGGACTGGAGGCCGTCGAGCGATTTCCTGGCCGCATGGAACGGATCGACTGCGGGCAGCCGTTTGCCGTGATTGTGGACGTGGCCGACACGCCTGACGCGTTGGCGGCATGTCTCCGGACGGTGCGAAAGGTAACCTCGGGACGCATTCGGTGCGTCTGGAACGCAGGCAGTCATCCGACCGACGGTTGCTGTGCGGCTCTGGCGGCGACGATGGTCCGCATGGCAGACACTCGCGTCGTTACGGTGTCCGATGAGCAGTGCGGCGCGTGCACGGCAAGTGCCCGCAGGCTCGCTACGGCGCTGGGTGGAACGGCGTTGGCGATCCCGAATCGCGCAGAGGCCATGGCCCGGACATTGGAGCTGGCCAAACCTGGCGACACTGTCGTCGTGGCGGGAAGGCCGCACCCGCCGCGTGTTGAGGATACGCAAAGAGACAACACGACATCATTCGATGATCGTGAATTCGTGAGGCATTATCTGTATGAAATTGGCGAGCCGATTTCCTTTTCCGGCTGAAGCATTTTGATAATTCGTGTACGTCTGCTTTTCAGCCCCCGGCTCCGCCCGGGGATTGCATCGGCCAAGTGCCCGGTTTAATCCTGTCCGGGCAGAGCCGCCGGCGATCCGCTGCACGGACGTGGAAAAAATGTGGTGGCGGCACGCCAGCTGCGACACGCGGCGCGTGCGGTTGCAGCGTGACGCGGGATGCTGCCGACCATTATCGAGAGAACCATCAGGGAACCAATTGAAGCTCTGTCGTTTGCGTTTGAGATTGCGGGTTTCGGACGCTGCCCTCCCTCCTGGGTAGGAGCATCATCCCCGCCGGAGTCTGTGGTGTCTGGGTCAGCCGCACCGGCGGGCGCTTCGCGACGGAGCTTACGTCTGAGCGCCGGAGCAGCCACACGGTTGCTCCGGTTGCTCAGCGGATACAACCAAGCGCACGGCGCGGAGGCGCGTCGGGTCAACGGCTGCTGAGCATTTCGGTGCGATAGAGCGGCAGATGGCGGTAATACACTTCGAGCATATAGATTGACAGGGCGGTCACGAATAGCCGGCCGCCGTGGGGTCCCCACGCGTCGCCCTTGGGGTCCCAACTTCCACGCTCGCGCCCCGCGCGAATCTGACGCGCCGGCAGCAGATTTCGCATGACGCCATTCCAGTCCTGCCAAGGCTCCCCGCCCATGTGGTGGCACACCTGCGTGGCATAGTACCAGTAATAGGCATTGCGCGCATCCCAGCTCATGGGATGCCGCGCCAGGTATGCGACACCGTCGACCAAGCGCGGTTCGGTGCGAGGCCAGCCGAGATACTGGCGGCAAAGGAGCGCTTCAGCGGTCATTGCCAATCCTCGACCTCCATCCTGAAACGGCTCGCCGGGCCGGTAGACGTATCGACGGCCTCCTTCGACCGACGCGCGATCGAGATAGGCGTCCACTCCGTCCCACACTTCTTGCGGAACCGCCAGGTAGCTCATGCGACCGCTCTTCAGCGCCATCACGACCCATCCGGTGACGGACGTGTCGCTGTCGGTGCCTGGAAGATACCGCCAGCCGCCCTCGGGGCTCTGTGCACGCACACAATAATCAATGGCAAGCTGGGCGGGACCGCGGAGTTGCTCGTCGCCTGTCATGGCGAAGAGTTCACAGATTGCCATGGTGCACTGCGCCTGGGTATACAGGCGATGATTTATCGGTCCATTCTTAAAGAAGTTTCCGTCGGCGTCCTGGAACTTGAGCAACGCTCGCAGGGCGCGCCGCACCACGGGCGCGAAGGTCGAAGCGTCTTCGTCTTGAAACGTGTGGCCGGCGCCGAGAAAGGCGAGCATGGCCATGGCCGTGGCGGCGGGCCCGTTTTCCGAATAAGAACCATCGGCATAGGGACCCTTCAGACTCCACGAACCATCTCTTAGTTGCTGCTTGGCCAGCCATTTCAATCCTTCCAGTACGGAGGATTCCGTGGTCTTGTTTCCACCATAGGCGGCGAGCAGTGCCTCTTTCATTCCTCGCTCACGGCCCTGCAGCGCGATACCGATTTGCGGTGCGTTCAGCGCATCGCGGAGCGTGTGCGCTTCGGGAACCGGAGGGGACAATTGGGGTGCCGCCAGTGGGTCGTCGACAGGGTCAAGGTTCTTGGGAGTCAGCAGCGCCTCGGGATCGAGCGGCTCGGTAATCGAATCGACATTCCGAATGGGATCCGCCGAGGCATCACCGAGTTTGTCGCTCAATGTCGCCTCGAGCGATAAGCGCGAGACGATATCGTCCGAAATGACGACCAGGCCCAGCACGACGAGCAGCGTCATGTGGAACACGGCACTGACAACCCAGGGAGGCGCATTGCGCAGGATGTGGAGCCGCGAGGCACGCTGTTCGGCCTGCCGGGTGGCGGGATCGAAATTCCCGGCGGGAGCCGTCGTTGCGGACGCGGACGATGAACCAGCGGGAGACGTCGGGTCGGCAAGATGCCGGGAGTGCCAGTCGTCGCGAGTGGGCGCGGTGCTCGCAGGCAGCGCTTCTGGTACCAGCCGGCCTGGCCTGGAGAAATCATGGTTCACGGAGCGGGATCTCCACCCGGTCGTCGAGCGGCCAAATGCAGACACGGGACCGCCGTCTGAAACCGGCGCGTGATCCAGCCGGAGTTCCCATCGGTCGCTCGCTTTGCGCGCGGCACTGGCGGGCCGGCGGGACATTCGCCGATCCTGTGGGCACCGACGAACCCCTGCGATATGCCGCGCAGCAACAACAACGGGGATCGCTTGTTCGCGACCATCATGGCGGTCCTTTCAAATCGTGGTCCGGGCCACGCGATCGGCGTGCGGGCGCCATGGGCGCTGAACAGCGACCACACACGGTGCAAGTCGGATATGGCGACCACACACATGCAGACCAGACAGGGAGCGGATTTGGGTCCATACGACAGGCCGGCTGACGCGACACCGGGAAGGCGGCCACCATTGTTCAGGATAGTACATCGACGGAAATCTGTCAGCGAAGCCGGGCAGTGCGGAGAGTTGCGGCGTGGCACAGGGCCCCGTGATCGCGGCCCGCGGTCCGCCAGCCGTCACGGGGGCCTGGACGGCGTGCAGGATTTGGCTAAAATCGATGGTTTCCAACGTGCGACAGGGCGTTCTGCGTTCAGTCCACACTTGTCGCGGGGTGGAGCAGTCCGGTAGCTCGCGAGGCTCATAACCTCGAGGTCGCAGGTTCGAATCCTGTCCCCGCCATCCTCGCTCTTTGCGTAGTTTCGCAAGGAGTCGCAAGCCCCTGCAAAACAGGGGCTTTTTCGCGCGCCGCCGTCTCGCGTTGCGACTCTGTGCGAGGCCCTGCGTGCGCCTGCTGCGCCGCATTTTGCGCCGCTTTCGCCGTGCCCCTGACGCCAACATGGCAATCACTGCGAAGCGGGGAAAGTTAACAACACACCCGGAAGTCCCAAGTTGACAGGGCGACGCCGGCAGTAGTGCCGGTCGTGCGGAGTGGCAAAAGTCTGCCGACTCGGCTCGACGTAAGACCGCAGGAACGCCAGCCGAAATAAGCACGAAACGACCCCGCGTAACTTCCATCCACGATGCTCGTTGCGAGTCGGCTGAATATTTTGGCCATACGCCGCCGAGGTGAAAGGGAAGTCCTTGGCCCGTTACCATGCCGCCGCTGTGACGTGTGAGTCAACCGTTTGCTGGGGCATCCGCTGCGTCTGCCGCGGGAGCGATTCGGGTCGCTTCGGCTGGGCAAAGTCTGCTGCCGCGATACGGCGGCTGAAACTGGTCGGTGATCCACTCCCATAAGCGCAACTGTCGCTGCTGGTTGGAGGTCGGCCTAGTATTCTGACTACCCCTGCTTAGCGCGTACACGCCCGAAAACGATTCAACCCACAATACCATTAACTCTTGTTCAACTGGGTAAACCGCCCCGCTACGAGAATCGCGAAATCGGACCGTCGAATACTACCGCTCCAGCCGGACCACCCGCCTCTCCAGGAGGCTGTTTTTTCACTCAGACAACCCATTCATGTATAGATTTTTTTTGAAGCTCAATCATAGTGCACTAAAAGCCATAAACAATTCGAATAACTCATTTTTCGCATTCTTTTCAGCTTAACGTTCCGAACCGGACTACTCCATTCTCTTTCTCTTACTTTATCGTCGGGGCATTCACCACCTTAATGTGTGGTTGTGCTAAAGCCGCAAGTTTTCCTGCGTGATTAGAGGTCGATGGAGATTGAGCACCATGGTTCAACACCGATCTACATTGTTTGAAGTCGTCAGTGTATTGCGTGATCACCGCCGGTGGATTGCCCTGTCGTTTGCCGTTCTGATGGGGGCAACGATCCTCACCGCATTCTTTCTGCCGCGCACTTACAGCTCCGAAGCGCAGCTTCTGGTGCGGATCGGACGCGAGAACACACGCGTCGATCCAACGACCACGTTAGGTGACAGCACAACGCGATCCCTTTCAATCGATTCGAGAGAACATGAGATCAACACCGTAGCAGCCATTCTGACCAATCGCAATCTGTTGGAACAAGTTGTAAGGGCAGTGGGCCCCGAGCGGCTTCTCGATCGTGATCCTAGCAGTTCCAGCTTTCCTGCCACCACCAAGCTGACGGTCGTTGCCAACGTAGAATCCAACTATTATCAGAATGCTCTCGTGCCAACACTCGGCCCCGAAGCCAAAGCGGTGAAGAAGCTGAAGGAAGATCTGATTGTGGAGGCGGTACGCAACACAAACCTAGTTGATATCAAGTTTTGCAGTCATGATCCGAAAGTAGCTCAAGAGGTTATCTCGCAGTTGGTGGAGTTGTACTTAGACGAGCACATGCGACTCTATCGGACTCCAGGCGCCCATAAGTTTCTTTCCGAGCAGACGGACGTGATGCGAGAGCGATTGATGGAAGCGGAAAAGCAGTTGCGTGATCGCAAACGTGAGACCGGTTTGATCGCGTTGGAAGAACAGCGCGAAGCACTTGTCACACGCATTGCCACTTTGCAAAACCAACTAGAGACGATTCAGGCGGCCGTGGTGGAAAACGAGACCCACGTCAAACAGTTGCAAGAGTTGATGGCGGGACTTTCACGAACCGAGATCACGACGGAGAGCACCGGCAACGACAATCCGGCAGCCGACGGGATGCGACAGCAGTTGTACGCCCTGCAATTGAAAGAGCAGGAGCTGTCCGCAATATATACGGACAACCACGTCAAAGTTCACCAGATCCGCGACCAGGTGGCCGCAGCCAAAAAGGTGCTCGCCGCCGAGGAAGATCGACGCATCGAAAAGACGCGCGAATTGAGCCGCCCTTATGAAGAGGCGCAAGTCCAGTTGCTGGAAAAGAAACCGCTGCTCGCGGCGATCAGGGCCAAAAGCAAGAAGGTCGCCGTACAGTTGGTAGAAGCCAAAAAGGCACTGAACAAGTTCAACGAGGACCAAGTACGACTGGCGGAATTGGAACGCACTGTAGCGATTCATGATCATAACTATCGCATCTACGCTACCGACACAGAGCAGGCCCGAATCGATCATGCTCTCAATAGCGCGAGGATGACGAACATCAGCGTAGTGCAACCGGCGACGCTGAACATCAAGCCGAGCTTCCCAAATCTAAATGTCATCGGGTTTCTGGGACTGTCACTCGCGCTGTCGGGAAGCATCGGCTCCGCTTTCGTAGTCGAACACGTGCAGAAAACAGAACACGAGCGAAAAGGGATGAAAGCTAGCTAGCGCGTGTCGCACAGATGTTTCGCATTAAATTGTTCGTGCCTCTGCACGAATGTGCGTCACAAAGTCGACTGCCGTACGTTGAGACTGGCACTCCTGCTCGATGCACGAGCACGTTTGACATTCGATTTGATTGGCATCTCTGAGAGTTAGAGCACCCCAGACATGTATCGAACTTCAACTGGCCTAGAACAGCATGGCCCCGAGACGCAACTAGAGATACAGGATCGTGTGAATGGGAGCGAGCCGATGCCCGTTTGCGGTGGTTCGTTGCTTGGACGCATATGTACTCACTTTACAAGGTTGCTCTTGAAGCCGCACGCTGCGCTCCGCGCTTCGCGCAGCAGGATCGATCACGCGCCTCGCACACCCCATAATTGGGAGCGTTTTTCTCGGTTGATTCATCGCGAGAGGTCTCGAGCGCTTCGCTCGGGACAGACCTTCTGCTTGATCCGCTTCGAAATAGAGGACGAAGCCACCGCAGCACGAGTGATCAAGGTTCTCGCCTTCCGAGCGGAAGAGAGGATGCCCGAGATTGACGAGGTGGGCTGGATGTGTGACGGGAGGCTGGGCGTTCTCGTTCCTTATGCGACGTGTGCTTCGGCCTGGAAACTCGTTGATGAGATTTATGGCGGCTTGGATGACCTCGGGCGACTGCCACCTTGCGACGTATATATCTATCCAGAAGAAGAATCGTCAAGCGCTACGAATGGACACGCCGAAGTTGTTGAGCTTTCGGGCAGGGGGACCGCTCGCGACATGAGTCCATTGTTTGTTGTACGAACGCCGGCATGGAAACGAGCGATTGACGTAAGCGGCGCGCTATTCGGCATCGTGCTGACATTTCCCTTAATGGCTTCGATTGCCGTGGCCGTGAAGTTGACCTCACCGGGGCCCATGTTATTTCCCCAGCGACGTAGCGGTGTAGGCAACCGCCCTTTTGTGATGTACAAGTTTCGCACGATGTATGTCGGTGCCGATGAAGAGAAGAAACTGCTCCGCAAACTCAGCAAACAAGACGGACCTGCGTTCAAAATGAAGAACGATCCGCGAATTACGCGTCTGGGGCGTTGGCTTCGCACGACCAGCATGGACGAGTTGCCGCAGCTATTTAACGTGTTGAAGGGCGACATGTCTCTGGTCGGTCCGCGGCCACTGCCGTGCGAAGAATCGAACGCGAGCGAGCGCTGGCATCGCCTGCGCCTGGATGTTGTGCCGGGCATGACATGCATCTGGCAGGTCACTGGACGGTCGACCGTGTCGTTCGCTGAATGGGTCCGGATGGACATTCGCTACATTCGAACTCGTTCACTACTCGTGGATCTGAAACTGCTGCTCAAGACAATCCCTGTGGTGTTGCTGTGCAAGGGGGCTTGCTAGCCGAATCGGTCTTGTCATTGGTCCGTGTAACGCAACGAGTTGTGCTATCCGCTTGTTGCCACATTTATCGATATGCTCAATGGACAGCGCCTACCATTGTGAATCGGACACTTCCGAATCGGGCAACGCGCTATATACCAGTCTACTGGTGTGCCTCGTGCTGGTGTCGATTCCGATAAAGAATCTGGCCTATCTGGTGCCGCTGGTCTATTTAGCCACGCAGTGGTACTGGGGAAACCGTCGGTTGACACAGCGCACACTGTACGTTCTTGGATTCGTATTCTTCGCGTCGGCTGCGTCGCTGTTTTTGGATGCCTGCAGGGGCCAGCAAGTGAACATTCCGGGAGTAGCTGTTGGGCTGCTCACATTCTTGTCTCTTGTGATCGTAATATGTGAACGGTTCGATCGAAAGATCGACGACATACTGTTCGGTCGCTTAATCACGCTATGTAGTTGGTTTGTGATTTTGCAGTCACTGGTCGGTATCGGTCAGCATTTCCTGAGCAAGAACCCGGACGCCATAAGCGGCACATTCGGCTTGTTCGATTTTGTGACTGGCGAAATTACGATCATCCATGTGTTCTTCACATTCACGATCTACTCGCTCATTCTGTTCTTAGCGAGTGCGGCGAATCGCCCTCTGCCACTTATCGCCATCTTGACGGGTCTGTTAGTAACGACGCTGGCACATTCGGCGCACCAACTCATCTTCTTTGCGTTGAGTGTGTCCCTTATGGGTGCACTACAATTCTTTCGTTTACGCACGTTTGTTTCATGTGCTTTCCTAGTGGTGGCTGTCGTATTCTTAGTCGACCGCTTGTTTCCTGAGACGGGCGCGCTGGCCGAACACTGGTATGCCAAAGTAGCCGAGAATCCCGATTCTCCGAAGTGGATCGTGACGGAGGGCGGGCTAGAGATCTTGGGCGATTGGAAAAACGGGCTTTTAGGAACGGGACTCGGCCAATATTCGAGTCGAGCCGCATTGATCACTTCCAATCAGTATCTTACGGCTGATCTGCCGTCGGTGCTAACGGGAGTTTCGGAATACTTTTGGCAATACATTCGCCCGGCAGGATACATCTATTCAGACTCGGGCGAGGGGAGTGCCATTGCAAAGCCATACTATTCGCTTCTTTCCCTAGCGGTCGAGTTGGGCCTGCTACAGTGCCTAGTGCTTACCGTGCTGATCGGTGGAGCGTTAGTTCGCGGCGTGCGCTTGATGGGCAGTCACAGGCCAGAGGTTGGAAAAGTCTCGCTGCTGGCAAACATCGGTATCGTGTTCTTTCTGTTGTGTTGTTTGGTCGAGAATTACGCTGAGTTCCCCCAGGCGCTGTTCGTGCCATCGCTGCTATTCGTGTTTGCGAATTCGCGAGTCCGGACTTTGGTAAGAACTAAGTCTTCGGGCGTCGCCTCGGTGAAGAACGTGAGCGACAGTGCGGCCGCACCTTCATCATCAAGTCTACACCTCTCCAGCACCGCTTCAGGTGGCTGTCATTGACCTTCAAGCTTGCACAGTTGTAAACGATTGGCCCAGGAGTGCCCGCATGTCGCGCGTTGATTCACATTTCGGTAACCCGCTGACGCTGGTGCAGTCGCTGGTTTTGCGTTTATCAGAACAATTGTACATTTTTTCGGGCGAGACCGCTCGGAAGACATACGTTGCGCTGGTCGACCAGGCAATTGTGAGTGGCACGCGCTTCATCGCGAGTTTGATGGTAGGACGAATTTGCGGAGCGAACGATTTAGGGAGCTACTCTCTGGCATTTACGCTGCTGATCGTCGTGCTGGGCGCTCAACAATCGCTGGTTGCGGTTCCGTACACAGTCTTCGGGAATCGTTTGGAAGGAGAGGACCGAGCGATCTCGGGTGGCAACGGAGTGATTCAGGCACTGCTGTTCACACTACTATCTGCTCTGTTTCTGACATCGATTGGTGTTGCACTTCATTTGGGGTTTGGTCCTGCGGGATTAGAACCGGTTGTATGGGTGCTAGTGGGTGTCATTCCGTTTGCATTGCTGCAGGATCTAGGACGGCGGTACGCTTTTGCACATCTTCAGATGGGCTTGGCGACATTCCTCGACATCATTGTGGCCGTCATGCAAATCGGTGGACTGGCGATATTGGCAGCCAGTGGCTCACTTACACCTTGTTCGGCATACGCCACGTTGGGCATTGGTTCATGTTTGGCAGGCGTGGTTTGGCTGGTAGTGTTTCGCAAGAATCTGCTCTTTCGGCGGGGATCACAGCTGGCTGAGTTGAAGCGCAATTGGCATTTCGGAAAGTGGCTTTTCGGCGCGATCACCAGTTCAATGCTCAACGGCTACATCATGTACTGGTTTGTTGCCTTCGCACTGGATAACACGGCGACAGGAATTTATGCAGCGTGTATGACAGTTCTGCTGTTCTCAAATCCATTTCTGATGGGAATGAGCAATGTCTTAACGCCGCGGGCGGCCCGGGCTTACGCAGAAGGCGGAAACCGGGAGTTGCTACGGGTAGTGTTCAAAACCACATGGTTTATCGGCTCCGTCATGACTGCTTTTTGTGTCGTTGTGGCCATTTGGGGAGGTAAGCTTGTCGCAGTATTATTCGGCGGCCAGCAGTATCAAGGGCATGGCGACACCGTAGCCGTGTTGGCTCTCGGCTTTTTAGCCGGGGCTTTGAGTCTCCCGGCTATCGATGGCCTAGTAGCCCACGGACGACCTGACATTAATTTCAAGACCAGCTTATTCGGACTTGTCGTAAAAATCGTCATGGGCGCGGCACTCGTGAGTTATTTCGGAATATTGGGTGCCGCCATCGGTTCGCTGATCGGTAGTGCAGCCATGTCGATCATTCGCTGGCTTGTTTTTTTGAAGCTAGTTCACGAGGACCAGCCGGGCGGAGTGTTGCCGATTGGGAATGATTGGCCGGCATTGAGTAAATAGGAGTGGGCGGCCAGTAGCGGTGAACGATGCATAGCAGTAGATCGCGGAGTGTGAAAACTAGTAAGCGAACGCTCTCCCGTTTTTGAGATTTGAAAGTGGACAACTATGAAGGTTCTTTCATGCCACAACTACTATCAGCGACCAGGAGGCGAGGACCAAATCTTTGCCGATGAAACCTGGATGCTGGAGTCGCGTGGACACGATGTGGTGCGCTACACGGAACACAACGATTCTATCAACGGGATGGGTCGGTGGGACATAGCCCAAAAGACGCTTTGGAACCGACAGAGCTACAAGAGGTTGCGAAAACTTATCCGTGCCGAACGGCCGACCTTGATGCACTGCACGAATGTCTTTCCTCTGATTTCGCCGGC
>Ga0315534_1001406_pt1 | contig 16555 bp, 14 predicted proteins | sample SalMarSW160240MG_FD_203094 | JGI IMG/M metagenome (GOLD analysis project Ga0315534, IMG submission 203094) | Salt marsh sediment microbial communities from the Plum Island Ecosystem LTER, Massachusetts, United States - Salt Marsh Sediment SW1602-40 ... | reverse complement strand
CGGATCGTGGTCACCTCATCGGCAACCGATTCCAAGGCGCTTGCGCGCCCAGTGGAGGAGCCGTCCACAGCATCATAAGCAGACATTTGAGGGGGCGTCAGGAATGTCCGCTCTACGCCGACAAGCGGACATGCTCGATGCTCTGACGCGGGAGCCGGAGATCACGCTTGCGAAAAGGGCCCGGTCTTTTGACCGGGCCCCCTCGGGGAACAACGATGATAACGCGCTTATGTAAAGCGTAAATTAGCCACCTTGGTTCAAGCCCAGCTCAAGCTGAGATCCTTCCGCTGAGGAGAACAGAGGTGGCTAAGAGCGGCGCCAACAACCCTACAATTAGCACTCGCCGTAGACCCGGCTCACGTTACAGATTTTGTCGGCGGCCGTGATCTGGCTAAGAGCTTCACGCTTCACCAGGACCGGCTTTTCGTATGTGGCTTTCATTGGTTTATCCCCCTGCTGCCATCAGATAGTCGAGTGGACTAGAGGTACAGTGATTCGGCCGTATGCTGACAAATGCGCTGCATATGATTTGCTTAGTTTCCCTTTGGAAATTCAGACAGCGGTATTTCTGCAACAACACACCTAGCGGCGAAGAACGGCGAGGTCGGCGATCAAACCAACCCCGAACAATGAAATTTGCCACAACGGATCTATCGGTGGGTCCGCTAAGGGTCACAAGCAGACGACATAGCTAGCAAGCCGCTGAGTCCGCTTTACCCTCGCAAGCAGACATCCCACTGCGCCAATCCGATGTCCGCTATGGGCCATCAGCGGACAATTGAGTTCATGGAACTGACAACCTGAAGCACTCACATTTTGTGCGCCTGCAAAGGTACCAAGTGCCTCGTCAAGACTGCGGCAAATGCGAGCGAAATACCTATGCCGGCGACGCACGCGGTCCAACCAAATCGATCGAAGATGACGCCGAGGACGCCCGTTCCCACCAGGCCACCCAGGAAGTAGCAGGCAAGGTACATACCGCTCGCCGAGCCGCGTTCACGGGTTGCTGCACGACTGACGAACCCGGTCGCTGCCGCTTGTGCAAAGAATGTTCCGACGCCGACCAGTACCATGCCCGTCAGTACAGTGGCCAAGTTTGGCAGAACCAACAGCGGCAAGCCGATTCCGGCAACACCAAGCGACACCCAAATCGTTGGACGCGTACCGTAGCTGCGCACTGCCCGACCTGCCAGCGGAGTGGTGAGGATCGACGGCACGAACACCAAATAGATGACGCCGATCTCCTTCATGCCGACCAAAAGGGGTGGCTGCATGAGAACGAAATTGACGTATGTGAAGGTGCCGATGAACGCAAAAAGAATGCAGAAGCCAATTGCAAAGTTCGCTCTAAGAGCCCGGTTGCGCAGGTGCTCCCGCCATGCGGCCATGGCAGGCATGTCCACGCCACGCTCGCACGTCATCGGGGGCACCTTATCGACGGCAAAATAGACGAGCGCAGCACCCACTAAGTTCAGCACCGCAAAGACGTGGAAATTTGCAGCAAGACCAGCAGTGTTCACAACCTCAGCCGCTATAAAGCGTCCGACAAGATTGCTTGCGACATTGCCGGTGATGTAGGCGGCAAAGGCACTGGCCGCGTCCTTCTCACTGTATCGCTCGCCAAGGTAGGCAAGCGTCAGGCTGAAAGCCGTTGCCATGAGCAAGCCTTGCACGATGCGAAGTGCAGCGAACGCCGCAAGGCCGGGCGCGATTGAGAGGAGCGACGTCGGTATAGCGAGAACGCACAAGCTGACGAGAATCCCGAGCCGTCGCTCGATGCGATGGCTCACGAATGCCATAACCAAGCCAGCAACGGCCATGCCTAACGTACTCGCGTTCACCGCGAGCCCCATGGCTGCGGGAGTGACTCCGTAATGTTCAGTGAGTGAAGGTAGGATCGCTTGTGTCGCAAAGAGGTCGACCAGCGTGAAAAATGCCGTAAGCGCAATGACGAGTGATCTACCGAAGGCGCTAAACAGAGAGCGCCTGACCATTGTGGCAGAAACAGAACCAGCGTGATCCATCGCACGAGCCCTTCAAATCGAAAGCGAGCGGGCGCCCAACTTCACTGTGGTCGTCGGTGCGCCGCGCTCCAGTCCATCAGCACGTGTTCTGTTCTCACATGTCATGGTTTTTGGGATCTGCAGCGATGTCCGCCGAGATCAAGGTCACGGGCTCCTTGCCGGTGTTTTTCCACCAGTGCGATAGACCGCCTTGCTCGATCGAGAGATCGCCCGCCTTGTGCACGATCGGCACAGCACAATGCGTCGAGTATTCGGTGATCGTCCCCGAGACCGTATAGATGAGCGCGGGACGATCTTCGTGGCTGTGCATGGCGACTTCGCCGCCGGGTTCAATGACGAGGCGGCGCATGCGGAACAGGCGGCCTGGAACATTGACCTTCTCATTGGCCAAGTCGATCGAGCCGAGAACCTCTTCATTCACGCCTTTGTGCGCGGTCGCGCCTTTCTGCTGAGCGTTGCTCGTTTCCTGGCCGGCCGGGCAACCGCCCGCACTGGCCGCCGTGGCGCCAATCAAGACGACGCTTGCGAGTGTGCCGGCAACGAAGAGCGCCGGCCAAAACGTGGTGATGGTGTAGCGATGTGTAAGCATGGGGGGACTCCGTTGTTGCATTTAGTCCGAGGCTCAAAGAGCCGTCGGCAACAATGAAGATCGCTCGGCGAGTGCCGTTTCGGGAAATATCTGTTTGTTCGAAAATCAATAGCCTTCGGCTATCGCAGAGACGGTGAGCGGCATCTCATGCGGGATAGCCGAACAGGTCGATTGGTTTAGAAACGCCCGCGACCGACGACTTGGTGCGTAGTTGCGGTTCGACGGCAGGGATATAGCCCTGGGCGCGGGCCTCAATCAGGGTTGAAGCAGTCAGCAGCGCGCGCGTTTTCTCGACCTTGTTGTGCTTCTCGAGCTTAGCCGCCAAGTTCACCGCTTCACCGATGACCGTGTATTCGAGCCGATCGTTGTCGCCCAACGTGGCAAAGACGACTGCGCCGGACGCAACGGCCGCGTTTACGTGCAGAGGGAATTTAAGCCCGAGACCGGAAAGGGATCGCTCCCAGTCCATGACCTCGGACAGAACCTGATCAAGAGCACGCAGAGCATCAGCGGCCGCAGTTTGCGACGGGGCCACAGCTCCGAATGTCACCATGATGCCGTCACCGAGGAATTTGTCGACGACGCCGTCATGGCGGCGCACGATCGGCACAATGCGCGCGTGAAAAGCCGTGAGCATCCGGACGACTTCCGATGGTGGAACAGTCGTCGAAAATGGAGTGAACCCGCGAATATCGAGCATCATGATTGCGGCATCTCGCTCAGCCGCCTGCCCTGCCTCGATGAGTTCCTCCGACGTCGCGATCTGATCAGCGACCCCCTGTGAGAGGAACCTGCGTATTTCCCTTCCTGCCGCCTCCTCGCGCACGGCGGTGACGAGGGTTCGTTGGGCGCGCCGTGCAGCCATGGTGAGGATCGTCGTCAGCAACAGGATCGCAACAATCTTGTCGACTTCTGCCCCGATCAAAATCCGATTTCCGGTTATGTAGGTGACAAAGTTGCGGGTGATGGAGCCATCCGGAGACTTTGCGACCGCGGCAACCGTTAGCAACGCCCATCCGATTGCTGCGGTGAGACCGGCGGCAAGCACGTAGCGATGATCGAAACGGAGCGCCCGCAACGCGACAAAAACAAACAAATATAGGACCGAAGGCACCTTCAACGAAAACGCCGGTGGCTCACCATATTGGAGGTGAAAGGACCAGATTAGCCCCAACAAGAGACCAATATCGGCAACAATAAAGGGAATGACGAACCAGCTGGGCAGAGGTCCCGTCCGCGACATGAGCAAGCGTACAACTGCAAACAACGCATAGGCAACAAGCGCCAGCGGAACAGGCGCAAACATGGTCATTGGCGCATCGTCGGGCCGCGGAGCAAGCACATAGAGAAGAGCAAGGAGGGCGGCTAGAGAAAGTTGCACATAGATGATCAGGCGCTCTGACTCGCGGTCTTGTGCACGGATAAGATCCACGACGCGCGTGGGCAGTCGCGCCATCGGTTGCGGCGACTGGAAAGCCGAGACGATGCCACTCGGCAACTCGGACAATTTGGATGCGAGTGCTGACATCGCTTGCCACCTCACGGGCTTCAGAGAAAAACCTCCTCCAGGTCGATGCTCGAATCCTGGCCTACTCGCTCGAAGTTCTTATCCAGCCACTCCTCAGCTCTACGACGGCCCGTGTCGCGCAATCGGCAGAGGAAATCCCAATCCGGATTAAGTTTCGTCGCGACACCGAGCTGAGACATTTCGGCGTCATCGCGAATGGAGTGGACCAGCATCCGATGATATTTCGACGCATCGAGAGCCCCTTCGTCGATGAGCCGTGTGACGAACTCCACCGCGCGCATCTCCCGCATCAAAGACGAATTGAAGCTGATCTCATTCATGCGGTCAAAAATCTCAGGTGCACTCTTGGGTAGTTTGCTGCGCTCAATTGGATTGATGTGGATGATGATGACGTCTCGGGAAGCGCCGTTATAGATGAGAGGGAAGATCGCAGGATTTCCCATGAAGCCTCCGTCCCAGTAAGCTTCCCCGTCGATTTCGACGGCCTGAAAAACGTAAGGCAGACATGCCGAGGCCATGACGACGTCGACGCTTAACTCTGCATTGTGGAAGACGCGTATCTTTCCTGTGCGCACGTTTGTGGCGCACAAAAAGATTCGTGTTGCGCGGTTGCAGTGAGACAAGCGCTCGAAATCGACGACCTTGAGGAGCACGTCTTTGAGGGGATTAAAGTTGAATGGATTGAGTTGATACGGCGAAAACAGATGCGTCATCGCCTGAAAAGCATGGAAAATGGGCGAGAACTCTGACTGGAACCCATAGGCGCGCAGCCACTTCTCCCACGGCAGTGTGCGAACGGGACTATAGAGCTCGCCCGCACGAGAGATTTCTGTCCAAAACTCACTGAGCTTTTCGCGCGCGCCAGCAATTCCACCGATTGAGACACCGTAGGCCATAACGACGGCATTCATCGCACCGGCACTCGTTGCGCTCAGCGCGGCAATGTCGAGGCGTCCGTCCTCCAAGATCCTGTCAAGGACACCCCAAGCGAATGCGCCATGTGCGCCGCCCCCCTGCAACGCGACGTTGACAGCTTTGCGGTTCGGCTTGGTGCGCGCGGCCGGGCGCGGATTGCGTGGCTCCTGGATGGTCATTGCGCTGTCCACCCGCCTTCAATGGGAAGCGCCGCACCAGTTATCGATGCGCCGGCATCGGTGCACAGGAACACGGCAAGTCCGCCGATTTCTCCTGTCGTTACGAACTTCCGCGTGGGTTGAGCATGGAGAAGCACGTCACGGATGACTTGCTCTTCGGTGAGATTTCGCGCTTTTGCCGTCTCTGGGATCTGCTTTTGAACGAGCGGCGTCAGGACGTATCCTGGGCACACCGCATTGACGGTGATGCCATGCTCGGCAGTCTCCAGCGCTACCGTCTTCGTCAGGCCCAGAATTCCGTGCTTGGCTGCGACGTAAGCGGCCTTGAAAGGCGATGCAACGAGCGCATGAGCGGAGGCCACGTTGATGATCCGCCCCCAGCCCCGTGACTTCATTTGCGGGACGACGGCGCGCATCGCGTGAAATGCCGCCGACAAGTTGATGGCAATGATCGCATCCCACTTTTCCGGCGGGAAAGTCTCAATCGCTTCGACGTGCTGGATTCCGGCGTTATTGACGAGTACGTCGACCTGGCCGAAGGCTGCCACTGCATCGGCCACCATCGCTTCGATGTCACTAGCCTTGGTCATGTCGGCCGAAGAATAGGCCGCCTTGATGCCATACGCTTCTTCCAGGCCGGCGCGCGTCGACTCGATTTTATCGGCGTCGCCGAAGCCGTTCAGCATCACGTTCATGCCGGCACCAGAGAACGCTTGGGCAATACCGAGCCCGATTCCGCTCGTGGAGCCGGTGATGATCGCCGATCGGCCAGCCAGGGATTTGGTTGTTAGGGTGATGTCGGCTGCAGATGTCATGATGGTCATGGCACACTCCTTTTGGTCACTTCATCTGATCAGTTTGAAGCGGCTCTGCGTGATTTGATTTTTTTGTAGGCAACAGGGACGAGTGACAGGACTGCCAGACCAACGAGGGCAACAATCACCTCAGGCGTCAGGGCACCCTTCAGTGAAAACTCCTGCGCTGAATCAAAGATGCTGCCTAGGCCGGCGCCGATAGAGGCATAGACAAACGTTCCTGGAATAATCCCGAGAAAAGTCGCGACTACAAACGTGCGCGTTGAGACGCCAAGGAATGCAGGCACCAAGTTGACGATAAAGAAGGGAAAGGCCGGGATTAACCGCAGGACGAGTAAGTAGTTGAATGCATCCTCGTTGAATCCGGTTTCCATCTTGGCAAGCCAAGGACCAGCCTTTGAACGCAATGCATCGCCGAGAACGAAGCGCGCTGCGAGAAACAGGATTGTGGCGCCGGCGGTGGCACCGACTACGACGGCTGCTGTCCCTTCCCAGATGCCGAATAAAAACCCGCCAGCCAGTGTCAGCAGGGCTGCGCCAGGCACCGAGAATGCAACGATTGCCGCGTAGAAAAGTATAAAAAGTGCTACGGAAAGCACAGGCATCGTCGAGACAAACGTGGTCAGTTGCCCCCGGTTTTCCTTCAACTGCTCGAATGTCAGGTATTCGTTGAGTCCGAACGCGAAGAAGGCCGCAATGCCAATGCCGAACACGGCAAGGGGGATGAGCTTCTTGTAGTCAAAGCGGGCAACAGGACTAGGCTGCATGCTGGCATGGGAATCCTGTGCGGCTGACATCTTGGCCTCCTGTGGCGCGTCAAAGAAAGTTGGGGACCCGAGCGGCGTCGGGGGGAGGGGAGCCTCGCTCGCCCGGGTCCCAGTTGGCTGATGACCGTGAGGGGCCCAGTCATCAGCTGGGGAGGAAATTGCACGGCTTGAGGTCGTCATGGCAGCCTCTGCATCAGCTTCACGACGGTGCGAGTTCGGTTCGAAAAGAGCTGCGGCGTGAACCAGGCGCCAGCAACACGCTTGGAGACCTCACCAAGCGTTGGATAGGGCGCTATGATCGACGTCATGTCCTTGGCGGTGAGACGCTTCTGCACAGCAAGCACCCATGGCAGGATCAACTCGCCGGCGTGACGCCCTACAATGGTTGCGCCCAGGATGGCGCCCCGCTGTCCGATGACAGCCTTGATGAAGCCTTCTGTTTCTCGTTCAGCCTGCGCGCGATCGTTCTCTGCGAACAGCCACTTCACGGATTTCGCGGAAGGATCCCGCTCTCTTGCCGATGCCTCAGTCTGGCCGACATGTGCGAGTTCTGGGTCGGTGTAAGTGACCCATGGCACGGCGCGATAGTCGACCTTTGCGGGAAGATTGAAGAGCGCATTCCGAATGACAATTCCGGCGTGGTATCCGGCCATGTGCGTGAACTGATAGCCACCCGCGACGTCGCCGATGGCAAAGACGCGCTTGTTTGTCGTTCTCAGTCGCGGGTCGACCTTGATACCTGCCCGATCATAGGCAATGCCGGCGGCCTCCAGATTGAGACCGTTGACGTTGGGACGCCGGCCTGCGGCCACGAGCAGATGCGTACCTTCAATCCAATGAGATTGACCGGCGGTCGAGACCATTGCCGCAATGGCATTGCCCCGACGTTCGATACGTTCGATGCGCGCTTTTTCAATGATCGTGACATCTTCGGCGACGAGGCGCGAACGCACGACTTCGGCCGCCTCCGGGTCGTCCTTGGGGAGGATCGACATTGCTTCGAGGACGGTGACATTGCAGCCCAGACGGCGATGCGCTTGGGCAAGCTCGAGTCCGATAGGACCGCCACCGATAATGATCAGGTGCCCGGGGGCCTCGCGCAGATCAAATACCGTTTCGTTCGTGAGATAGGGAACATCGGCTAGTCCGGGAATTGGAGGTATGCTCGCGCTTGATCCTGTTGCGATGACGATGCGGCGCGCGGAAATTTCCTGACTGTCCGCGTCGACTGTCGAGCCGTTGACGAACTTTCCGGCAGCTTGAATGACGTTGACGCCGAGGCCGCGAAACCGTTCGACGGAGTCATTTGGTGCGATGGCGGCGATGACTCCATGCGCGTGGTCATTGACCATCGCGAAATCGGCCTTTGGCTCATGCCCGTTAACGCCAAAGCGCCCCGACGTGCGCACTGCCTGGGCGGCCTCTGCGGCTGCGATCAATGCTTTGGAAGGCACGCAGCCGTAGTTCAGGCAGTCTCCACCCATTTTGTGTTTTTCAATTAGGACGACGCTTGCGCCTAGTTGAGCCGCTCCGGCAGCAACTGAGAGGCCACCTGACCCTGCCCCAATGATCGCAATGTCCACTTTCATCGGCCTTGGCATAGGTGGGTCTCCCAAAGGATGGCTTTCGGATGGGGTACGAGGTGTTGATCGTTCCCGTTGCAAAGGTTCGGAACGAACGGAGGGCGGTGGACATCTTCCCAGGCGACGTGGGTGCCGTTTGGGTCGATGGCCGAATGGGCCGCTGGTTTCCGAATGTCCCAGTCTGACCGCCTTGTTCTTAATCAACCGGCGGCTGTAGGAGACCGTAACGATCAAAACACTGGAGCGGAAATATCGAGTGGTTTAGAATTCGATAGCCGGCGGCTATGGGAAAGCCTCGGTCTACTCTCTAGAGTCGGGCATTTCTGAGAGGACAAAAGACCCGTGGAAATGCATCAGGTCAGATACTTCCTAGCCGTGTCGCGGTTGTTAAACTTCACCCGGGCTGCCGAGGAATGTCACGTCGCCCAGCCATCTCTGACGCGGGCCATAAAGCAACTGGAGCATGAGCTTGGCGGTGACCTGTTTCGTCGCGAACGCAATCTCACGCACCTGTCAGATCTTGGGCAGCGCATGCTGCCACTCATGGAACAGTGCTATGCCAGTGCATTGGCGGCCAAACAGATGGCGACCTCTATCAATCAGGGGGATCTGGCGTCACTGACCATTGCGGTTCCAATTACCTTGAATATCGAATTGCTCGTTCCATGCTTGAAGGAACTCGTGCAAGGTATGTGTGGGCTCACACTTAAATTCCTGCGTGGCACTAGCTCTGACGTCAGCGATCAACTCAAAAAGGGAGGTGCAGAAGTGGCTGTTGCCCCAGTGATTCCCGAGCGTTGGGAGCGTTTCGAATCCTGGCCACTGTTCACGGAGTCCTATTGCCTTGTGGTTGCAAAAACGCACCCAATCTCCAAGCAATCGTCAGTATCAATCGGTGAACTGCGCGAAGAGCGTATTATTTGCCGGCCATACTGCGAAGACTTCGAGCGCGGAGTGAGCTTCCTTGCAGACTCTGGTATTGATATCCCCACTGCGCACCACGCCGGGTCCGAAGCGGATTTCGTCGCTTTGTTGGAGGCCGGTTTGGGTGTTGGGTTCGCGCCGGCAAGCATTGCAGCGTCGCCTGAACTATCTGTGCTCAGCGTCGACGGTTTCGACATGGAGCGGACGGTCTTTGCCTACGCCGTGGCCGGACGTCAGCGCTCCATTTCAGCAAATACTCTACTTAAGATGTTGCGTGCGGCTGACTGGTCGCGTCTTGAAGAAAACCGAAAGGCGGCCTGAGCTCAGACCCGTTATGCTCTGACAGCCTCGAGTATGGCCTCAATATCCATGCGCTTACGGTAATCGGGATCAATATGTCGGGCTTTGACCAGTCCATCGCTGCCGACGACGAACGTCGCGGGGATGGGCAGTGTCCAATTTTCGTTGGCGTTGTAGGGAGGAATATTCCAGCCGGCGAACTTCATCAGCTTCTTCTTCTCATCGCCAACATAGAACGCCAAATTCAACATAAGCGCATACCCGTTGTCGATATCAGATAACACGGGATAACGCGCGTCGACTGCTGAGCGCAGTTCTTTGTTGAAGCGCTCAACCTCAGGCGTAATTACGATTAACTCGGCGCCGAGCCCTTCAACCTCGTCGTGGATCCGCGTCAGGGCATCGGCCGTAATCCGACAGTAAGGACACCAGTGTCCGCGATGAAATGCCAGGACGATTGGACCGCGCGCAACGAGATCGGAGAGACTGATGAGCCGCCCGTTTTGATCTGGTAGCAAGAAATTCGGCATTGGCTCGCCAGGAGTCGGAGCGCTCTCACCGGCGCCGGAGTCCTTAAGGCGCGCAATCATCCGCTCAACCGTGTCCGCAAACTCGGTGCTGAGCGCGCGAACCTCATCGGCAAAGGCTTGTAGTCGCCCCGCCAACGGCGCATCGAGGTTGCGACAACGCTCGGTGGTTTCCTCAAGAATCTCAGCAATGGATGGTTCGGTCATCTCGGGCTCCGAGAGCTATCAGCGCAGCCTGTTTCATACTTACCAAGGGGCGCAAGAATCTCCAGGAAAATCTAATTTAGCAACCCTACCGGGCCCCTTCGTGCAGCTTTGGGCCCAAATCAGACATTGGAGCGCTTGCTCAAAGCCCCGCTCGACGATGATACCTATCGTCCAGTTGAGGTGCCGACGCTCCGTCTCGTGGAGCACGATCGAACGGACCTGGGGACGACTGGTACCTCTTTGACCGAGGTCTCGCGATCTTTATCTTGCTTCGGCCCTCGTCGAGATGGATCGAATGTGACGAGCGCACATCGCGCTGCAGTTGTACATCAAGAAGATTTTGAAACTGGCGCGATGTAACCTCGCGCCAATTTTGAAATGCCCCGCTCGGAACCCTTGGCGAGCAACTCAACTGCGGTTCGAGTTCCCGGTTGTGCCCGATGCCCCGGCTCGCCTACTACAACCGACAACAAGGTGGCTGCACACGATAGCGCTGTCACCACCCGTGTGGCGACAGTTTGCTGGTTCGTGTAAGCGGAACTACGGAACATCTCGATCGCATTCCTGTTTGTGTACGAAAAGCGCGACCAATCGCCCTTTTCGCGAACAAGATCGCGCTTGAAATGAGCAATGTGAAATATCCAATAGTGATAGATTCAATAGGCTGTGTGTACGCGCCGCCGCCGCAACGAGTAGAACAGAACCGCCAAATGTTTGGCGTCGAGACAGTTGCTTGATGCAGGAAGATGTTGGCGAATGCTGATCAATTAATACGTCCGGAAAAAGTACGACCGTAGGGTGGAGGGACCCCTGCGGCCGCTACTCAACTGACTGCCTGTAACGCTTAGCGGCCGTAATGAGTGCTGTAACCATGCACCGCGAAGCTGTCGGCGTTCGCGGCAACGGCGCTTGTTCCGACAATGGACAGACCGATGAGCGTGGCAATGATGATGTTGTTCATAGTGCGTCTCCTAATTTCGAATAACTAGGTTTCATGTCTGGTATCTTGGGTGGACTGGCCGGCTGCGCGCCCAGCCATTCCAGGGCCTGTTATGGCGATGGGTGACTTCCAAAGGAAATATCGAGTGTCTTCTGAATCATAGGGGCGCGCTATGGACTGCCCATAGGGTCAATGCCGGTTCGGCAGCAACGAGATTTGCGAGGAATCTTAGGTCCTGGTTTGGCAGTCGGATCCAACACTGAGATTAGCTTTGGCATGGAACCGGTAAGGAGCTCAGCAGAGCTTACGGAGACCTATCCGCTGGACCAATCCTCCAAGTCACCGCCAGCCAATATGTTGAACCAATACTGGTGCCTGAATCCGAAAAGAAGCAAGATCGTGCTTAGCCCCTTGAGCTACGCCGCTGAACGGCCGGTTCGCGTTGGTGTGGCTTGTGTTGCTCTGCGCGACTAGCGGGAAGCGGCAAGCAACAAATCTCGGTCAAATCTTTGGTGGTTCATCGCCCCCGACGAGGGTTCGCCCGACGTTTCAGCTTGCGCGCAAAGATCGACGATAGCGCACGGCTATTGATTCCAAAGGATCTCGATATTTCAACTGGCGCCAAAAGCTTGCCATTTCTGATGGTACAGCGATGACGGCGAAAATCCGCGCTCGGCATGGCAAACGATGACGCCGTCGAGCGCGCTTCTGCAACCCTAAGGAATGCACCATTCAATACTTTCGTTATCCAGGAACGCGTGGCAATCGTCTAAGATGTGCTCGCCGCATAGGGCTGTCTACCGCTGGACAGCCGTCATAGTACGCCTCCGCCACAGCAACCGGTGGCCACAAAGAATGGGATGCATCGATTGAAAAAAGCAACAACGCTAATCGAGGCATTCAACGACATTTGCGAGATGGACGCGCCACTCAACGAGCGGCTCGCCGCTTACAGCGACGCTCTTCGCGAACTGAACTTCCCGTTCTCGGAAGCTTACGATGAGCTCGTGGCACGCTTGAAGGCCGGTGAGGTGGGTAGTACGGCACCAGGAATTGGCGATGTGATGCCTCCTTTTTCGCTGCCGGCCAATGGTGGCCGTCTCGTTCATCTTGAGGAAATTCTCAGCGTTGGACCGGCCGTCATCAGTTTCAACAGAGGTCATTGGTGCCCCTATTGCAGGATCGAGCTCAAGTCGATCGCAGAGCATCAAGATGAGATTGTCGCTTGCGGCGGACAACTCGTCTCCATCCTGCCTGACCGCCAGCAGTTCGTGAACCAACTTCCCGAGGAGGTCTTAAGGGAATTCATCATCCTGACGGATGTCGACAATACTTATGCGCTCTCCCTCGGTCTCGTCATCTGGCTGGGTGAGAGGATCGCTGCCCTCATGGAGGGGCGTGGGCATCGCCTTGGTACCTATCAAGGCAATGAAGGCTGGTTCGTGCCGTTGCCGGCAACCTTCGTTGTCGGTTGCGACGGACGCGTGATTGCACGACAGGTCAATCCAGACTTCCGCAAGCGCATGGAGATCGACGACATCATTGCAGCGCTGAGGTCCGCTCAGCCGACGCTGCCGTCCGCGAAGGCCTAAGCGGCTTCGTAATTTGACCAGTCCTCGGCACGTAGAAGTTTTATCAGCGCGGTTGCTGCCGGCGAGCGCTGGCGACCGGCAACGCCATACGCATAGATCGTCCGCTTCAGCTCCAGTGTGTCGATAGGAATGAGGACGACGTTGTCCGGCATCTGCGTACTATCAGGGACAATTCCGACCCCCAGATCCGCCTCGACAAACGTTAGGAGGTCTTGCTCGGAGACAATCTTGTGTCCAATGGCAGATTGCAGGTCGTGTCGGCCTAGAAAATCCTGAAGCTCACCATCGAGTTCGCAATATGTGCGTAGCAAGATCCGTTCATCTTTGAGATTCGACGGCGCAATGGTCTTCTTGTTCGCAATCGGGCGCAACTTACTCACGGCAAGCTTGAAGTGCTCCGTGAACAACGGCCACGCATCGAGCCGGTCCCAAGTTTCGCCAAGTGGCCCGGCGACAGCGACTTCCGCTTCGCCTTTCTTGAGATAGCTCACAACATCGTGTGCTGGCCCACGAAAGAAACGAAGTTCGAGCCCTTTGAAAGCGCGCACAAGCTCCCTCAGTTCGGTCAAGATCAAACCCATGTCAGTTGCCGTAGAGAGCGCGATGGACAGTGGTGCAATGGCACCCTTCTTGAAGGAACTCGCCAGCTCCTTTGCCGATAGTGCACTGTCGTAGCATTGTTGCAGAAGCGGAAGCATGCGCTGACCGAACTCGGTCAAATGCGAAAGGTTTCTCTCGCGCCGGAAGAGTTCTCCACCAAGTTCATCCTCGAGCTGCTTGATGGCACGCGTCAGTGATGGCTGGGCGACGTTGCAGTGCTCAGCAGCCCGCGTGAAATTTAGCTCGCGCGCAACGGCGAGGAAGTAGCGCACTTGGTGCATTTCCATGGGCAGACCCTTGATCGCCGAACCGCGCCCCGGCAGCGGACGTATCGTCGTTATGTTGGAAATGTCCATGGCAGCCGGCCTTAGGAAATTAGACTACGAAAATGGTTCGCTCAAGCGCCGCCGACGTTACGGAAGTCACGTTGGGTGGTTGCTAAAAGAATCACCGATGCGGTTGTAACGAAATCGGTCCGAAGTGCGATCGTGTGCCATTTTTCTGTGAAGTGCGGCTCAGCGATAGCTTCCGGCTATCGAAACACAAACCAAACGATATTTCAGTTCGCGCGAGGCGATCGCTACGGTTCAGGCCACGCGCAAACGATGCTTGATCTTAACCTTCATCGTTGCGTGGCTTGAAACCCAAACCTATGGAGCATTTCAAATGAAAAAGATCGCACTCACGACCGTTGCTGCCGCCGTTCTCGTTAGCATGACGCCTGCCCTGGCTAAGGAAGATTGCGCGGGTGGTTACAAGACGTTCATGAACGGCATCGCTGTCTATATTCCGAAAGTGACCGGCGGCGATCTCGCCTCAGCCGTGCAGAAGGGGCTTGACGCCTACAACTCTTGCCAGGCTGGCGACACGTTCTCGCCAAAGGGCGTCTGGGACCAGATCGAGAAGGACATGGCTGCAAAGGCAAAAGGGTAATTTAGTTACTTCGCAACACACGTGGCCTCTCGGGGGTAATCACCCGGGGGGCCGCAATTCTCTTAGGCACGAAAGTCAATCGACAACAGGCATCGTGACAGCCGACACGCTCTGCGCAGGTGGATCTTCCCATGAACGTGATCCGAAATTTCACAGCGCCACGCCCCATGATTATTGCAATGACCATTGCCGTGTTAGCTGTTGGCTTAACCGGCAAGACTGCATGGTCAGAAGGCGGCAATGATCGAGCAACTGTTATCCTTTCCGGTTTGCCAGTGAAGCAAAGCACAGAATACAAGGCTCTCCGAGATCTTGCCGGCATCGCAAATAGCGAAGATCTCGATATGATGAAATCGGAGAAGTGGTCGGTGCCGCTTGAGCGTCTGGAGGCGTTGGTTAGGGCCGCTACCAAGCAAGGCGTGCGCGCAACCAGGCTCGACGAAAATTGGAACCGCGTGTTTCAGCCGATGGCCGAACCAGAGTCTATGTCGCCAAAGCAGAAGAGCATGATGACGAAGGAGATGGAGTCCAAAGCGGCGATGGGCGCTAGCATGATGAAATCGCCTGATCCCGATGTTCTCGATTACGCGCTGACAAAGGTTGTGGACGTCGAGCATCCCGGAACTCCGCCGACACTTGTCATTCCGCTGAAGGACAAGATGACTATTACGGTGCGTCGTACAAACGTGGCGAAGAGATCTAATTCTTACGAATGGCACGGCGTTGTAGAGGATACAGGTGAACCCGTAACGCTCTTAAGTTGGCCGGGCGGCCGGCTGGCCGGGACTATCAACTACAAGGGTCATACGTATGTCGTGAAGTACATGGGCGGCCAGATGCATGCCGTGGTTGAATTCGCACCCGACAAACTTCCGCCCGATCACGGTCCTGCGAACAAGGACAAGATGCAGAAAATGAATTTACGCGCCGATCCCTTGGTTCGTCAGGGAGACGCCAGCGTGATGGATCCAGACGCAGATCCCGGACGTCTGATGGAAATGAAACCCGCTGATCTGACGGCAACACCTGAGGAAACGATCATCACGCTGATCGTGGCTTACACCAAAAAAGCAGCCAGTCATTACTTCGATATTGAGAAGGATTTGATTGACGTTGCGATTGCGGAAGCCAATCAATCATTCCGTGACAGCGGAATTCACAATTTGCGTCTCAACGTCGTGTACGCCTACGAGACGGACTATGAGGAGAGCGGCAGTCACTTCGACCACGTCTTTCGTTTTCGCAACAAGGGCGACGGTTATATGGACGAAGTCCACGCTCTGCGTGACGAGCATAGTGCCGATGTTGGCATCCTAATCGTCGACGACCCAATGGGGTGCGGGCTGTCGATTCGGATCGCAGTGGAGGAAAAGGACGCATTTGCCGCCCTGCATCATAACTGTGCAGCTACCATGTATACGCTTGCGCACGAGATCGGTCATCTCATTGGTGCGCGTCATGACCGGGCATTGGACGACACCACTCAACCGTTCCCTTACGGACATGGCTACGTGCACGGCACTCAGTGGCGCACGATGATGAGCTACAAGGACAGCTGCGATGGATGCGAGCGCCGGCCCGTCTGGTCGAGCCCCGATGTTAATGTCAGGGGTGCGGCGGCGGGCGACGCGAACACCAACAATGCCAGGGTTATCAAGGAACAAGCCCAAAGAGTCGCTCGTTTTCGTTCGTCAAATGTGCATTCAGACAGTAAGCCATGAAATGGCCATACGTGATAGAGGATCGTCCCCCTATAGCAGTCTTGACACTCCGCCGTTTCCAAATCTCGAAAGGCCGCACCACCTCAACGAAATTGTTTCTCTTCGGTCGCCGACCAAAAGCGAACACGTCGTCAAACGACGCTCAACCAGCGGCGCCGTGTGCACCTCCTGAGCCTTTACTAGGTTGCCAGCTCCGCCAGGGGCATAGGTCAATCGAGAATATGACCTGCGCAATTACTCGAGGCGCGCCGGATCTTCGCTTTCGGTCATTGTCGGACGCTGGTCTCGTAGTTCGGCATGTCCGCTAAGGGTCATGTGTGGACGGCTCCTGGCTGTCAAGGGATTGATCACGTCGCAGCGCTGGTCATGGCAGCCATGTGTTCGGCCTTTGCGTGCGGTTCACATGACCGC
>Ga0315534_1001405_pt1 | contig 16563 bp, 15 predicted proteins | sample SalMarSW160240MG_FD_203094 | JGI IMG/M metagenome (GOLD analysis project Ga0315534, IMG submission 203094) | Salt marsh sediment microbial communities from the Plum Island Ecosystem LTER, Massachusetts, United States - Salt Marsh Sediment SW1602-40 ... | reverse complement strand
GGTATTATCCCCCTATAGTCCACGACCGGGGGACTGTGGGGGACTGTGGGGGGAATAGTGCGAAGAGTCCCGAGCCGTAGCCGTGGGATACCCCTCTAAATCTCTGCCTTGAATCAATTCCTTCGAAGGAAATTTCAAAGGGTTAATTCGCACTTCCCCCCACACCCCCTACTTACTCAATCATCGTGAACGGCGGTGCCTCCGTCCCGGTCAAGCTATCAAGATCGGAGATAACAGGCACAGTGCTGACAATGGAATGGCACCTCGCTGCGGGAATTCCTGGCCGATAGGAGTGCACCTGTGCCTCGCCATACAAGGCGTGGTGTTTCAACTCGAGGCTGTTTGGTCGCCGGGGAAGCTGTGGTGTACCATTCGTTCCTGACCAGGCACAGCAATGCGAAAGAACCTGAACATCGAAGTAGCCCATGTTGACGAACTGGCCCCCGACCTGAAGGTGGCGGTTCTGGCGCTCTGCAACCGGGCATACGATGAAGACCTCGCACCATTGTTCGCCACCTTCGCCAATCCCACCCATGTACTTGGCTTTCTGGGAGAAGCCCTCGTCAGCCATGCCATGTGGGTCACGCGCTGGCTCCAGCCCGGCAACAGCCCCCACCTGCGGACCGCCTACGTCGAAATGGTCGCGACAGAGCCCGATCAGCAAAGGCGAGGCTTCGCGACGGCCGTGATGCGTCATCTGGCGAGTGCTATTTCCGAATATGATCTGGGAGCCTTGTGCCCGGCTGAGCCTGCGCTGTATTCCAGATTGGATTGGGACTTCTGGCGTGGGCCTCTGTTCATTCGGTCCGGAGAAGTATTGCTGGCCACACCACAAGAGAGGATCATGTTCTTGCGCCTCGAGAATACCCCTTTGCTCGATCCAGATCAGGCACTATCGGCAGAATGGCGCGAAGGAGAACTGTGGTGATGGCGCCTCGGTCAGGCCCGCACCAGCCGCCCGTCAACTCCTCCGAGTGGAGGCTGGCATTGGAGCCATCGAATGCGCAGGTGTTTGAGCCGGGAAATTCCGTCCCGTGCGAACGCTTCGACACCTCCTTTTAAAGTGCGGTGGATCCTGCTGCTTGACTTTGTCAGGCGGATAGGTTTCTTCGCGTGAAGCCACGGACCGGTTGAGTAGCCCCATCCATACCTGCAGCGCGCAACGGCTCGACCACTGTTGTCTGCCTCGCACGTTCCATTGCGTTCTGCGCCTTCTTTCCTATCACCAAGGGAAGGCCATATTGCGAGGTCAACCCCTTCGTGTAAGAAACCTTCAATGTGGTGGTGTTGATCGATGTCCAGCTCACTTCTCAGGTCTCATCCGTTGTCCAGCTTGAGACCTTTGCCCTAGCAGCCACCGCCATCACACGCATCAGCGATGCGAGAGTGGAGACCTCGCACACATTACGCTCGTCCGCCTTTTTAGTTGCCTTGCAAGCGCGGTTGGCTCTGATTTACCTTTGATCAAGGAGATGGCGAAGTACATCACTCACAGGCTATGAAATAAGGGTCAATCATCGTTGTGATTTTATCCAACACAATCGCTGATGGTTCGCTTGCTAAAACCCCTTCCCGGATGCGGGCATATTGGTCCGGCATGAATTGACTGAGAAGAGGCAGCGGCAAGCGTGAAGCCGTCAGATTCTTATATAAAGTCTCTAAGGCGTGCTGAATCTCAGGCTGGGACCAGTAATATCGCACTCGATCGCTCAGGCTGTATTTACGTTGATAGGCGCGCTGCGCAGGCGTTCCGCGGTAGTATCGCTCCCAGTAGCCCGGCTGCCGGACCATAACTTCATCCACGACGGAAATCAAATTCGATCGCTGATCCGGTCGCACGAGTTCGTTCTCGATCATCGCCAAGGCAAACACAGCCTCTCGGAAGGCAAAGGTCAACGCCGGGCCCACCTTTAGAATAGCAAAGTGATCACAAACAAGGCTCCGAAGCGCTTGAGGTGCCTGGTAGTCCGTGGAATGAGCCTCGTAGACCAGTTGCGGCTCTGATTCGATAAAACGCACCAGATCTTGCGCAGCTTCTGGCTGATAGTCCAGGATAAAATCATCGCCGAATTCCACCCCCGGCTGCACGACGACAGCGATCACGCGCTCCCACGCCTCTTCCAGCCCCTCACGAAGAAAAGCTTCCCGTGTGGCCTCGAGGGTCACTTGAACATCGGCTACGCGGGTAACCTGGACGCCTTCCTCGTGATCCAGGGCACCGCCGGGGACAGGGACCTCGGTTCCGATCACATAGCGCACCTCCCCGGTTCGGTATGTTTCCGCTACACGGGCCAATCTCGCTGTACGTCGGGCTGAGAGGTCGACATCCAGAGCGTGTTGAGGATCGTCTGCGAGGCGCATGCTGCAGTCCAAATGGATTTTGACAAACCCAGCTTCAACATATTCACGGACCAGCCTTTCAGCTTTCTGCATCGCAGTGTCATCTGGCTCATTCTGCCAGACAGATGGCCCAAGGTGATCACCGCCCAGCAGCAAATGTCCGGAGGGGAATTGAGCTTCTTCGGCCATCGTATGCAGATATTGGCGGAACCCTGAAGGAGTCCATCCTGAGTAACCTCCGAACTGATTGACCTGATTGCAGGTGGATTCGATGAGCACATCTCTGTCAGGTGCTTGCAGCGCCGCACGCAGAACCCAGGGGTGGGCCGAGCAAACGGACACGATTCCCTTCGCCTCGCCTCGTTTTTGCGCTGCTGCGATCTCATCTAGATACATATTCCATCGCCTCACCAAGCGTTGGCTGCCCTTCTGTCCCTCCAGTCTTCTGCGTGGAAAGCGCCCCGCAGGTACATGCAAGCGTCAGAGCCCGCTCGAGATCCCAGCCAGCGAGAAACCCGTAGATAAACCCGGCATCAAATGAGTCTCCTGCCCCAACGGTGTCAACAACCTGTACAGGGAGCGATGGCACGCTGCACTCTCGCCCACCCTGGATCCCAAGCGCACCAGCCGGACCGAGCTTGACCGCTAATACATCAACTCTTGACGAGAGGCTATTTGCTGCACGTTCGACATCTATCTCCCCCGTGAGCGAAATTGCCTCTTTTTCGTTCAACATGAGCACATTCGTAACAGAGAGTAATTCCTTAAAGCCGCTCCATTTCTCAATCGGATCGTAATTCGTGTCGAGCGAAGTCGTCACCCCGAGCCCGTGCGCCTGCCGAAAGAGATCCGGCAAATCAGGCTGAAGCGCAGTTTGCAGGAAAAACGATGAGACATGCAGGTGCCGCGCCCTGCCAAGCAGTTCATCCGGGATATCGGTGGCCCTAAGCGCAGGGATCAGACCCGGGTATGTCAGGATCGCCCGGTCGGATCCTTGATTCAGGATCAAACTCAATCCCGTCTGCCCTTCTCGACGGATGATGACGCCGCTCACATCCACATTCCGCCTGTGCATCTCATCGAGCATGAAATGAGCCCATACATCATCGCCGCACACACCGATGAGGGAGACCTTCAATCCGAGCCTCGCCGCGCCGCAGGCAAAGATGACTGAGGATGAGCCGATCGTGAGATCCGCTGAACTCACGAGCTTCTCAACCTGCCCGAAGGCAGGCTCAACATCCCCTGTAAGAATGAGATCAGGGTTGATCTCACCTGCAACCAGAATATCGAAGTCGCTGCCCATCATTTCCTTTATCCACGAGAAACATGACCCCGAACGCAAACAGCGTACAAAGTGCGGTCAGGCGGAAGGTGTTCACAAGCCCAACATGATCATAGAGCAGACCTCCGAGAAACGCACCCGCAGCCGCGCCGATTCCCAGCATAACGCCTGAGAATAATCCCTGGGCCGCAGAGCCCAAGCCGGCGGGGGCAATCTCATCGGCATAGGAAACCCCCGCCAGCCACATCAGAGAGAAGGACGGACCATGGAGCAGCTGGATTAAGAGCGCAACCCAGGGAATCTTGATGAAGGAGTAAGCGAGCACACGGACAGCAAATAAAAGGACGGCCGCGAGCATGAGCTGTCGTGTCCTGTAACGGTGCAGCAGGCGACCTGAGAAATACATCACAGGCAGCTCCGATATCGTTCCGAACGTGAGCGTAAGACCAAGCAGCGCCTCGTTTGCACCCAGATCGCGCAAAAAGATGAAGAGAAAATTGCTGATCACCGATAAAACCACACCACCACAGAAGGCAACCACCAGGAACACGATCCATGCCGGGCTGGAAAGGAAGGTGCGCACACCTTTGCGAAGATCTATCTCCATTTGCCCGGATACGGGAATGCGAACAGCGATCAATATTCCCAATGCCATCAATCCAGCATAACTCCAGAAGCTCAAGATGATCCCACCAGACTCAACGAGTCGACCGACAACGGGTGCCGCAATACCCCAGCCGATTGACCCCCACAGGCGAAGACGTCCGTATCGCATCTTCTGACGCCCGAGCAGCTTCATGGTCGTGTAATCAACGAGCGGCATGATGGGAGAAGCGAAGAAGGCGAAGAGTCCTACGGCAGGGATCAGCCAAACAAAGGATTTAACGCCTGCCAGGATCAGAGCCATCAGGATGGCGCCCATCATGGTGACGAGCAGTGAGAGCTTGTGCTGATGGGTCACATCCGAGATCGCACCCCATATCGGCGCGCTGAAGAGGCTCACAATCGAAGGGATCGCAGCCAGCAAGCCGATCTCGGTGCCCGTCAGCCCAAGATCCTGATAGTAGAGTACGAGAAACGGCAGCAGCGCTGCGGCTGCAGCGTAGAACAGGAAGTAATAAGGAGGTGCCCAGGCTAACGGGTTCGTCCGCATGGCAGGCTAATACTTCTGATACCAATCAAGCGGCGCATCCACTTGATAGAAATCGCTGAACGGCTTGCCCAGCGTATTGCAGAGGGTTGCGAGCCGCGACAATCGCTGCTTGGCGACCGTGCGTAAAAAGTCAGACCGCTCTGCGGGGGGCAGATGCAAAGCCTCCTTCCATACCGCACGCCCGGCGGCAACGCCCGAGGCGCCCGCCTCGCATGCGGCCGTGACCTGGCGAAGGAACGTCTCGAAATCCACCGCTGCGGAGAGCAGGATCCAGGGCACCCGGGAGGCTTCTGAAACCTCGGCGCAAGCCCTGGCCCAGGCCGCTTCATCTCTATCGTCCTTCGAGAGAGGGAACTCGGCCTTCAGCAGGTCCACTCCGAGCGGTGTCAGCTTGCGGGCGGTTTCGATGACGACGGCGCGCTTTTCTTCGGAGGTCAGCTGCCCCTCGACAAGTGAATAAGAAAGCGGCTCCAGCATCAGGCCGAGGTCGTACTTTCGGCATTCATCCGCCACACCGCGGATGAATGCTTCAATTTCAGGGGCGAGCGGCGATTCGGGGTGATAGTAGACCAGCAGTTTGGCCATGCTGGTGCCCATGCGCCTGGCCTTTTCCACACTCCAACCGGGTAGAAGGCGGCTCATGCGAGCATCAGAATCTCCGCTATACCCGGTTGCTTCCAAAGCGACAACCAGCCCGGTCTTCCCGGGCAGCGCGCCCGCCGTCACAGCCTGAGCGGCGGAGTACTGCGGATCGAGCAGCACGGCGGTCGCTTCGCCGGCAAGAGCTTTCACGACATCGAGTTTGAAATCCGTCAGGTCACGATCAGGGACAGCTTCTGGATGTTCTGGGTTGAGAACACGGCGCAGATTCTGACGATGATCGAGTGCCAGACAGGTGAATGTGCCGGAAGAGCTCGCACATTGCTGCAGGCCGCGCAGCTTGCCAACACTGATCTGCATGATGATCCTCGATTGTAAAGGCTCCCGGATGATCTAATCACCCGTCTCTTCGATCGCGAGAACCCGGTAAAGACGGACGGTGCCGTATCGTTCCGGGGCGGTGACGAAACCAGCGTCAAGCAGGGCTGGTTCACGCTCGGCGAAGAGAATGGGATGATTCTCAATCTTCTCCGCCACAAACGCTAAGAGCGAATCGGCGACCCCCTCGATGTCATCTGCCGGATAGGTCTCAACGAACACCAGGTCCGTACGGTCCTCGACGAGATCAGCTGCATAGTAAGATGGCCATACCATGTCCCAGTCGGTGAAGACCACCGCATTCACGGGGAGCTGATTGACGAATGTGCGAGTTTCATCCAGCAGTTCTTCATCATATACCGGATAGTCCTCAAATTTAAAGGGCGCTTCGCCTGCGAGAAGGGTTATAAGTTGAGAACGGAACACCGGCCAGAGCGAAAACCCCACGACGAGCAGCGTAAGTGCACCCCTCGCTCCCGGGATCCACTCCAGCGCAAGGCGGGCGAGGATACCGCGTAGCAGAGCCGTAACCCCATCGATGACAGCCGCTATGCCCGCAATGGAGAACAGCGCCAGGAGGACATAGCTCGGGATGTAGAATACGTACAGATCCCAGATCTCGTAATTGAACAGACAAATGAGTTGAATTACCAGACCTGCCAGCAGCAACAATCCCACGCGCCTCCGACGGATCAGCAATTGAACGCTCCCAGCAAGCGCAAACCAAATTATTGGCCATCCCAGCTCAAGCGGCAGATTATGCCAATAATCGGCCGCTTGAGCGGGCATGACATGCGCAACGTCTGTGAACATGAACGAATGGAATTGTCGTGCGCTCCAGCCGAACAGCAGACGCTCTAAAGGCCCATCGGTTTCATCAGCCTCCAATCCCCATGCTGAGCGCGAAGGTTCGATAATGGAGTTGAAATAACTGGCGTTTGGATTGTGCCCATCGATCAACCAGAAGGCCAGTGCCGTCAACAGCAGGCCGGTAGCTGCGCCAGCGGCCGCTGTGGTCCACATCGACCTCCCTCTCCGCCAATGCGTCAGCATGAAGAGCAGGACCGCAGGAGTAAACAGCGCAACGCTCATATGCACACCCAGACTCAGGCCACCTAACAAGCCCGCGAGGAACAGCGTCTGTGGCCTCCCTCCCTGATCCCAAAGGAGGAGCAGAACTACAATCACCGCCAGGAACGCAGCTCCGGGGGTGTAGACCTCGGCGATAACAGCCTGCGACCAAAAGGTCGGTGAAACAGCCAGCACCGCCGCTCCGACAAGTGCCGGCGCATGGGATCGGACCAGCAACCTCCCTGAGAGATAAATGCTCGCAACAACCAGGGCGCCCATCACTGCCGAGAAGAGATTGACGCGGTAGGCGATCGTGCCCAGCGGCAAGAATGTCATCAGCTTGGCGAGAATCAGATAGACCGGATAGCCAGTCGGATGCGTATCACCCAACAAATAGGCCAAGACCTGAAATTCGCCGCTGTCGCCTCGCAGCAGACCTGGGGTAAGCGTGCGCAGGTACAACCAAAATCCGGCCACAAAGCAAGATGCTGCCAGCAGCACATCCCAGTGGTCAAGCCGGACCGCGGGCGCGTTGAAATGATGGCCGGCAAATCCTTCGCTGGCCTTTCTCACGGGCATGTTTGAACCCAGGCATCCAGATCGCGGTGCTTAAGGATGGTGCTAAAGCCAAGCGCCTTCGATTGACGGCAGAAAGCCTCGAAATCACCCGGTAAATCTGTGTACTCGGCGGCGAAGACGGGCTTTCCCGCCTGGATGTAGGATGACATCTCCTCCGCCCAGCCGTAGTAAAAAGCATCCTCGGTGATGGCAAAATCAAAGACATCCACCAGATCTTCCGTCTGGTCGGGCGCGTTCTTCTGACCGATCGCCAGGCCGCGCCGATGGGCTTCGTCGGCCAGCCAGAGGGCATAACGCAATTGATCCTGGTATGTCAGTGGAAACCCCGTCTTGTTGGTGTAAATTTCCATGTTGTCGGGTTCTGCCGCGTCGAACCCTTTTGCAGTGCACTCATCCAGGCGGGCCAGCATGATCGGCGCCAGGAGATCGATGCGGCGTATATCGAGCCACTTCTCGCCGCTCCATCCCTCATAATCTTTTCCAATCACTTCCGGTGGGAACTGATCAGCGTCCGGGTGCCAGTTCTCATAGGAACCGACGCTGATGTAGCAGATGACTTTTGTGCCCTGGCCGTGGTAATGTTCGACGACCGATTGGCCGACATGCAGGTCGACATCGATTACATCGGTACGCAGGTCGAGGTCCAGCTTGCCGGTCAGTTGCCATTGCCAGGTGAGCCCGGATGTCGGTTGCCAGCGGTCCCGGGCCGGGGAATCTTCAGAATCTGGCAGCATGCTTAGATTATCTCCCGTTGGCGATGGAATCACAGGCGAGGGCGATTTCAAGGCTGTATCCAGCATCGCACCACAAGCGGCAAGAGCCAGGCTTACGGCCAGGCCGAATATAAGCCATGCCTTAGACCTCATGATGCTTGAACTGCGGCAGGTACTCTTTATGACGGGCGAACAGCTCGTTAACCATATCCTTGATCTCGCGCAGGGAGAGCACAGAGGCTGTCAGGGGATCATGGCAGATGGCCTTGTAGACGAGGGTCGGATCACCTGTGATCGAAGCCTGGATCGCCATCTCTTCAATCCCGCTCGATAACTGCGTGAGCAGAGCTGTCTCGGCAGGCAGTGCGCCGACGTGCAGCGGCTGAAAACCGGAACGGTCCACCCAAACCGGGACCTCCACACAAGCCCCATTTGGCAGGTTGCTGATCAGATCCCTGTTCGGAACATTGCCATTGAATTTGAAGGGCTCGCCGCCCTGAAGCGCGTCGATAATGAACGCCGCGTATTCCTGGCCGCGCTGCAGGTCTTCGGGAGTAAGTGGCTTCTTCAACTGCGCTTCGATCTCACCCTGCCACGTATCCTCCCGGTGCTGATATTCCTTCAGGATATAGGCGTACTCACCTGGGTTCCAACCCGTGCCATGCGTGCAGTATTTCTCGATCAGATCAGGCCGTTTCCGAAACCACCAGTTGTATTCAGAGTTATGACCACTTGATTCGGTAACATAGTATCCCAGGGCGAGATACATCTCGTTGCGGACCGGCTCTTCGTTATAGATCTCGGGCCGCTCGGTGATCGCTTTATTTATGAGGGGGTAGGCATCCTTGCCGTTCCACTTGAACTCCAGGTACCACGCCTGATGATTGATGCCGGCGCATAAGTAATCAATCTCCTCGAATGGTGCGCCGATCCAATCAGCGAGCATCATCGCCGATCCCTGCACCGAGTGGCACAGCCCTGTGATCTCGATAAAGCTCTGCTTCTGCATCGCCGATACCAGCATCGCCATCGGATTGGTGTAATTGAGAAGCACCGCTTCAGGGCAGTATTTCTCCATATCACGGACGATGTCCATCATCGGGTTGATCGTGCGCAGGAAGCGGAAAATGCCGCTCGGGCCGCGTGTGTCCCCGACATTGATGTCCACGCCGTATTTCTTGGGGATCTCGATGTCATATCGCCAGACATCGGTGCTCCCGGCCAGGATTGTCGTCAGGGCGACATCCGCGCCCTGCAACGCTTCGGCGCGATCCATCGTGGTTTCAACCCGTGCGGGATGCCCGCCCGCCTCGACCAGTTTCTTCACCGCTTTCGAAGCGAACGATAAGCGCACGGGGTCGATATCCATCAAGCGAAGGGTCGCGTCCTGCAGTGAGGGGAAAGTGAGAATATCGCGCACCAGCTCGGTCGTGAACTCGTAACTTCCCGCCCCGATAAATGTAATTATGGTCACGGTTTATCCTTTCATACCGGAGAGAGTGATCCCCTCCACAATCCAACGCTGAACGAGCGTGAAGACAAATAGCACCGGCAGGACAACCAGCACAGCCGCCGCCATGGTCAGGTTATATTTGTTGCCCATGCGGGTGGAATACCAGGTCAGGATGATCGGCAGCGTTCGCACATTTTGCTCCGTGAGCACGATCAGCGGCCAGAGATAGGCGTTCCAGTTGAACATGAACGTAAGCATGCCGAAGGTGGCCAGCGCTGGACCAAATTGCGGCAGGACAATCCGCCGGTAGATCTGGAATTCGGAGGCGCCATCCACGCGGGCCGCATCGAGCAGTTCATTGGGTATTGAATGCGCAAATTGGTGAAACAAGAAGATGCCAAAGGCATCAATAGCCGAAGGCAAGATCAACGCCCACAGCTTATTGATCAGCTTGAGTTTCGCCAGGATGAGATAACCCGGGATCATGGTCACCTGCGAAGGGATCATCATCGTCGCGAGAATGAACCAGTAAAGGGATTTCTTCCCCTTGAAGCTAAATTTGGCGAAGATATAGCCAAACAATGAGCTTGTGAACAACACCTGGATGACATTTGCGATCGCGATGATGGCCGAGTTGCGGTAGAAAGTCATAAGAGGCAAGCTGGGCTCTGACAAAACAGTACGGTAGTTGTCCAGTGTGAACTGCTGCGGGAAGAAGGTTGGAGGGATCTGGCGAATTTCCGCACCCGATTTAAAGGACCCGAAGATCATCCACACGAAGGGAAGCAGGTCAATCAGGCTAAGCGGGATCAGCAGGAAATAAGCCATTCTAAGGCGAAACTTGATGCGCCGTTCGTTCTGCACGGGTATTGCTGCAAAGCTCATGCTAATACTCCCACTCGGCGCGCAACATGCGGCTTTGGATCAGGGATATCGCAAGCACCAGCAGGAATAAGAACAGGGATACCGCAGCCGCCCATCCCATGCGCTGGTAACGGAAGGCATAGCTGTAGATATTCAACAACAACACCTGTGTTTGATTGTTGGGTCCCCCATCCGTCATGACTTGGATGATGTCGAACACCTGAAACGCCGAGATCATGGTCAGGATCGCTGTCAGCATGATGGTCGGCATGAGCAGCGGTACGATGATACGGCTAAACATCTGCCATGCACTTGCGCCGTCGATGCGCGCGGCGTCTTTCAAACTCTTGGGAATCCCCTGCAGGGCAGCGATAAAAATCACCAGGTTGTAACCCATGTCCTGCCACAGATAGGCAATCACGATTGCAAACAAGGCAATCGGGACTCCGCCAATCACCAGGTGTGGGTCGCCGACCCAGTTGATACCCACCAATTTGCCCGTGAAAAGGCCAAGGATTGCGTTAAGCAGGCCGCGCTGTGGGTGATAGATATATCCCCACATAATGGCCACACCCACCGAAGGTGCCAGCACCGGCAGGAAGAAAATCGTGCGGAAGACGGGTTTCAAGCGCGCATGGACGGATTCGATCATCACCGCTAGAGGAAGCGTGATTGCCAGATTCAGCGGTACGTCCAAAAAAGCGAAAAGGAGCGTAATCTTCACACCGATATGGAACTGTCTGACAGTTAGGGGTGCATCGGGCGAGAAATTGAGCATGTCGCGGAAGTGCTGCAAGCCAACAAAGGGATTGTCGCCGCCCAGACCAAGGAACGGTCCGCCAGCCTGACGAGCATTGAACTCAAAAAAGGCTAGCACAAAACCCCAAAGCAGCGGCAGCAACGTCCAGAAGGCCATATACAGTATCAGCGGTGATACTGTGCCGAAGACAAACCGGCGCTCCGCCGAATCTCGCCTTGGAGCAAGACGAAAGAATCCTTTTTTCACGTGCTGCCTCACAGGACGGGGGAGGCAGCCTTCAGCCGCCTCCCCTGCTCAAGGTGTCTTGTCAGCTATTCGAACGAACCCTGGACCGAGTCTTCCATCGTTTGAAGCGTATCCTCGGCGCTCGCGATGTCCTGCAAGAAATTCAGCACATCTGGATAGGCTACCTCATACCAGACAAAATCTCGATCGGGGAACTGGCCCTCGTATTGCCCATATTCCAGGATATCCAGGAACGGCGCAAAATACGAGAACTCCGTGATCAATCTTTCCGAATTGGCTCCGCTGATATTTTCGTCCAGGGCGGGAAGTGTGCCGGAGGCCAGATTCCATTCCACGGCGTTGTCCGCATTCAGGGTGACGAATTTGACAAAGTCCCATGCGGCATCCTTCACCTTGCTGTTTGTCGATACCGTCAGCCCCCAGCCGGAAGCTGCGACGAAGACCGGCGTCTCACCCACACTGGGCAGGGGTACATAGATCGTCGCCGCAGCGACATCCGGGTAATCCCCACTGTACTCGGGAATCACCCATGGTCCCACGAGCCCTATCGCCGTGGTTCCATCAAAGTATGAATCACCCACCCAGTTTTCTTCATCGTTGTACAGCACCGCATCCACCAAGCCTTCATCGACGAAGCGCTTCATGAGGTCCAGTGTTTTCATCCCTTCCGGTGTGTTGACGGAGTACTCGCCACCGATCAGGTATTGGCCGCCATACTGCAGAATCAGGGAATGGAACATCGTGGCGATGCCATCTGAGCCGGTGAAGTTGAAACCGGCGCGCGTCATCACGCCATCCTGAACCACGGCCATGGCCTTTGCGTCTGCGATGAACTCATCCCAATTGGCCCAGCCGTCTTCATAACCCGTCACACCGAGTTCCTGCGCTAAGTCGGTGTTGAACAACACTGCGCCGTACTCGATGTTGTACTCCTGCGGGAATCCATACAGTTCATCATTGCACATGTACCCGCCAATCGGAGCAACCAGGAAGGTAGCTTTGGCCTGCTCGAGGGTCGCGACCTCAGCGGGCACAGTGGCCAGATTGCCACCATCGGCGTAGCTGCAGACCCATGACCCGAACATTTGCAGTATGTCAGCCTCAGTCCCCGCGGGTAGAGCGGTCTGCAAGGTCTGGATGTAGGTGTCATAATCGAAGGTCTCGAATTGAATGTCCACCTCCGGGTGATCGGCCATGTACGCATCCGCCAATGCGTGATAGCCGGCATTGAAGGACTCGTTCTGGTGTGTCCACACGCGAACGGTGACCGGCTCGCCGGCAGCAGGCACTTCACCTTCCGAGGGCTGCGCAGTATCCCCGCCACCGCAGGCGGCCAAGAGCAGCGCCAGAAGGACGAACAGCATCAGCATCTTCTTCATTATCCTAACTCCTTCTAAAAAGCGGCTTGAATTTCAGTTTAGGGTCCTCCCAATGGGTCTTCAGCCTCCTCTCTAAATTAGAGGTCCAGGGTAATAACTGCTTCCAGGTTCTTTGGAAGGTCGGGGTTCAACCCCTTGGCCTGCGATCGATGGAAAGCCATCAACTGCAGCGCAGGAAGGTATAGGACGCCGCGCAGGCATTCTGGCAGTCCGCTCGCGAACACGATATCCGCCTGGGCTTCGCCGAGCGCGACAACTTTCCCTCCCAGTGCCTGCATCTCACTGAGGACAGCCTGTTCATATTTAAATTGCGATTCGGACAGCAAACCAATGACCACCGCACTCGGGTTCAACATGCTCATCGGGCCGTGGCGGAACTCTAGAAAATGGAAGGGTTCACTGTGCGTCAGTGTCATTTCCTTCATTTTGAGGCTTGCCTCGCATGCCAGCCCATAACGCGTGCCGGAACCGAGGAAGTAGAAGCGATCAAAGGCCAGCTGTCCTCCGACCTCATGTGTGAAGGATTCATACTTCGTGATCAGCCGAGATCCTATATCAGGCAGCCTCTCCATCGCTGACAGCAAGTTGTCGCGTCCAGACATACGTGCCGCGAATGCGACTGCAGCGACATACATCGATGCAAAGGATCGCGTCTGGGCGACCGATTTTTCCTGCCCCCTTGGGATGACGATAGCCGTGTCGGCCAGGTTGGAAAGTGCTTCGTCATAATTGCTGATGACGACCACGTGTTCGTCGCGCGCTGACTTGAATGCCTCGACCGCTTTCACCGTTTCCGTCGTTGAACCGGAGCGGCTGATCGCGACGAGCATCGTGCTCTCATCTGTCAGCGAGAGCTTTGGGTAGAGCAGGAGCTCCCCTGCGGGCACGGCTCGGGCCGCACGGCCGGTTAGTTCCTGATAGAGCGCGGCAGCCGCCAGCGAGAGGTAGTAGGTTGAGCCGCAGCCTGTGAATAGGACACTCCCGACATCCGTGCGCGGCAAGGCAGCCCTGCGCGTTACGTCTAAGGCCTGTGCCCACGCCTCCGGCTGCGATGTGATTTCACCATAGGTTGCATACTTTTCCTCAGGCATCATGACTCCATTCCGAAGACACGCATTGCATTCGAGTAGTAGATCTTCTCCAGGACATCATCGGGAAGAGACATGCCATAGACATACCAACGTCCTTGCTGTGGTACGTCCCCTGGGCTGTAATTGAAGTATTCGTCATCGGTTTCAAGGAAGCGGTAGTAGATTCGATAGGCCTCCAGATCGGGGCCCATATCCGAGCCAAACAAAATCCGGTCGGCATACTCGAGAAAGAAACGGCGTGCCGAATAGGGCTGGCGGCCAAGCTCACCGATCCGGGCACTGATATCCACATAGAAATTCGGACAGTTGTCGAGCAGAGCCCCCACCCAGCCCAGGTTTTCCGCATAACAACCCACGTGTGCGCCGATGAATGTCGTATCCATGTGCCGCGTGATCAGATTCGCCAGACCATCCAGGATACTCCTGAGGGACGGGAAGGCAGAGCCGGTGAACGACCAATCCGGATGGGCGGTTAATTCTTCCCAGCGTTCATTTTTTTCGTCCATCGGATCGAAGAACGCCGCGGGATCAGCCACATGGATCATCACCGGGAGGTGCAGCTCTGCCGCTGTCTCCCAGATGGGGCTCAATCGCGGGTCATCAACTCGCGCCAGATTACCCTCGCCGTCCCGCACATGCAGCCCGAACCCCTTCCAGATCTTCAGCCCCTCTGCACCGCGCTTCTTCTGGAGCCTCAGCCTCTCCGCCGCCCAGCGTGGAAAGTTATCGCCCTCTTTTGGCCAACATGACCAATCGACACCGCCAAAGACCTTGAAACGATCGGGCGCCTGCGCCTTGAAATATTCCAGGTGCTGATTGAGGATCTCCTCGCTCCAACCGCCGTCGAGGTCAATCAACAGGCGAACCCCGGCCTGATCCAGCCGATCAAGCAGTTCCGGGACCGGCTTCTTGTCCCAACCTCCACCGAATGGTTCCTTGAGGTGATTGTGGGCATCAACAACCGGGAAGCGCGCTTTATCCACCTGTGTGGTCTTTGTCACCAGCTTTGAAACCGGGTGGAAATCGCGAAGCAGCATCACATGGCTCATCTAGGCGATGATGACTTCGATTCCTTGCTCTCGAAGGGAATCTACGAAGGCGCGATCTGTCTTGTCATCTGTCACCAGGATTTGGATGCTGGTCAGCGGGGCGACCAAGGCCGTGGAAATCATCCCGCACTTGGTGTGATCGGCCACGATCACGACCTTCCGCCCTGCGCACAGGATGGCGCGATCCGTCATCGTTTCAGGAAGGTAATCATTCGACAACCCGTTTGCCAGACTGATGGCGCGGATGCCGATGATGACCCAATCGGCGTTAATCTCGCCGAGCGTTTTTTCCGTGAGATACCCGATGAAGGAGAGCTCGCTGTCCCGTACCTGCCCTCCCAAGGCGATAACGGTGATGTTCTCCAGCCTGGCGAGCATGTTGATCACCGGGAGGGAGTTGGTTATAACTGTCAATCCAGTATGCTGGCGGAGGTTGCGCGCCACATCGAGCACCGTTGTACCAGAGCCGAGCAAAATTGTCTCGCCGTTTTGCACCAATCCTGCGGCGGCGCGCCCGATGCGTGCTTTCTCCTCCCGCTGCTCCTGTTCACGCAGAAGGATGGGAGATTCAGGGGGCGCCTGACGCAATGCGATTGCCCCGCCGTGAACCCGCTGAAGTTTGCCTTCCTGAGAGAGGCGCTCCAAATCGCGCCGTGCCGTGGCCTTACTGACGGAGAATCGCTGGCATACTTCCGCAACGGTGAGGCGTTGTTGCTGATCCAGCAGATCGAGGATGGAATTTTGCCGCTCAATGGGTGCGATAAAATCGCTCATTATCGCTCAACATACGCTCACGATCGATCACACTATATGTCATTTTGTTCTCCTTTTCAAGCCATTCTTCTAAATCTGACCCTTCGGGTGAACTTGGTCTGCAACCCACAAGGTAGCGTGCATCTGCAAAGCGCCTGGGGCAATCTTCATCCGATCTAACCGGCGAGGGGTCTATGGATTTGCGTAGAAAGCCCGAAGCCCTGGCCTGTTTTCAGAAGCTCAGGAAGCGGAATTTCTACAGGGTCTAGCTCTGGGGACCATGATTATGCATATCCATGACTACACACGGGGCTTTGGTGCAAGCCAACGGAGCTGGCAGAGGGGTCTTGAACAGTGCACCTGTGGGGGGGATTTTCGAATAAAGGGCACCCTTTCAGGCGCTTTCAGGTAGCGAGGCTGTGATTGCGCAGCTTTGCGCCCCGGGGTAGGTGAATCCAGCCCTTTCAGGGGACAAGTCTGGCATCATGCAACGTATTCCTAGGAGTTCCACTAGGCTCTATTGCACTAGATAAGAATTATTGAACCAATCGTCCATTAGAATCCGATTATCTACAATTATGCTTCCGATTATTGGCCAATGTATTACTTCCAGGGTCCTACTTCCGATTACTTTCATAATCACTTCCAGTTCACAATGACCACCCGGTCGCCTCTCGTTCACCGTTCGCCCCGCGTAGACGGGATCGTTCATCCCGCTTGACGGGACCCTGATGTCCTTACAGGGCAGCGAGATTGGAATGAGAAGGCCGGTACCTCCCTCACGTGATGTCCTATGATGGACTCACCATATACGCGCAGTCTACTTTCGTAGCTGCAAGACAAGGAGAT
>Ga0315534_1001404_pt1 | contig 16582 bp, 13 predicted proteins | sample SalMarSW160240MG_FD_203094 | JGI IMG/M metagenome (GOLD analysis project Ga0315534, IMG submission 203094) | Salt marsh sediment microbial communities from the Plum Island Ecosystem LTER, Massachusetts, United States - Salt Marsh Sediment SW1602-40 ... | reverse complement strand
GATTTCATGCCACCCGGCTCCGTCGAGGTCACCAGCATCAGGGTGAATGGCGTGCCGCGTGCGAGCTTCAATCCGGAGAATTTCCAGATCGAGCTTGATCGCGAGGAACTCGGGTCGGAGATCGTCGTCGAGTTCTCTCCGAAGGGTTCGCGGTCATGAGCGCGCTTCTGAAGGCGCCGCACATCGACGGCGCCAAGATCGGCGTCGTGCTCGAGAACAAGTTCATTCCGGAAGAGATCGCGGCATATCTTTCCGGCTTTCCGCTGCTCGGAGCGCAGGTCGAACTGATCTCCCGCCTCTGGTATGGCGACTACAAGCCGGCCGTGACGACGTTCTACAGCGACGTCGATCCCTCCGACGATCCGGTTTGGGCGTCGCCGCAGAAGATCGATGTCAGGCGCGATATTTCCCAGGTGCGCCCCGCCGATTTCGACGCCGTCATCATGGCGGCGAACTACACCAGCGTGCGGCTGCGCTATCCCGGTGAGCTGCCGGACGACTTGGCGCCGTTCGACGCGTGGGAACACGTGCAATCCGCACCGGTCGTGCGCTTCTTCGCCGAAGCGATGCAGCACAAGCGGCTGGTGAAGGGCCTGCTCTGCCACGGCCTTTGGGTGCTGACGCCGAACCCGAAGCTGCTGCGCGGCCGCACGGTGATCTGCCACTCGGTGGTGATGGCCGACATCATCAATTGCGGCGCGCAGATCGTGGTCAATCCTGAGCGGGTTGTCGCTGATGATGACCTCGTCACCGGTTTCAGCAAGCATCAGGTGCTGCCCTTTATCGCAGCGATCGCCGCGCGGATCTGCGCGCTGAAGACAGGGGCGCGAGCCGGGGAGCTCGTTCCCCTGAATCCTTACGCGTGACCGGCAGCCAGGCTTTTTTGCGACGGGCGCGCCGGCACGGAGTCGCTATCGATCGGGAGGCAATTGCGATGCGGAAGATTTTGCTCGTGCTGTCGGAGTGGGGCTACTGGGGCGAGGAACTGATCGGCCCGTTGGAGGTGTTTGACGAGCGGGGTTACGAGTCGATCTTCTGCACGCCGACCGGGCGGCGGCCATGCGCGCTTCCGCCCAGCATGAGCGCCGGCTTCGTCGATCCGCCGCTCGGGCGCTCGGTGACTTCGGCGGAGATGGCCGAGAAGGTGCGCGCGATCGACAATCCGAACAATCAGCGGCTCGACAATCCCATCAACCTGTCCGCATGGTTTCCGCAGCGTCCCTATTGGAGCGGCGCCGACGACAACGGCGCGATGGACAATGGAAGTCCGGTCCTGCGGCAATGGGAGGAGTACTACCGCAGGCGCAGCGCGGCCCAGGAAGAGGCCAACCGCTTCGATGCCATCGTGCTGGTCGGCGGCAGCGGCCCGATGATCGACATGGTCAACAACTATCGTGTCCATGACCTCGTTCTCGGCTTCCTCGATCACGGCAAGCCGATCGCGGCCGAGTGCTACGGCGTCGCCTGCCTTGCGCAGGCGCGCGACTACTCCATCCGCAAGAGCATCATCTGGGGCAAGCACGTTACCGGGCATGCGATCGAATACGACTACCGCAACAACACCGGCGTGCTTAATCCCGGCACCGGCGAAGTCCTGAACAATCAGCACAACGAGTTCGTCAATTTCGGCCCGCCGTTCTACACGCTCGAATACATGCTGCGCGACGCGACCGGCCCCGACGGCCAGTTCCACGGCAATGTCGGCCGCGAGACCTCGGTGATCGTCGACTATCCGTTCATCACCGGCCGTTCGACGCCCGATTCCTACATGACCGGACGCATGGTGGTGGAGGTGATCGAGAACGGGCTCAGGCGATACGGCTGGTAGGCGGAGCGCACCGATGCGGAACGACAATACGGGCCGCTTCGCCTTTTTCCGGCAGCTTCTTGCCGACGGCGTCACCTGCATGTTTGGCAATCCCGGCAGTTCGGAAGAGAATCTGCTGGACGCGTTGCAGAACCCTGAGTTCGAGGAGTTCCGTTACTACCTCGCTTTGCAGGAAGGCGCGGTCGTCGCGATCGCCGATGCGTTTGCGCGCGCGTCGCCCGCTGTCGCGAAAAACGGCGACGACTTCGCGTGGCGAAGGCCTGCGTTGGTGCAATTGCACAGCTATGCCGGGCTCGCGAACGGCCTCGGTATGATGTACTACGCGCGCCGCGGCTACACGCCGATGGTGGTGATCGCGGGCGAGGCGGGGCTGCGCTACGAGGCGCTGGACGGGCAGATGGCGGCCGACCTTGCGGCGATCGCGCGGCCGTTCGTCAAGTCCGACGCCAACGGACCGTGCGCGTGGCGCGTCGTCGATCCCGGCTCGCTGCTGCGCCTGTTGCGCCGCGCGATCAAGACCGCGGCGACGCCGCCAATGGGCCCAGTGTTCCTCGCCCTGCCGATGGATGTGCTGGATCAGCCGAACGCCGAGCCGATCGGCCGGTCGTTTCCGGTGCGCACGGCCGTTGTCCCCGAGCAGGCGCTCATCGCCGAGGCGGCGCGCTTTTTGCGCTCGGCAGCTTATCCACTGATCCTCATGGGCGACGGCATCGCCGCCGCTGGCGCGCAGGCCGAACTTACCGAAGTCGCCGACCTTGTCGGCGCCGTGGTGTGGGGCGGCAACTGCTCCGAAGTGAACATGCGCGCTTCGCACCCGCTGTTTGGCGGCTATCTCGGCCACATGTTTGGCGCGGACAGCTTGCCGGTCATCTCGGCCGCCGATGTCGTTCTCATCTGCGGCACCACCGTGCTGCCGGAGGTTTTTCCCGCGCTCGACGGCGTTTTCGCTGCGAACGCCAAGGTGATCCATTTCGATTTGAACACGACCGAGATCGCCAAGAATTTCCCGCTCACGATCGGCGCTTTGGCGGAGCCGAAAGCAACGCTCGCCTGCCTCGCCGCGGCTCTGCGCGAGACCATGACGGCGGCGGAGAGCGAGCGCGCAGCCGAGCGGCGCAAGCGGCGCGAAGCGGACAGGGCCGCGCGCCGCTGCGCCGAGTTGGATAAGGACGCGCGTGCGCGCGACCGCGTCCCGATGCAGCCGGCGCGCTTCATGGCGGATTTGGCGGAACGGCTCGTCGCACTTGAGCGACCAGCGCTGATCTTCGACGAGGCGCTGACGAGCGCGCCCGACCTGTTGCGCTACCTGCCGCAGGACGAGCCGGGGACCTGGTTCCAGACCCGCGTCGGCATGTTGGGAACGGGGCTGCCGGGCACGGTCGGGCTGAAGATTGCCCATCCCGACCGCACCGTGTTCGGATTCGCGGGCGACGGTGGCGCGATGAGCACGATCCAGGCGCTCGCGACCGCCGCGCGCTATGGTATCGGCGCCAAGTTCGTCGTCTGCAATAACAAGAGCTACCGCATCCTCAAATATAATCTGCAGCAATATTGGCGCGACCGGCGTGAGGCGGGAGAGCAGTTCACCTCGCCGGACAATCAAGCTTTTCCTGACAGCTTCGATCTTGCGCCGCCTGACCTGCGGTTCGACAAGCTCGCGCAAGGGCAGGGGGTGGACGCGGTGCGCGTCGAACGCCCCGACGACATCGCGCCGGCGCTCGACCGTGCGCTTGGCGACGACAAGCCTTTCCTGATCGATCTGGTATTGAGCGCCGAACTCTGACGATGTTTCGTGCTTGCCTAGGGCAGGATGAATTGACCTGGAATCGACTGATCTCCTGCCGTCATCGTCCGCGAAAGCGGGCGATCCCGTAAACACAAGCGCCCTCTGCGATTACTGGATGCCCCACCTCCGCGGGGCATGACGACGAGGATGAAGGTAAGCGGCCCAAGCCGAAATCAGCACGCTCTAACGGAAGCATAGTTTCCGTCACATGACGCGTGGTAGTTCTGCAGCGCCGGAACTCGCCGGTTTGCTGGGAACTGACCATGGCTGCGGACGATATGGCGCGAGGTGACGTTCAGACGCCATCTCCCGGCAATGCCGGAGAGGTGCTCGCGGCCTTCACGCGCCTCGGCCTAATTTCGTTCGGCGGGCCGATCGCGCATCTCGGCTATTTTCGCGAAGAGTTCGTAGCGCGCCGGCATTGGCTCGACGATCACGCCTACGCCGACCTCGTCGCGCTCTGCCAGTTCCTGCCCGGACCCGCTTCCAGCCAGGTCGGCATTTCGATCGGGTTGTTTCGCGCGGGCTATCTCGGCGCATTCGCGGCGTGGCTCGGCTTCACGCTTCCCTCCGCGCTCGCGCTCGTGCTGTTTGCCTATGGCGTGAGCGCCTTGGGGGACTTGTCCGGCGTCGGCTGGATTCACGGACTGAAAGTGGCGGCGGTGGCGGTGGTGGCGCAGGCCGTGCTCGGGATGATGCGCACGCTCGCGCCGGACCGCGAGCGCGCGACCCTTGCCGTCGTAGCCGCGGCGATCGTGCTGCTCATGCCGACCGCGTGGGGACAGATCGGCGCGATCGTATTGGGCGGGCTCATCGGCGTGTGGCGATTGCGCGCCGATGCGCCGGTCAATCCCGTCTCGCTGCCGTTGAATGTGGGCTATGCGGCGGGCGCGACGTTCCTGGTGCTGTTTTTCGTGCTGCTGATTGGCTTGCCGGTTCTCGCCGCGGCGACGCAGGTGCAAGGCGTCAAGCTGTTCGATGCGTTCTACCGCGCGGGCTCGCTGGTATTCGGCGGTGGTCATGTCGTGTTGCCGCTGTTGCAGGCTTCCGTCGTGCCGCCCGGCTGGGTCGGCAACGACACCTTCCTCGCGGGCTACGGCGCGGCGCAGGCGGTGCCCGGACCCTTGTTCACCTTCGCCGCTTATCTCGGCGCGGTGATGGGCCCCAGCCCGAACGGCTGGACGGGGGCGGCGCTGTGCCTGGTCGCGATCTTCCTGCCGTCTTTCCTGCTGTTGTTCGGCGCGTTGCCGTTTTGGGGAGAGTTTCGCCGGCGGCCGGCGGCGCAGGCGGCATTGCGCGGCGTGAACGCCGCCGTCGTCGGCCTGCTGCTCGCCGCGCTTTACAATCCGGTGTGGACCGCCGGCATTCTCAATGCAGGAGACTTCGCCCTCGCAGCCGCGGCCTTCTTGCTGCTGCACATGTGGCGCACGCCGCCCTGGCTGGTGGTGTTGCTGTGCGCGATGGGCGGAGCGGTCCTGGCGGGCGTTTGAGATTACCGCGAGCGGGGAAGGGGTCACACTGCGGAAAGCTTGTCCGATGGTAAGGCGAACGCCCCACCAAGGCGGAGCAAACATGAAAGACGCGCACGAAAAGCTGAAATCCGGCGCTCGGGTAATGACTGCGATATCGGCTTCGGCGGCGGCGACCGCAATCCCGTCGGTCGCTGCCGAGCCGGCCACCGCCATCGATATTTTGTTAGAACCGGCTGCGACGATGCTCAGGCGCGCGTTCGCCGCAAACCAGCGGCTGCGTGAGAACTACCCGCAAGGCTTTGCGCTCGACGCGACGCATCAGCCGCACGTCACGATCTTGCACCGCTTCGTCAGGACGAGGGACCTCGACAAGATCTATGCGGCCGTCGGTGAAATCCTCGCTAAAGAGAATTCCTCCGACTGGAAGCTGAAGGCGTACAAATACTACTACAGTCTGTGGGAGGGCCTCGGCATTGCCGGGATCGCTATCGAACCGACGAACGATCTCATCAGGCTCCAGCTAAGAATGATCGAAGCCGTCGGGCCGTTGTCCGTCGAGGCGGGCAGTGCGGCCGCGTTCGTCACCACCCAGCGAGAGCCCGAGATCAATCAGGCGACGATCGACTATGTCACGACTTTCGTCCCCACGCAGGTCGGCCAGAATTTCGACCCGCACGTGACCATCGGCCTCGCCCACGAAGATTTCTTGAAAAAAATGCTCGACGAGGGGTTCGAAGATTTCACCTTCTCCGCAATCGGGTTGGCCGTCTACCAGCTCGGCAATTTCGGAACGGCGCGGAGGAAGCTCAAGGGTTGGGCGTTGAAGCCCTGAGCCGCTGAGGGGTCTCGGGAGGCGCATATGCTACGGAGGGGCGTCCAATTCAGCGGCACTCCCTGTCGCGGCGGCTCGAACTGCGGCCCAGGCTGGAGTCCACCGCCGACGGCCACACGCCCACGCAAGTCCTGGGAATAGGGCTTGCCGATCGCGATCTCCGAACAAAAAATGCAATGTCGAACTCTAAATACGACGGCGCTACACAAGCGAGAGGTTTCCCGTGCGGCCGTTCATGATTGCACTGATCGTTGGTTTCGTTTCGGCCTTGCCACGCGCGTCGTACGCCGGTTCGGACGGCGACGTTGCCAAGATCGTCGACCAGCATGTTCGGGACGCTCTACGGGGAGGTTCCGGCGGTGTCGCCGTCGTCGTTCGGGCGGATGGGCGAACTCTGTTCTTCAATTACGGCATGGCCGACCGCACACGCCCGATCACGTCCGACACGCTGTTCAATCTCGGGTCGGTCGGCAAGGTCTTCGATACCACGCTTTTGGCGCTGGCCGACCAGCAAGGCGACCTGAGCCTGGATGATCCGGTGGCAAAACATGTGGGCGAGTTGCAGCAAGGTGCTGACATTCGCCGGGTCACCCTAGCGCAGCTTGCGACCTATACCTCAGGCTTTGTGCTCCCGCAGGATCATCCGCCGTGGCCCGATGAAACCTTCACGCTGCCGGCGTTCATTGCCACGCTCAATGCCTGGAGGTCAGACCGGGATCACGAACCCGGCAAGCAGTCGATTTATTCGCACGCCGGCTTTGTGTTGATCCATCTTGCGCTCGAACGGCGGTTCGGCATGCCGTACGGCGAGCTGATGAAGAAGCACCTGCTCGATCCCCTCGGCCTGCACTCGACGACACTGCCGGTTGCGTCGGCCAATGTGAAGCAAAATCCGCGCGGAAAGATTCCGGAGGCACTCAGGCATCGCGCGGTGCAGGGGCACTCGAACGAGGGTGTGCCGATTGGCGTGCCAGGAGACCTTCAAGGCTATTACCACTGGCTCGGAACGGGCCAGATGTATTCGTCCGCTCGCGACATGGCCGTATTCCTGATGGCCAACCTTGGCGAATTACCCGATCGAGAAGCGCTCCAGGAGGCAATGCGACGCGCGCGGCGCGGCACCTTTCCAACCAGTCGGGGCGTCACTCAGGCCCTCGCCTGGGAGGTACACAAGGGCGAACAAACGATCGTCGACAAGTACGGCGGGATGGACAATGCCTCCGCCTATATCGGACTGATACCCGAACGAAAAATCGGCGTCGTCATTCTGGGAAACCGCGGCAGTATGGCGGTGACTGACATGGGTCGCGGCATTATCCTCGCCCTTGCACGCAAATAGTACCGCCCGTGACCTCGATCCTCGGGCGCTGCGTTTCGCGAAATCACTCGACTTGGGGGCGCGGACTGTCGCCTCTTCGGCCATCTATGTCGGCATGGTGCGGGTGGCCGGGAATCACTTACACACTTGCCGGTCCAAGCGCGGAAACGTCGTTGCAATATTTCTTCAAGGCCGGATCGTTCCGCAGCGGCTCGGGCCGGTACGGCTGCGTGACGCCGAGTTTGCGGATGGCCGGAAGCGCAATTCTCTGGAGGACGGTGGGATGGCATAGAGAGAGCGAAATATCCGGCCGCGCTTGCTCATTCCATGACCACCGCCAACCCGCCGGAAACCAAGTGGGATATAGATCAAGCACGCTGCAAATCTCGCAGTGCTGCATGCCCGCCGGGTCGGGAAACAAGTTGAGCTTGCTCTTGTCGATGATGAGCGGGTGCGGAATCTGCGTCGCCTGCTCCACCATCCATTGCAGCGCGATGTCGGACAGGCGCGATTCGGTTTCCGGGTAACTGCCGCCGATGTCCGAGTGATCGCCGGCAAACCAGAGCTGCACCAGCCAGTCGTCGGGCGCATCCTCCATATCAGCCTTCCGGCCCCATCCCACTCTTGCAAAGGTCGCTCGCCTTTCGTCGATGGCCTGGGCGTGCCGGGCGTACCGCACGCGCTTGTCGAGAAACCGGTCGTAATGCTTGAAACGCCACGCCGACCAGTGGCGCCGAACCATGCCCTTTTCCGGGAAATCGCGGATGACTTTCACGCGCGCGTTGTAGCTGTAGATCGCGATGATCGCGGCAAAGACGACCAACGCGATGGTCGCGGAAGTCAGAAACGGCAGACCGAACAGGAAGCTCAGCAACAATCCCGCCAGCGCCGACCCTGCCAGGACGCCAAGAACCGCCAGCGCGATGATCCCCGCCTTCTTGACTCCGGTCGCTCCCAGCGCGGCCACGGTATCGAACACGCCGATGAAGTAGGGAACGACGTCGCCGCGCTGGTTTTTCACCGGATCGTCTTCGGTATTGTATTTGATGCGGAACCGGCGGGCCTGCTCTTCCCGTTCGTCTTCGAACATTTCGCGGGGACGACCGGCGCCGTGCTCGTACACGGTGTGGACAGCTTCGTCGGCGATGGCGCGGAGCGCTTTTCCATGGCGCGGGATCGGATTGCCGTCCGCGTCCTTGACGGGCACGCCGCACAAGTTCTTGACCCCCGCGACGCTGCGCACCGTGTAGGCGCCCCGGCTGAAGCCAAAGAGATAAATGCGGTCGCCCGGTTCATAGAAACGCAGGATCGCCTCGTAGCAGTCCGCGACATTACGGGTGAACCCGGTGCCGAAGCCCGAGCTGAGCAGCTTGCGGATCGAAGTGATGGGGTGCGACCAGAACGGGCCGCTCAGCTCCCCCGAACCGAGCCCCGGATCGTAGAACGCAATCTGCTTTGCGGGGTCGATCGGGCCGTCGGGGCCAGTGCGGGTGGCGCGGTAAAGTTTATAGACATTGGTCAACCGCTGATCCGGACGCAGGCCGCCAGCCTGCCCCGTCCCGTCGGAGAAGATCAGAATATTTTTCGCCATGGGAGCCCCCGCACAGGTCGACAGCGTCTACCGCCCAGAATTCCGACCACAATAACGGTCTTTCGGGCGCTGCGCTTTTGCGAGTTGACTCGTCGGGGAGGCGCGGATTGTTCTGCTCTTCGGGGCCGCCGATGTCGGCATGGTGCGGGTGGTCGGAATCGAACCGACACTCCTTGCGGAACACGATTTTTTGTGATCCGAGCGATTCGAGCGCCGCGCAGTAATCTCGCCCGGCCGCCGCGAGTTCTTCCGGCGCGATCTCAAGACTAAGCCCGACTGGGTCGCCGCCGAGCACTGGAACACCGACAACCCGCATATCCATCTGCTGGTCCGAGGCAAGGCCTACGACGGCCAAAACCTCGTCATCAGCCGCGCCCCAGCCGCGCTCGTAGATGTCGGTGACCAGGTCGTAATACCTGCTCACCATGGTCGTGTAGCCGTCCTTGCGCGCGTCGACGGTGCCGTCTGCCTGCTCGTCGTGGAAGCCCCGGTAGGTCGCGACAGCCCCACGCACGTCCCTGCGCGCGTGGCCCTTCTGGGCCCCTCAAGGGCCGCGAAGCAGTTAGCTTCTGCCTCAGCTGACGGGATGTTGCCGATAGGTTCAGGTCGTCAACGGCTGTTGAGCCAGTCCACTCATTCCAGGGCAGCTCAGCGACGGCGTCGAACGACGACCATGGCCGATAAATGGCCTCGGTCTTTCGCCGCAGGCTCTGTACCGAAGGTCACCTATCGCAGAACCATCCGGGTTTTGTTACCGGTCGTCATCATCCTCGTCGTCGTCTTCATCGTCACGCTCGTCATTGTCATTGTCATCGTCATCGTCATCATCCTGGCCAAGCGGCCAGAGCAACGACGACGCCAATGTTTCGCGGACGACGATCACCACCGGCTGCGCATCGGCGCCGATCGTGCCGGATTTCACCAGTTCATGAACCGTATCGTCGATATCTCTGACCAGCCTGCCCTGTCCTTTCCGCAGGCGCTTTATCTGTTCAGGGCTTCGTCGTCGCGCCAACTCCACGACGACGAGCTGCGCCGCGCGATCCTTTTCAGCATCGCGGCTTGAACCCTCTTCATGCGTCTTGGTCTCTGTCGACATGTTCGCGAACTCCAACGATCCGACTAGGCTTTTGGCAGAATCTTGAAGGGGACACCCTTGCGCGCTTCGTTGTAGGCCCTACGGCTCGACTCGATGAGGGTTGTCGGGGCTTCAATTAGCCAGCCGTCTCGCCTCCTGCGGTTCGCCCTTTCGTGCCGCCGAAGGACCTCTTGGCCGAAAACGATCTGCGCGCGAACGAGCTGGCGCGCCATCCGCTCAAACGGCTCCGTGATCACGGAAACGCGGCGCCGGCTCTCCGGGTCTTTGTAGACCGTGACCGACTCCGACTCGTTGCCGTCGCGTCGAATGACCGTGACGCGTTGGAAGAGATCTCCCATGTGACACCTCTCTGGCGATGACGGCCGTGGGTCACATGCATTCGCTCCTGCGATCAGGCGACACGTGACCGTCTAGGTTTCAAGATTTAGGAGCAGTCCCGCACTCGACCCGTTGCGCACTCAGAAATTATAGATTGCCGCGTCGTATTAGCAAGCTTGGACGAGCGGACCGTGAAGACGCAACATCGTAGTGTCATTCCAGGTCCGCGTCGTTGCGTCATTTATGATCAAACAATAGTGATCCGTTTTCGGTTCGCTCCGGTCCTTACAGGCGACGCGTAGAAGTATCGGATGGGGAGCGCCTTTCTCGCAGCATCTCCGCTTGCGCCGTCTTCGCCGAGCTTACGGTCCTTCTTCCATCGAGGCCGATGCTGCGGTGCGTCATAGGTCGCAACGACGGGAACGAAAAACCTTGTGGCTCCTTCGTCTGCGGCCTTCGATTGAACGAGCCGCATCGCCTCGCGTGTTTCCTCCAGCACTTTTCCGCAGCCGCACAGCAAGTCTTCGATCTGAGAACTGCCGATTTCACCAAGCTCGACGACGATCGGCGCCGCATTCCGCGACCTCCAGCCGCCCTCGGACTTGACCGGTTCGGAGGCGTCGAAGCCCCTGAGGCCCCGCCCGCGGCATCGATAAAGCAGAACAACAACGACAAGGCGTGCGTCGCTCACCCCGATATCTTCGCGCCAGTTTTCGATTGCCGCGTCGATCCGGCGCATCCAGCGGCCATCGCCGGTCTTGAGCCGCTCCAATTCAGCTGGCCGCCAACCGCCCAAATGAATGAACAGTCCAACATCGGCTGCGATTGTCGCCTCGGGGAGCGATGTATCGCGCTTTTCCATGCTCGATCTTTCATCCGCGGCCGCCGGGTGGGCTCGATCTTTCATCCGCGGCCGCCGGGTGGAGTATCAGGTTCACTCATCCGTATGATGACCTGCCGGACGACAACGAGCGCGACGATAACGCCGATAAGCTTGAGCCATGCGAAGGACGCGATCGTCTCCAGCGTCGCCATCGACCAAAGTCGATCGATGCCAAAGACCGCGCGGGCGAGATATTCGGCGATAACCGCCAAGCCGAAGAGAACTGCCGCGGTATACGCCAGGCGCAGAACGGTCGAAATGCCGAATGCGAGCTTGCCGACGGTCTGCCTGAACTGGAAAACCGGATCGTCGAGGCTTCTCTGCACCCGAAAGAAAAATTGGCTCATGGTGTCCGCCAGCGCTTCAATGCGCAGATAGTCGACGCCGGTAGGCCCGTTAACGCGCTGCCTAATCTCGCGGTGCACGCGCTTGCGCGCAGCCTTGCCGGCGACCTTCGCATAGCTTTTCCACTCCGCGATCGGATCAATGGTCCTATCCAGCCGCACGATCATCGTATCGTAGAGGAAGGTCGCCCGGAAGAATTGGATCATCTCCAAAGTCACCGGCATGCCGAACTGGCGCGCGACCTTGATATGACGGAGCCAGGTCTGAGCCGAGCATCGCTCCCACCACTCGGCGTCTGTGCTGCTGATGGCGTAAACCCAATCGGCGTAAATTTCCTCCATCGCCTCGAGAACGTCGTCGACATTGATCGGCGGAAGGCGTCCAGCAAGCGTGAGCGAGCTGCGGACCATGCGCTCGATGTCGCGGTTCTGCATATGAAACAGCAGTTCACGCCAACCGTTCCGCGTTTCCGTCGAGAATCGGCCAATAGCGCCGAAATCGATGAAACAAATGCGGCTGTCCGGCAGCACGATAAGATTGGCGGGATGCGGATCGCCATGGAAAAACAGATGCTCGAGAAGCTCGCGATGGAGCACGCGCAGCAGCCGGCGCGCGACGATGCCAGGTTCAATGCCCACCTCGCGCAGCTTTCCGAGAAACTCCTGGTCGTTCTTGTCTACCGCGACCATGAACTCCCACATCCACGTCCCGGTAACCAGTTCGTTGACTAGGACTTCTTCCGTGCAATAGTCGAAGAACACGCGCGGGGCCGTGATCCCTTCGTTATCCTCCTCGACCCGCAGCCGAAACATTTCGTTGTAACGCGCCTCGGTCCGGAAGTTCAGTTCGCCGATCAGGGTCTTGCGCAGCTCACGCCGGAACTGCGTCGTCATTCCCGGCCGGATCAAGGTCAGCGCTTCCCCTGCAATCAGAAGCCAATCGAGCGCCCGCAAGTCGGCGGAAATCAATCGACCGATTCCCGGCCGCTGAATCTTGACGGCGACGTGTTCGCCCGTCTTGAGAACCGCCTGGTAGACGCAAGCCAGAGAGGCGGAGCCGATCGGGACCGGGTCGAAAGCCTCGAAGACATCCTTGATCGGCCGGCCGAGATTGCGCTCCAGAATGGAGATGGCTTCGTCGGGGGGGATCGGCGGCACATCGTCAAGCAACTTGCTCAGCTCGTCGCAAAAAGCATACGGCAACAGGTCGGCGCGTACCGAAAGCTGCTGCCCGACTTTGATCATGCTGCCGCCGGCCCACTCGAGCAATCGGCGGAACCTGACCGCGCGGCGCTCGACGGACGCACGGCCAAGTAAGGAGTCGAACGCGTTGCCGAAAACATATGCGAGGGCGACTGCCAGCCAGACCGAGAGGCGGACGAAGGGGAGTATAATTCCCGGTTTGAAAACCGGCCGCCGCGCCATCGGCAGCGACACGTGGGCCGCCTCGATCCTGTGAACGAGTTGGCGGCGAGGCAAAGCCCGCAGCACGCCCGTTTGCGCAGGGCGCGGCGGCGGCGCGTTCAACTCTGCGCCAGAGCGCTTCCAGCGCCACAACCCGACATCGACCGCTCGTTCGATTTCACATGCGCGTTGCGGCTGCATCTTTTCACCTTGCTTAGAGATGTGATCAGAGTTGATCGACGATCTTGAGGAAAAACCACCAGCCTAGCTCGCTGAAGTCGCTCGCTCTCAGTTATCGCCATTAAAGCATGGCGCCTACCAAGTTCAACTTGAACCGGCTCGATCGTTGCCGCACCAAGTGAATGCTTTGGTGGGCGCGGGACACGCGGGGTTCATTCTTTCGAAGAGCACGCATCGCCAGGCCATGCACCAGCATTTGCGGGGGCGAACAGTGTCACGCATGACCGCAGAATCCGAGCGGAATGCCGCGGCTGACGCGCTGTTCCGGCAGCGTCTCGACGGCGTGGCAGCCGACATGGAGAACATGCTCGACCGCCTGCTCGGTCCAGAGCCGGTCGAGGGCGAGCGTGCGCGGCCGGCGCGGCTGCTCGCGGCGATGCGCTATGCGAGCCTCGCCGGCGGCAAGCGCTTCCGCCCGTTCCTGGTGGTGGAGACGGCAGGCCTGTTCGACTGCCCCCGCAGCCAGGCGCTGCTGGTCGGCAGCGCGGTCGAGTTCGTGCATTGCTACTCGCTGGTGCATGACGACCTGCCGGCGATGGACAATGACGATCTGCGGCGGGGGCGGCCGACGGCCCACAAAGCTTACGATGAGGCATCCGCCATTCTTGCCGGCGACGGTCTCCTGACCTTCGCCTTCGACGTGCTGGCGCGCGAGGAGACCCATACCGACCCGGCCGTGCGCATGGAACTCGTGCTCGCGCTTGCCCGCGCTGCCGGGCTCGGCGGCATGGTCGGCGGGCAGATGCTCGATCTCAGCGCTGAAGGACGGTTCGCGAACGGCGAGCCGGAAGCGCTCGACCAAAGCGAGATCGAGACGCTGGAAGCCATGAAGACCGGTGCGCTCCTGCGCCTCGCCTGCTCGGGCGGAGCCATCCTGGGGAAGGCCGACCGGCAAGCCCGGCTTGCACTCGAGCGTTACGGTACGGCGATCGGCAAGGCGTTTCAGATCGCCGACGACCTGCTCGACGCCGAGGGCGATCCGGCGATGGTGGGCAAGGCGACGCACAAGGACGATGCTGCCCATAAGGCGACCCTCGTGCGTATTCTCGGCGCCGAGGGCGCCCGGGGGAAGCTGGCCGAGCTCGTCGCCGACGCCGAGAACGCGCTCGCGTCCTTCGGCGCCAAGGCCGACGTGTTGCGCGCGGCGGCCCGGTTCGTCGCTGAACGCAAGCGCTGATCTGCCGGAGAAAAGGGCACTCAAATCCTTCTCGGCGGTGTTGACGCAAGCAGCGAAACACGGCGTCGCGTAGAGGCGACCGGCCCATTCGGAAGCGCAATCCGATTCAGTCGCGCTGGACGCGCTTGGTCTTGATCACGCCTTGCGAGACGAACCACTCATAGGCTTCCCGCACTGCGGCCGTCAGACTGGTTGGTTTGAAGCCGAGTTCCCGCTGAGCCTTGGAGATGTCGACGCGCTGTTCTCGCCGAATGAACCGAATTGCGCCGACGGTGAACGTCCGTTCCGCCTTTGATCCGAGCATTCGCGCTACAACATCGTTGACCCTGGCTATGGGCGAGAGAATGGCAGGCGAAATACGGAGGCGTGGCTTCGATTGGCCTGTAACCTGCGAAAAGATATTCATCAGTTCGTCGAAAGAGAGATAACCCGAGTCGAAGATATAGCGTTGCCCGGGGCGCCCCTTCTCCATGGCAAGTACTAATCCCTGCACGATGTCCCGCGCGGCGACACACGCGAATCCGCCGATCGTACTGGCGTAAAGGCGTTTTTCCGCGAACCGGACGAGGATTTTGCCCAACAACGAGGGCCTGAAATCGTACGGACCAATAATCGCCGAGGGGTTGGCGATCACGACAGGCAATCCGTCCGCGAAAGCCTTCAGGCACTCGTGTTCCACGGCGGCCTTGGCGTATGCGTACGGCACGTCGCGCTCGAGCGGATCGAAGGGATCATCCTCGTTGCTCGGCCGGTCCACACGGAGCCCGACCGTGCTCAGCGAGCTGGTGGCGACGATCCTTTCGGTATGCTGTCTCAGTGCGGCGCGTAAAACTTCGCGCGTTACGACGGTGTTTGCTCGATAGATCGCCGCCGGGTTCGCGACGTCCATCGAAACGCGTCCCGCGCAATGGTAAATTAGATTGCAACCTTCAACGGCCGCCGCGGCGACATCCGGCTCGCTCAAATCACCAAAAAACAGGTCGAGATCGAGGCCTTCGACGGCGGGGAGCTCGCGGGCATCAAGAAGCGCGGCCCGGATGGGCTGACCACTTTCGCTGAGCAGGCGCACAAGATTGGCCCCAAGGTGTCCGCCAGCGCCCGTCACCAGGATCATCGCCGCCTGACCTCATCTTCTTGAAGGGCCTGCGTGACAGCATGCATTTCGGACTTGAAGCAGCATGGATGACCGCTGACGAAGCATGACGCTGAAATCAATTGGACATCCTGAACGAAAAAACCCGGCACCCTGAAGGGCCGCGCTCCACGTAGCACGCGGACAGGACAACGGTTGGGCCACTCAGGCTACTCCGAACAGATCTGCGCCTTCACAGTCAAGTTCCAATTAAGCGATGCGCCGGCCGAAAACCGGCCGCGTGCAGAGGACGCCATTTCCGCACTCGCAGCGCGACTTGCAATCACAGGGCGCGCATGTTCAATGCGGAGGCAATGGCGAGAATAGCAATTGTCGGTGCCGGGCCGGCGGGGTCCACGGCGGCCCTGCTACTAGCTCGGAGCGGCAGGCACGATGTGACGCTGCTGGATCGCGACGCTTGGCCGCGCATGAAAACTTGCGGCTCCGCGCTGTCGCCGCGCTGCCTTGCCCTCATGGCGAAACTCGGCGTCGCGGAGCGGCTGCGGCCCCGCGCATACGGAATCCGCGGCCTGCGCTTTACCGGCCCGGCCGGACGCTTGACTGTCCTTAGCGGCAAAGAGGGCGCTTGGGTTATCGCGCGCGCCGAGTTTGACGCCGAATTGGCTTTTCTGGCGCAACGGCACGGGGCGCGCTTCATCCAGCAATTCAAGGCGAGCAAACTGTTGCGTGACGGCTCGGGCCGCGTGTGCGGCGTCAGCGACGGCAACCGCGAAATCGAATGCGATCTTGTCGTGCTGGCCGACGGGGCGCACTCGCGGTTCTCGCCCGACCCTCGCCCAAAGCGGCGGATCGCAACCATCATGTCGTGGTACGAAGGTGTCCCCTTCACCGAAGGTCATATGGAAATGTGGTTCGACAAGCGACTGAGCCCTTGGTACGGCTGGCTGTTCCCGGAAACTGCGAACCGGATCAATATTGGCATTTGTTATGATCCGGACGATCCCGCGAACCCGCGGGATATCTTCCACGAAATCGTTGCCCGCCATGTCGGCGAAGGCCGGATGCGAAATGCCGATCAGGTGATCAAGTTTCGTGGCGCGCCGATCGTCTATACCGAGCGCGTCGGGCCGGTGAACGAGCCGGGCGCGTTGTGGATCGGCGAGGCCGCGCGCCTCACCAATGCGCTCACTGGCGAGG
>Ga0315534_1001403_pt1 | contig 16589 bp, 9 predicted proteins | sample SalMarSW160240MG_FD_203094 | JGI IMG/M metagenome (GOLD analysis project Ga0315534, IMG submission 203094) | Salt marsh sediment microbial communities from the Plum Island Ecosystem LTER, Massachusetts, United States - Salt Marsh Sediment SW1602-40 ... | reverse complement strand
GGCCGGGCTGGACCAGCTCTCCGGGCATCAGGGGCTTCTTCGCGACCGTTCCGGAGATCGGGGCGGTGATCCTGGTATTGAGAAGCTGGGTTTCGATCACCCTAAGCTGCGCGTTGGCGGTGTCGACCTGGGCCTGGGCGATGGAGTACTGCGCGTTCGCCGTTTCCAGCGCCCTGCCGGCATGGTCGTATTGCTCCCTGGTGGCGGCTGCGCCCTTGAACAGGGTGTTGGTCCGGTTGAAATCGTCCCGTGTCTTGTCCAGATTCACCCGCGCGAGGACCAGATTTTCTCTAGTGTAGTTCAGGGAAGAAGCCGCTTGCATCTCTTGGGCGCGCAGATCCAAATCGTCGAGCAGAACCAGAAGCTGCCCGGCTTCAACCTTGCTGCCTTCCTCTACCAGGACGCTTTTTATTCTTCCCAGCATTTTAGCGCTGACGTTGACGTGGTCGCCGTCGATGGCCGCATCGTCCGTGCTCACGTACTTGATAGAATTGAGGATCCAGATCGTCCCGAAGGTGATTCCCACACCCAGCAGGACCAGCAGGATCAAGGCGCCGACGATGATAGGAGCCCTGCGGCCTTTTTTCTTTCGCATTGGTTCAACCTTCTCGTTCAACACTTCCGCGGCCATGTCCGCATCCCTGGATTTTATCCGAGGCGCACCACCGGCGCCGCCGGTCCTGTTCCTGCTCATGTGTCACACTCCTTCTGATACGGCCTGCTCGTTCACGAAGGCCCCGGCGAACTGACTGTTGTACAGTTCGGCATAGAAGCCTCCCCTGGCAAGCAATTCGGCGTGATTGCCGGTCTCGATGACGCTTCCGTTGTTCATGACGAGGATCAGCTCGGCGTCGCGGATAGTGGACAGCCGATGGGCGATCACGAAGCTGGTCCTGCCTTTCCTGAGTTCCTTCATCGCCTTCTGTATGTAGACTTCCGTCCTCGTATCGACACTGCTCGTCGCCTCATCCAGGATTAGAATCGCCGGGTTGGTGAGAATAGCCCGGGCGATGGTGAGAAGCTGCTTTTCCCCCTGGGATATATTGCTCGCTTCCTCGTTCAGGATGGTGTCATAACCATCGGGAAGGGCGCGGATAAAGTGATCGGCGTGGGCTGTTCGCGCGGCCTGGATGATCTGCTCCGAAGTCGCCTCTCCCCGACCATAGGCGATGTTCTCTTTAATCGAGCCACTGAACAGCCAAGTGTCCTGCAGCACCATACCGAACATTGTGCGCAATCGACCGCGCTGCAAGTTCCGGATGTCGATCCCGTCGACGGTAATCCTTCCGCCGTCGATTTCATAGAAACGCATCAGGAGGTTGACGAGCGTGGTCTTTCCCGCCCCTGTGGGTCCGACGACGGCGATCGTCTGGCCCTGGTAAACGTGGATATTCAGATCCTTCATCAGAGTGACTCCCTCCCTGTAGCCGAAGGTCACATTCAAGAAGTTGACCTCCCCTCTCGGCGACTCGATCACCAGGGCATCTTCGCGCTCCGGGATCTCCTCGACCTCGTCGAGGATCTCGAAAACACGTTCCGCACAGGCGATCGTCGACTGGAGGACGTTGGCGATATTGGCGGTCTGGGCGATCGGCATGGTGAACTGTCGGGAGTACTGAATGAACGCCTGGATATCGCCGAGCTTGAGGGCCTTGTTCGCCACCATGATCCCGCCGACCACACAGATGAGCACGTACCCCAAGTTGTTTACGAAGTTCATCAGAGGCATAATGATGCCCGAGACGAACTGGGCCTTCCAGCCGGCGTGGTAGAGCCGGTCGTTGATTTCGTCGAACTCCTCGATGGCTTTGCGTTCGTGTCCGAAAACCTTGACAATCATATGGCCGGTGAACATCTCCTCTACATGGCCGTTCAAGATGCCGAGTTCCTTCTGTTGGGCCGCAAAGTTCCTCTGCGACAGCCTGGCAATGTTCGCCGTGGCGAGGAAAGAAATGGGCAGGGTAATAAGGGTGATCAAAGTCAGGATGGGACTTATGGTGAGCATCATTATCAGAACACCGAGAATCGTGCAGACGGACGTGAGGAGCTGTGTCAGGCTCTGCTGCAGGGTGGTACCGATGGTGTCGATATCATTCGTGACCCGGCTCATGATCTCGCCGTGCGTGCGCGAGTCGTAGAATTTGAGGGGAAGCCTGGAGAGCTTTTCGTTGATATCGGTGCGCAGCGCGAACACGATCTTTTGGGAAATGCCGGCCATTTGATATTGCTGGATGTAGGTGAACAGTGCACTAACTAGGTACAGTCCGATCAGCGCAACAATCACTTTCCCGATGAACCGGAAATCGATTGATGGAGCGGGTTCACCCAGGTGAGCAGCGGCAAACTTGCCCATGATTCCCTCGAAAATCTTGGTTGTCACCTGACCCATGATCTTCGGTCCCACGATATTGAACGCCGTACCCAGAACCGCACAGCCCAAAATAACGATCAGTGCGTTTCGGTAAGGCCCGAAGTACACGAGCAGTCTCTTCAGAGTACCGGTGAAGTCCTTTGGTTTCTCCGCCGGAGCTCCGCCGCCCATCATCCCACCGGGGCGCCCTCTGCCCCCAAAAGGCATGCGGGGCGGAGCCGCAGCAGAGCGCCCGGTCCGCTGATCGCTCATGCGATTTCCTCCTCCGAGAGCTGAGAGGCTACGATCTCGCGGTAGACATCGCAGCTTCTGTAGAGCTCCTTGTGGGTGCCTATGCCTGCCATCCGGCCTTCTTCCAGCACGATGATCCTGTCCGCGTCCATGATCGTGGCTACCCTCTGCCCGACGATCAGGACGGTGGAGTCGAAGATCTCTCGTTTCAGTGCCGCCCGGAGCCTGGCGTCGGTTCTAAAATCCAGTGCCGAAAAACAGTCATCGAAGAGATAAATCTCGGGTCTGCGTACTATGGCCCTGGCTATGGAGATACGCTGTTTCTGTCCACCTGAGACATTGGTGCCGCCCTGGGAGATGATCGAATCAAATCCTCCCTTCATCTCGCTGATGAACTCGTTTGCCTGAGCGATTTCGGCGGCCCCGATCACCTCCTGCTCCGTGGCATCCTCTTTCCCATAGCGGATGTTCTCCGCGATGCTACCTGCAAACAGGACCGCCTTCTGCGGCACTAGACCGATCTTATCCCGAAGGGTTTCCTGCGACAGCTCCCGGATGTCCACTTCGTCGACCAGGATGCTTCCGGAATCGAGATCGTAGAAACGTGGGATCAGATGGATGAGTGTGGATTTCCCCGACCCTGTGCTCCCGATGATCGCGGTCACCTCACCGGGTGCCGCGGAAAAGGAAATGTCGTAGAGCGCGGGCTTCTCTGCGCCGGGATAGCTGAAAGTAACATTCCTGAACTCAATGCTGCCCCTGGTATGGGCGTCGGTTTGCCGTGGTTGCCCGGGGTCCTTCATTCCAGGCGTCGTTGCCAGAACCTCATTGACCCGCTCCGCCGACGCCTGAGCGCGTGGCACCATAATGAGCAGCAGAGAGGCCATGAGCAGGGCAAACAGGATCTGCATGGCGTATTGGAGAAAAGCCATCATGTTGCCGACGTTCGTGGTCCCATGATCGATACGGATACTTCCGAACCAGATGATGGCGACGGTGGTCAGGTTCATCACCAGCAGCATGATGGGCATAACCACGGCCATCAGCCTGTTGACCTGAATCAGGGTCCGCGTGAGATCGAGGTTTGCTTCCTGGAATCGTTTCTTCTCGTCATCGATGCGGTTGAAGGCGCGGATGACCCGGATGCCCGTCAACCTCTCGCGCAGGACAAGGTTGATCTTGTCGATCTTCTTTTGAATCGCCCGGAAGAGGGGAAAACCCCGGGCTGCAACGATGGTAATCGTGGCCACCAGGATTGGAATCACTACAATGATGACCCAGGCCAGTTCCCTGTCCTTGGATACGGCCATGATGATCCCGCCGATGGCCATGATCGGCGCGCTGATGATCATCCGCATCATAATTAAAAGCACCATCTGGATCTGGGTGACGTCGTTGGTGTTCCGAGTCACAAGCGATGGCGTGCCCAGTATATCGAACTCGTGGAGCGAAAATCGCAGCACATGGGTGAAGATCTTCCTGCGTAAGATCTCACCGAAGCCCATGGAGGCATGGGAGGCTAAATAGGCAGCCGTGATGGCACAGGCGGAACCTCCCAATGCCACCAGGAGCATGCGTCCGCCGATCCGTATGATATAGCCGATGTCGCCGTTGGTGATTCCATTATTGACGATATCCGACATTAGTGTGGGCAGGTACAGATTGGCCATGCTCTGGAAAAAAACCAGGATTATGACCGCATACACCGGCAACGCGTAGGGTTTCAAGAATCTGAGCAATTTGACCATGGGCTCTAATTCCTTCCGAGGTCCGCGAAGTGCCGGTGCATCACGGAAGGGTCTCCAGTGCGGTTGCCCGCAGCAGGTCGGCGGCTGCGATCTGAACGTCGATCTGCTTGTTGAAAACCGCAAACTGAGCCCTCAGCAGTCCCAACTGCTCGCTGAGCCTGCTTACCTCATTCAGCGTGCCCGCTTCATAACGCCTCTGGGCGACTCGGACATTTTCTTCCGCCTGGGCGACCATCTCGCTGATCAGCTGGAGATCAGCCTGGGCTCGGGTGAGGTTGAGAACACAGTTGCGCACATCCAGAGCAACCGCGCTTGTCGATTTGGCAGCGTCCGCTCGGGCTTTCTTGACCCCCAGCTCTTGTGCTTTCTTCTCCTCGAGATTCGCAGGTATACCGCCGATATCGTAGCTCAGCTGGATCCCGAGGGACCAGGTGCCGGTGAATTGCCAGGGATCGTTCTGAAAGGCGACACGAGGGTTGGGATCAGCAATTGTGTAGCCCCCCGTGATCGCCATAGTCGGATAGAGAGGAGCAGCAGCAAGCCTGGCGCTGTGCTCGGCTGCCTGGGCCGCGAGGGCCGAACTGCGGGTTTCCGGTCGCCGTACCAGAGCCATGTCGATCAACTTCCTTTCGTCGAGCGCTCCGGCGATTTCAGGCGCAAGCGGTTCGTCCGCCTGAGTGGAGAGGTCGAACGGCATTTGTGCAGCAAAAGGATCCGCATCCACGTCGAGATTGGCTACATCCCATCCGATCTGCGATGCCAGCAGCAGGTAGGCCCGCTCTCTCAGCACGACGGCGCCGCCCAGGTCGATTTGCGCCTGTTTTCGCCGCGTATCAGCGGCGAGCAGGTCCGCCTCCGTCGCCGCACCGGTATCCACCTTGTCGCTCATGAGCTTGTAGTTCGCTTCCATCAACTCCAGGTTCCTCTGCAGCGTCCGGACACTGTAGTCAGCGCGGAGGGCTTCCCAGTACGAGCGCCGCACTTCAAAAAGGAGGGAGCGTTTGACTATCTCAAGCGCAGACAGCTTGCCGTCTGAGGTGAGTCGGGCGATGGACAGCGACTCCCGGAGGCGGCAACCGGCGAAGACGGGATACTGGAGATTGGCGCCGAATGTGATTACGTTGGTGAGAGAAGCGGGAAGCTCAAACCGAATTGTTCCCGGCCCGGCTGGGTCCGGAAGATCGACGGCCGTTGCAGGCAGATTACTCAAGCGCTGATAGCTTGCGGAAAGCGACAAAGATGGGTACAACCGGAAACCCGCAGCGTTAGCCTTCGCGAACGCCGCAAGCCAGTCCCAGTTCGCGCTCTGCACGTCCGGATTCTGACCGAGGGCTGTTTCCGCCGCCATAGCGATGGAAAGTGCCGGTCCCTGCGCCTGGCAGATCTGAACGACCCCCGCAAGCCACAGAATCACTATCACTACAGTGATCGGAGCACCCGGTTTGAAGTACCCCGCGATTCGACTACTAGTTGATTTTCTCATCGCAATGTCAGTCCCTTCCTTACCGCAGACTTACACCCCTCACAAACACCGAATCGGCCGGTTGCAGTCTTGGTCATTTCGCAACGGAACTCTGCCGTTCCAAGGCATTGAGAATGAACTGCAGATCCTCGATGAATCTCTGCGTGCGGGAATCCGGCATCGATCTGAACGCCTCTCGAAGCATGCCCTCCATTGAAGTTATCAGGTTCGCAACGAAATCCTTGGTTTTCTGAGTTACCGTTATCAGAATGCTCCGGCGATCGTTCGGGTCCCGGCGCCGTTCCAGGAGGCCACGCTTTTCGAGACGGTCGAGTATCCCCGTAACTGTGCTGGAGGGGATGCCGATCATCGCAGCGAGTTCGCTGGCCCGACAGGTAGGAGTCCGGTTCATCTTCATCAGAACGGAGATTTCCGCAATCGAAAGCTTCTGCTCCCGAAACATGGGCACGAGCCGCTTTGAGATTTCCTTGTTTATCCCCATCAGCAGTTCCGCCAATTGCATCTCGCTGTTCATGCCCCTCTCTCCTCGACCACATCTATTCCGGATCTGGATTATCCGGTTCCGAATATTCCGTAATCGTAGCAGTTAAGATCCTCAGATCGAAAGGCGAAGTCAAGTAATTTCGTACCCTGGGCATTCTTCCTTTCCGGGAACGGAAGCTCCGACGTTCTATTAGGGACCACGGTCATTCATCTCCGATTTCAGAGCCCGGTCTTTCGGAAGAAGTTATTTAATCAGATTCTTCGCACGAGCGTAAGAACGTTTTTTATTGCCACCACAGGATGTTCGGCCTCGATATCGATGAGGTCTTTACGATTACGGGAAAGCTAGTCGATCCTGTAAACCAGGACGACATCGGATCGATTCAGGGCGGCTTTAAACAGCAGGGAATAGCCGTAGGGGTTAAACCGAGTGCGGATTTCAGTTACGCCGGTAGGATAGCGGTTCTAAAAGGCTGAGTTCAGCAAAGAGGAGCTCAAGGAGATCGACTGCTGGGCTGCTGACTCCGGAGTGAAGGTGTGGGCCGCCTCCAGCGAGGCAGGCTGGGTCGGCGAATGGAATTCGGCCGAGGATTGAAGGTGAGCTTTCGCGGCGAGCCACGAGCCGGTTGACGGGCCTATTTCAACGGCAAAGCCGCAGTGATCCGGGTTCCCCCGCCCGGAATCGAGTCCACCGACAGGCTGCCCCCGGCCAGCTCGGCCCGTTCTCGCATTGCCCGCAGCCTGATTCCGCCGCGCTGAGTCTCTTCCGGTTTGAAACCCTTGCCCCGGTCTTCGATGCAGATCACCAGCTGGTCGTCCCTGGCGCTGATCGACACCTCAGCCTCCCTGATCCCTGCGTACTGCGTTATGCTGTCCAGTCCCTCCTGAACGATGCGGAAGGCCACCGTCTCGATGAGCTGGGGAAGCGGGATTTTGGAGAATCCGTCCCGGAAGCGGACGGTCAGTTCCTTCTTGGTCTTCAACCGGTGGAAGTGATTTTCCAGTAATTCTCTGAGGCTCCACCCGTCACCCACTGCCGGGCGCAGGGAGTGGGAGAGGTCGCGGATGCTGTTGATCATGTGGTCTACCAGCTCCCCGATCTCACCCAGGCTGATGTCCGGCTCGTGCTCCTGCAGCTCCCGAAAACGGTGCAACGCCAGCTTGAGCCCGATCAGGGGTTGTCCAATCGTATCGTGGAGCTCCTTGCCCACACGGCTGTGGGTCGTTTCATAGGCCTCCAACAGCTGCCGGCCCAAAGATAGGACCTTTCCCTCCGCCTGTTTACGCTCGCTCACATCTCGCAGGCTGGCCAGGATCAACTCTTCTTCCGCCCATCGGAAACGCACGGAACGGATCTCTGCGGTGCGCAGTTCGCCGCCACTCCGGGGGATCTCGATCTCTGTCACCCCCTCGACAACGGGAAAACCCAAAATAATACCGATCATGGTGACCGGGCTGTAGCCGAATAGAGCGGCGGCGGCGGGGTTGGCGAAACGTACACGGCCTTCCTGATCCAGCAGCAGCACCCCGTCGGGCAAGTTGTCGAGCAGCCGGTGGAGGCTCTCCTGATCCGTGGGCAGAGCTCTGGGGCCTTTGGCGAACCGTCGCCGCTTCCCCTCAGCCACGGTGAACCTCCGGTGTCTCGTCTCGGTTAGTCAGCTCGACAGCCTCGGGGGCCGGATTGCCGGACCTGCAGATGTACAGCCCCTTGAGAACCTGCCCGGTTGCCCACAGGTCTCCGATAACCTGGCGCTCAGGCCGGGGGGACCTGCGGATCACGGTGGGAGTAGCCAGCATATGCTGCCCGCGGTCGCCCGCCTCTGGTTTGTCCGTCAGGTACCTCTGTATGTCACTGGCGGATTGTCCGAGGCCGCCGCCCTGCCTCGGGCCGCGCGCTCGAACTCGGTCTCCGCCTCTCTCTCGGCGCCGTGTCTCTCCGCCTTGGCCAGGTTGACGGCGGAGTTGATCAGGGCCATGTGGGTGAAGCCTTGGGGAAAATTCCCGAGAAGCTCCCCGGTGGTGGGGTCGATCTCTTCGGAAAACAGTCCCAGGGGACTACCGAAGCTAGCTACGTGCTCGAACAGCTCGCGTGCCTGGTCCAGCCGGCCGCTAAGGGCCAGACAGTCCACCAGCCAAAACGTACAGAGGGCGAAGGTGACCTCGCTTCCCTGCAGGCCGTCGGCGCTCCGGTAGCGGTACACGAGGCCGTTGGAACTGAGCTGTGAGGTGATTGTGGCGATCGTGGATTGGATCCTCTCATCCGTGGGAGGCAGCAAACCGACCCGGGGAATGGCCAGCACGCTGGCGTCGAGCTCGGATCCGTCCAAGTTTTGCACGAAGGCTCCCACGGTTCGATTGTAGCCGCGGCTGAGGATTGCCGTCTTGATCCGCTCGCGAACCTTGTGCCAGCGTTCCAGGGGCGCCCCCAGCGAATACTCGCGGGCCAAACGCATGCCCCTGTCCACGGCGGCCCAGCACATGATTTTGGAGTACAGGGTCTGTCGCAGCCCGCCCCGCACTTCCCATATACCGTTGTCCGGCTCCTCCCATCTCTCGGCCGCCTGGTTCACCAAACGGGTGAGAAGCGGCCAGTCTTCGTGAAGCAGGCGCTGCTTCGAGCGATTTGCCGCCCCCGCGCGTTCACCCATTCCCGATTTGAAATACAGATGGGCCGCGGTGAGGATCTCCCCGTAAATATCCAGCTGTAGCTGTCCCGCAGCCGCGTTGCCGGTGCGCACCGGCCGGGAATGCCGGTAGCCTGCCAGGTGATCGAGTATGGTTTCCTTCATCTCACGCCCACCGTCGATGCCGTACAGCACCTGCAGCGACGAACTGGGATCCTTCTGGTGGGTCTGCTGCAACCATTCGAAGAAATCCGCCGCTTCATGATCGTAGCCGACAGCGGTGAGGGCGTAGAGGATGAGGGATGCATCCCTGAGCCAGGTGTACCGGTAATCCCAGTTGCGCTCTCCCCCCAGCTGCTCCGGGAGGGAGGTAGTGGGCGCGGCAACGACCGCGCCGGTCGGCTCGTAGGTGAGTAACTTTAGGACCAGGGAGCTGCGCAGAACCTCCTGCAGATAGGGACCTTTGTACGTGCAGCCCTCGGCCCAGCTCTGCCAGTACTCCCGGGTGTCCGCCAGCTGGCCGCGGCAGCGGTCGGGGTTCGGAACTTCGACAACCTGCGCCCGGTTATGAGCCTCGGTTAGCAACAGCCAGTGTCTCTGCCCCGCTTCGACCACGAGGCGGGCCTCCATTCCGCCCTCGGCGGTGGCGCGAAAATCCAGATCGGTGGAGCAGGACAGCGTCAGCAATTCATCGCCTCCACCGGCGAGGAGCACGGAAGAGGATATCCGCTCGAATGACGCCCGCTTGCGGGCGTAGTCGAAGGTAGGATGAAAATCGACGGAGAGCTCGACTCTGCCCGTTTTGCCCTCGATGATCCTGATGATGGTTTTCGATGTACCCACATCGTAGCCCCTTCGGGTCGGGGTGCGCCTGTGTAGTGGCATGAAATCCGTGAGCACAACGCTTCCGCTTCGGCTCTCGAATCTGCTTTCCAAAATATTCGTATGACCCTGGTAGCATTGCTCCGTGTCGAAGTTCTCCACGGGTGCCACCCTGAAGTACCCCCCGCGATCTGAGTCGAGCAGGCGGCAGAACACCGCGGCTGAATCGAAACGGCCGGGGCAGTACCAGTCTATGGAGCCATCCGCTGCGATCAGGGCTACAGTATGACAGTCTCCGATAACACCGTAGTCGGCCAGCGGGTGGTATTGCGAATGCCCGTACCTTGGAACCATTGGCCGCCCCTCCTCACTCGCTTCCCGCCTGCCGGGACATTTCCCGGGGATGTTTTCCTGCATGCCAGTGAGCCTCGATCTCCTCCAGGCTCTTTCCCTTGGTCTCCGGCACCAGGAAATAGAAAAATAGCCAGGCGGCGATTCCGATCCCGGCGTAGATCCAAAACGTTCCCGGGCGGCCTACCGCCCCGACCAGGGTCAGGAAGGTCACGGCCACGGCCAGGTTCACCCCCCAGTTGGCAACCGTAGCCATGCTCATGGCGGCACCCCTGACCTTGAGGGGATAGATTTCGGAGATCATCAGCCAAAAAACCGGACCCAGTCCGATGGCGAAGGAGGCAACATAGATCGCCAGGCTGGCCACGGCAATGTACCCGATGAAACGGGCCAGCTGGTGCATTTGGAAGGCCAGGCCCAGGATTACCAATCCGACTGTCTGCCCGGCCACGCCTCCGAGAAGCAGAGGCCTGCGGCCAACCCGGTCCACCAGGCGTATGGCCAGCAGCGTAAAGGCTACATTGACAATTCCCACTCCCACAGTGGCCAGGATGGAGAAACCGGCGGTCTTGAAGCCGGCGAATTCTAATATGGTGGGGGCGTAGTAGATGACTGTATTGATGCCGGTGAGCTGTTGGAAAACGGCCAGCCCGATTCCGACGAACAGAGCCATGCGCAGCATGGGATGGGACAGCAGCACCCCGCTGCCTTTCTGCTTCTCCAGGCTCCTCTCGATTTCCTTCACCTCGGCGTCGATCTCCGAGGCGCTGCGGATGCGACCCAAAACGCTCTTGGCTTCCTCCGTCGAACCTCGAGCCACCAGCCAGCGCGGGCTGGATGGCAGGCGCCACATGGCCAGGCCTAGAACGATGGAGGGAACCGCTGCCAGACCGAGCATCATTCGCCAAGCCCCCAGAGCGGAGAAGGCGTAGTCGACGAGGTAGGAAACGACGATCCCCACCGTGATGGCCAGTTGATTCACCGAGACCAGAGAGCCCCTCACCCGAGTCGGGGCAAGCTCCGAAATGTACATCGGAGCGATGAACGAAGCGATCCCGATGGCGATGCCCACGACGATCCGGCCGGCGATGAGCAAGGAGACCAGGGGAGTAAGGGAAGTACCGACGGCGCCGATGGAGAAGATGACGGCGCTGAGGATTATCAATTTGCGGCGACCATAGCGGTCCGCCAGTCTGCCTCCTGCAGCGGCTCCGATCACAGCCCCGACCAGCACGGCGCTCACCACGATCTCCTGCAGCTGAGGAGAAAGGGAAAAGCTCTGTCTGATGAACAGGATCGCTCCTGATATCACACCGGTGTCGTATCCGAACAACAGGCCGCCCAGAGCGGCCACGGATACGATGACATGGATGAATCTTTCTTGGTTTCGTCGCTCCGGCATGGTCAGTCTCCTCCTTCACAGTTTCCGGCAGAATTCTTCGATGGAATCCTCGTTTTCAAGAATAATCCGCTGCGCCGCCGTCTTCAGGCCGGCCAGGTTCGCGGGACTGGCGTCGTCCATCTGGACATGTTCTTCCCCGAGCTCGCCGTCGATTCGGAAATACTCGACTCCGGGCAGCTTGCGCAGTTGATGATTCACGCATTCACACTGGCCCGTGGCCATCGCGTTTAAAAGCGGTGCTCCCCGGGCTGGATTCACCCACTCCAGGTAGCCCCACGTGTTGATGTCGCGGCAGGGGTAGCGCTTGGTTACGATTCCCGTGCCCAGCGACAGAATTAAGAATCGCTTGGCGGACAGGAAGGTCTTGCGGGCTTCGATGTAGGCGCACATGGCCGGGTTGGCCGCGAAGATCCCGCCGTCGACGAGGCACATGGAGGCACCGTCGTGGCCGATCGGTTGGATTCGAACCGGCTCGAAGTAGGTGGGTGCCGCGGAGATGGCCAGGGCGATGTCCTTGAGGTAAAAGTTGGGATCCCCCTGATGACGGTCCTTGCGCTCTGGGCGATTCTTGAACAAGAACACGGTCCCCTTCGCCATGTCATAGCTGGTAACCAGCAGATGACAGAGGCTGTCTTTTAAGGTCGCCTTGCCCAGGAGTTTCTCCATCAGGTCGCGGATCGGCTCGGAGCTGTATTTCTCGTGGACTACCTGACCCAGCCTGCGCAAGCCGCGGAAAGTCGAGCGGGGGAAAATGACCTCTCCCTTCTCGAGATAGATTTTCTTTATATCGTCAATGGAGAGGGCAGTCTGATTGACGAAGCGTTCCTGATCTTCCGGATCCGGTTTCGGAGTGCTTAGCCCGATTATGATCAGTCCTCCGGTGGAGGTCCCGGCCATCAGATTGAAAAGCTCGTGAAACTCAGCGGTTTTGCCGCGCTCATCGAGGCGCCCGCGGAGGTGATCGAGCACCAGCGCCGGTATCAGGCCCCGGATACCGCCGCCATCGATGGAGAGGATGCGAACAGTGCTCCGGCTGTGCTTCCAGCTGCGCGGTATGTGCATGCTCAAATAATGCGGTGCCGGCTGCACCGGCTCAATAAACTCTTTGGGGTATTTCAGGGAAAAAAAGGGGTTATGGTGTGCTCGTGGGGCCGTGATGTTCCGATACCGTATTCCCACAGTACAACGAACCAAAAAATTAGGGAACAGTGCCGCGGCCAACTTCATGCTCACCGCATCGGTCTGGTACCTGCTGGCAGGCTCACTGCCCGCGGCGCTGCTCCGTCTGGCAGGGGCGGTGGAGCAGTTCCCCGAGCACCCGCTCTGTCGACGCTCCGCTCCTGCGGCGATCACTGCGGATTCGGCCCTTGAACGACCTGCACCAGGTCGGAGACCCGCAGCCAGTCCGAGAACGCCTTCTGCACATCCACTGCGGACAGGGAGAGGTAGGTCCTGGCGGCCCTGAGGGGTTCGTCCAGGGGAAGGTCGTGACCGGCCAGGTACAACAGCTGACCGGCGATGCCGCGGATGCTGCCCTGGCTCAGGGGAATCTCCCTCAGCAGCAGGGCCTTGGCCTGGCGGAGCTCCCGGGAGCTCACCGGCTGGGACTGCATGGCCTTCAGATTCCGGACCACGATGCTTCTGGCCCGGGAAACGTTCTCCGGGGCGCAGGCGAACTCCACGGAGTAGCTCGAGCGGGTCGGGCCGAAGTCGAAGGCGGAGGAGACCTGATAAACCAAACCCTCGGTTTCCCGCAGGTCCCGGTACAGGCGGGTTGCGTAGAAGGCCCCGCCGAGCACGTGGTTGCCCAACTCCAGGGCATAACGGTTCGGATCGTCCAGGGTGACCGCGACGGTTTCAGCCAGGGTCACGGCATCCTGCACCCGGCTCGGGTCCGGTACGTTCAGGTTCGCCGGTCCGTTCGCCGGCACGGGAGGCAGGAGCACCTCGGGCTTGGTCCCTTGTGCCTGCCAGGAGGAAAAGTACCGGTCAATCGTACGCCGGGCCAGCTGCGGGCTGACATTGCCCACGACCACTATGGTGGTGAGGTCCGGCCTGAAAACGCGGTCGTAGTAGCTGCGCACGTCCTTCAGGGTGAGAGCAGCGATCGTGTCGGGTGTTGCCTGGCGGAGGGCGGGGTCGCCGGTGGGCAGCAGAGCCTTATCCAGCGCCCGTCCCGCCTGGTAGTCGGGGCTCTGCAGCTGTCCGGCCAGGGCCGAAGCCCGTTGACGCTGCAGGATCCGGAACGCCTCCCGGGGAAACGCAGGTCGCAGCTGGTTGTCGGCCAGCAGCTCGACGCCCCGCTCGAACTGGTCGGCCAGCACGCGGAGAGAGAAATCCGAGCCGGCGGAGACGGAGGCCCCGATGTCATCCACGGCCTTCTGGAACGCCCTGCGGTCCAGGGAGGTGGTTCCGAAGGAGAACAGGCCGTCGGTGAGGGAGGCGACACCGTCCAACCCCGGAGGGACCTGCAGGTAGGGATTGGTCTCGATGTGTCCGTAGAGGTTCACCGTGTCGCTGATCGTCTCCTGCTGCACGATCAGGGTCAGGCCGTTGGCCAGTGTGGTCACTTCCGGATGGATCTTCCAGTCGGGCACCGAAAGCCGGCTCAGGGCCTGCTCAGCCCAGCCGGGCAGCGTGACCGGGCCTTGGGGCACGGCGGAGAAGGACTCGCCTCCCTGAAATCCCTCGGCCGCCACCGGGGCTCCCGAAGGCTCCGGAGTCAGCACGGCGGTCACAACCTGCCCAAGATCCAGATAGCGTGCGGCCGCGGCGTTCACCTGCGCGGGGGTGACCGCGGCCAGGGCTTGGACGGCCTCCTCGGGGGAGCGCAGACCGTCGACGGCCAGCGCCTGAGACCAGGCCATGGCCAGGCCCGGGATCGAGTTCTTCTGGAACTCCGCAGCGGCTACTTCGCGTCTGACCGCGGCCGCCACCAGGTCGGGTTCCACGCCCCCTTCCTTCACCTCGGAGATCGCCTGCCGCAGGTCCTTCAGGAGCGCCTGCGTGTCTCCACCTGCCGGCAGGGCCGCTGCGACGAAGCCCAGGCTGACCGCCGGCATCTCGTTCAGGGAAAATCCGGCGAACAGGGCCCGTCCCTTCACCACCAGCTCATACAGAGGACCGCGGCGGCTGGACAGCACGTCGGACAGCACCCGGGTGGCCGGGTAATCCGGATCGCTTGACCCGGGCAGACGGAAGGCAATCAGTTCCATGGCGTAGGGGCGGCTGGTGGTCATCTCCAGCGTTTTCTGTTCCACAGGCTCGAACCGGACGGAGGGACGTTCGGGAACCTTGCGCGCCGGGATCGGGCCGAACAACTCCTTCACCCGCTTCAGTACCGCCGGAGGATCGAGGTCGCCGACCACCACCAGGATGGCGTTGTTGGGTGCGTACCAGGAATCGTAGAATTTTTTGAGCATCCCGGCGGTCGTCTGTTCGAAGGACTGCCGCGTTCCCAGCGCGTCGTGGGCGTACACCGTTCCCTTGAATAGGGCCGAGAGCAGACGGGTAAACATGACATACTCGGGATTGGAGAGGTCCTGGGCGACTTCCTGTTCGATGGCCCCCCTCTCCTGCTGCCACAACTGTTCGGTGTCGAGGATGCCGCTCATGCGCAGGGATTCGATGTGCAGGGCCACCTCCAGGTCCTCCGAGGGCACGGTGAAGTGATACTGGGTGACGGTCTGCTGGGTGTTGGCGTTGAAGCTCCCGCCCATGGCCGCGGTAACGGCGGCCAGCTCATCCGCGGACAGACCGGGACTGCCCCGAAACATCATGTGCTCCTCCGCGTGAGCCATCCCGGGGAATCCCGCGGGGGTTTCATTGGCGCCGACCAGGTAGTTGACCACCGTGGTCGCAACCGGAGCCAGGCTGTTGGAAACTATAACCACCCGCAGGCCGTTGTCCAGGGTTGCCCGCAGCGTTTCCCTCTCCGGGCTCGAATTTTGAGCGGAGAGGAGTTGTGCGCACAGGAGCAAAACCGCGGCCAGGACCGCGGCTGCGACAATCTCCCATGTTCTTCCGCGAACGGTTTTTATGGATGTGTTCATCGTCGACCTCCCGCTGGAGGGAATTGTTTGTAGCAAACCTAATGCTTCCCGACGGAGTCGCAAATAACCTGTTCGGGTTATCCCTGCCGGTTGCCCCGCAGCCCAGGGGCTTCTTACCGTCAACACCAGGGTGGGTCAGCTGATCGGAGCCACGGCGGTGAGTGCCGCAGCAGCCTCCCTGGGCGCGGGCTTGAGCGGCCACGCCAGGAGCTACCTCATGATCGCTGCCTCGAGCTTTGACCCGTTTGTGGCTTCCCTGTGGCTGAAGGGAAAGGGGGGGAGCAAGGCATCCACGGTCACCGGATTGGACGAGCCGGCTCACCCCGGTGTATCTTCTAATCCATGAGCAGCCTTCGTGAAAAACTCGGCGTAAACTCCACGGTCCTGTCCCTGGGGGTGGCGCGCTTCGGCGACGCCCTGGGCAACAGCATCCTGTTCGTGATCATTCCCCTGTTCGTGGCCGGGCTGCCCGCTCCAATCCTGACTCTGCCGACGGCGGTTCGCGTAGGCCTTCTGATTTCGCTGTTTGGCCTGGTCAACGCTTTGCTTCAGCCGGTGATGGGCGGACTCGGCGATCGGCTGGGCCGCCAAAAACCTCTGGTTCTGGTCGGGCTGGCCGTCATGGCGGCGGCCACCCTCGGCTTTGCCCTGGCCGTCCGCTTTGTCGACCTTTTATTTTTGCGGGCGTTTCAGGGTGTCGGGCTGGCCTTGACCGTTCCGGCTTCCCTTGCACTCATGGCCAAAAACACCCGCCGTGAATCCCGCGGCGCCTCCATGGGGGTGTACACTACCTTGAGGATGGCGGGTTTTTCCATCGGTCCGCTTCTCGGAGGTCTTCTCTACGATCACGTCAGCTTCAACGCCTCATTTTTCACCGGAGGTGCCTTTATTTTCCTGGGATTCCTGATGGTCCTGAGATTCGTCAAGGATGATGATCCCCGGTCGCGGAGACGGCTCCCGCAGGGTCGCCGCGTTGGTGGCTCGGAGGCGGCAGCGGAATCCCGGGGCCACGCGGAGATCCC
>Ga0315534_1001401_pt1 | contig 16598 bp, 13 predicted proteins | sample SalMarSW160240MG_FD_203094 | JGI IMG/M metagenome (GOLD analysis project Ga0315534, IMG submission 203094) | Salt marsh sediment microbial communities from the Plum Island Ecosystem LTER, Massachusetts, United States - Salt Marsh Sediment SW1602-40 ... | reverse complement strand
GCACTAAACTCAACAGGTCTTAATTTGACATGGGCTTCTTTGAAAAAATCATCAGGCCCCAAAGAGACCTTGAAAAATTGCGCTATTTCCCTGTTTCCCGCGGCGGGAATAACAGCAGCGGACAATGCAAGGCAATTGGCATCGATAGCAAGCTTCTGACCTAAAATGGGATCGGTTATAGTAACCCTTAAAACAGGCCGACCCTCCTCCTCAATAGCTTTCACCTGAGGACTATTATCCGGCTCATAGCGGATAAACTTTACATCTTTATTAGACGCGTCCCGGTAATAATCCTCCATAAGCCCATACGTTCTCATATCTCGAAAGAGGATGTAGATATCCATCTGGGGGTTTATCTCTTTTAGTTTCAATGCATTCTTTATAGCCTGACTACAACATACCCGGGAACAGTAATTTCTATCCTCATTTCTGCAGCCTACGCATTGGATCATTACGAGACTCTCTGCGTTAATTACCTTTTCTTCTCCCATGATGATCTGCTCTTCCAGCTCCAGCTGGGTAACCACCCTGTCATCTTCTCCATAAAGGTATTCGCTGGGTTTATATTCATCAGCACCAGTAGAGATAACAGCTGCACCATGTTGTATCTCGGTGACTCCTCTGTCAGAGGTCACCTTTGTTACGAAATTCCCGACATATCCAGTGGCCTCGGTGATGGTGGCATCAGTATAGACATGTATTAATGGGTGCTGATACACCATGCGCACAAGGTCACGCACATAGGACTGAACATCCAGTCCTTCCAGGGTGTAATGGATTCTTCGTGCCATGCCCCCCAGGTCTGTATCCTTTTCCACGAGGTATACCTCATGCCCCTGACTGGCTATGGAGAGAGCACATGTCATGCCGGCTATACCTCCACCGACCACTAACCCCGTCTTGTTGACTGGGAGATCAATTTCCTGTAAGGGCTCCAAATGGCATGCTCGTGCGACAGACATCCTGATTATATCCTGTGCCTTTGTGGTAGCCTCTTCCTTTTCTTTCGAATGGACCCAGGAGTCATGCTCCCTAATATTCGCCATTTCGTAGTAATATTGATTAATTCCTGCCTCACGAAGGGTATCCCGGAATAAAGGTTCAAGGGTGAGGGGGCTGCAGGCAGCAACAATCACACGATTGAGCTTTTTTTCCTTTATCATATCTGTTATTTCCTGCGCGGAATTGGTGGCACATGAAAAGAGCTGTTCCTGAGCGTAGACAACATTGGGTAAGGTTAAGGCATAGTCAACTGTGGAAGGAACATCAACCACTCTTCCAATATTAGCCCCACAATGACACACAAAGATTCCTATCCGTGGCTCCTCTTCCGAGACATCCCGCTCCGGCGGATATATCCTTTCTTTGGTCAGTTTTCCTCGCCTGTAGTCAAGGAGGTTACCACATTGGGAGCCGGCCCCGCTGGCGCTAAAAACCGACTCGGGGATATCGATTGGACCCTGGAAGGCTCCGCTCACAAAGATGCCAGGCTTGGTGGTCTCCATCGGATTAACAGGATTGGTTTTACAGAATCCGTGTGAATCGAGTTCAATGTCGAACTTCTCTGCCAGAGACTCATTATCGGCAGGAGGATTCAATCCAACGGATAACACTACCAGATCGAATTCTTCCTCCTTTACTCCATCCTCTGGAGTAGAGTATCGTATCGTTAGATTTTTGGTTTCAGGGATCTCTTTTCCTATGGATACGTAGCTTCGTATAAATCGGATCCCGGGAAGGTCTTCTGCCCTCTGGTAGAATCGCTCAAAATCCTTGCCATAGGAACGAATATCGTTATGGAATATCGTACACTCGGCATCAGCATCATGGTCTTTCGTCAAGATCACCTGTTTCTGGGTATAGGTACAGCACACGGCTGAACAATAGCTGTTATCGCCTGGGGTAACCCGTCTGGAACCAACACATTGAATCCATGCTATTTTATGGGGATGCTTCTTGTCTGAAGCACGAAGTATTTCACCTTCATACGGCCCGGTTGCGCATAACAGCCGTTCAAAGTCAAGGCTGGTTACCACGTTCTCAAAGGTTCCGTAGCCATAGTCGCCCTTTGCCTTAGGGTTAAATGCCTCATATCCCGGAGACAGAACAATGGCACCTACATTTACCTCCATCTTCTCCGGCGTTTGTTGAAAATCTATGGCGTTATTCTTACAGACTCCTTCGCAAATACGACATTTCTTCTCTTTAAGGTACAGGCAGTTTTCATCTATATACGTTATTAGTGGAACTGCTTGAGAGAAGTATATATGGACAGCTTTATTCGATGATAAGTCTTGGTTATATGGATCAGGAACCATGACCGGGCAGTATTCGACACACGTTGTACAACCCGTGCAATTTTCCTCTATAATGTATCTGGGCTTTTTGATCAGGGTAACCTTAAAGTCCCCTGCTTCCCCTTCTACACCATCAACTTCAGTATAGGTCATAACCTCAATATTGGGATGCCGGCCGACCTCGACCAGTTTGGGCGCGAGTATTCACATGGAGCAGTCATTGGTGGGATAGGTCTTGTCAAGCTGGGCCATATGTCCGCCAATGGCAGGTGATTTCTCGATCAAATAAACCTTAAAACCCGCAGTTGCAAGATCAAGTGATGCTTGAATACCACTGATCCCGCCACCAACAACCATGACATCTCCAAAATTACTGTCTCCAAAACTTTTACAAAGTTGCTGAATGTTTTCTTGTAACAATGGTTCTTTTTCCACTTCTCTCTGTCCTTATCAGGTTTCTTCAGCTCCCTGAATCACTTCTTCAATAATTTCTGTAATGTCTTTAACCTCTATTTTTTCCGTAACATCAAGGGTTAACCTGCTATCCTCAAAATTGCTGATACAATATGGGCACGAAGTAGCCAATACCTCAGCCTCAATGTCCATAGCTTGTTCTAATCTGAGGTCGGAGAATCTCTCACCCTTTGGAGTTTCCATCCAGATCCTGCCTCCTCCCCCTCCGCAACAGAGACTATCTTCACGCGACTCAGGCATCTCATTCAACTCTAAACCAGGCACCTTCTTTAAAACCTCTCGTGGCTCGTCATATATACCGTTATGTCGACCAAGATAACATGGGTCATGCCAGGTAACATTCTTTCCATATTCTTTGGTAAGCTCGAGCCTCCCCTCATTAATAAGCTCGAATAAATATTGAGAGATATGAATCACCTCAAATTTCACCATAAATTCAGGATATTCGTTCTTAAAGGTATGATAGCAATGAGGGGAAGAAACAATGATTTTTTTTACACCATTGTCGATAAACGTTTTGATATTTTCCTTGGCCAAGAGTTTGAATACATCCTCATCGCCCGTTTTGCGTATGCTCTCTCCACAGCAATTCTCCTTGGTGCCCAGTATCCCGAAATCTACTCCTGCCCGATTGAGGATATTTGCTGTGGCTCTTGCCACCTTTTTTAATCTTGGGTCATAGCAGAGATAGCAGCCGGGGAAATATAAAACTTCCATATCCTCTGTAAATGTTTTTACAGAGAGACCTTCCGCCCAATTCGCCCTTTTTGCCCGTTCTTCACTTAAGGGATTGCCTTCGCCAACGAGACTTCCGCTTATAGTACGTATAGGTTTGACAGCCGAAGGAAAAACTCCATATTCTGTGGCAATTCTGCGGAGAGCTACTCCGGATTCTATCTGTTTAACATCCCTTGGACACTGCTGAGGACATTTTCCACAGGTAGTGCAACGCCACATCTCTTCACTTTCAATATCAGTCAAACCGAACGCAGCCTCTCGAACTAATTTACGCATACTAAAGGTTCTAACCCTATTCCACGGACAAACAACATCGCATAATCCGCATTGATAGCATAACTTGAAGGCGTCTCCACCACTCGCTTTTATGGCGTCGATTATCTCTTTGTAGTCGGCTACGGTTTCCACTATCTTTATTTCGCCTTAATGTTTTAATCTTTTTTTGAAATTGACATTCGAGCAATGGTATCCATTATCTTGTCCATTCCATATTTGTCTACTAGCGATTCCAATCCTATCTCCAACTCCTCCTGCTCCACTTCTTCTTCGACTTCCTCTTCCCTTTCTTCATAAATCAGGGCATCATTTAAGCACCACTGAACACACAAGGGCTCTTCTTGCGGCGGATCGTCCTCACACATATCGCATTTCAGAGGGAGACCGGAATCTGGTTCTTTGAAAATGTCTCTGGATGGGCAGGAAGCCCTGCAGAAAGCACACTCTTCGTATTCCTTTCCGTCAATCACATATTTGTCTCTGCCTGCACATTCCGCTGGAGTATAATCACCAGCGTATACAGGAATATATATATCTCTTAGTGGATCACGAATAACCCGAATACGAGACCTTGATGGATTATTGCTGCTATATTTTGGTTGAGCGTGAAATGCGGAGCAGACTAACTCACAGGCCCGGCAACCATTGCATTTATCAACATCAACTTTTATTGTTTTAACTATCTTCTTTTTTTTCTCACCATTCACAGTTAACTCCCTCCGCTCTATTTCTTCTCTTTTTCCGCCAAAGTCTCTTTAGAAGGAGTACCTTCATTATCTTTCAAGATCTCCCTCTGTACGAAGTCTTCACTCACATAATCCAAACCCAATTCATGCAAAGACTCTTTCGTAGGAATGCCCTGATTATTCCATCCCTTGAATTTGTAATACGTATCCAAGAGCTCGGCTTCAAGCTCGGGGAATCTTTTCTTCCAGTGATCCTCTGGAGGCTTCTCATCTTTCCGTCTCATGCCTCTTCTGATATTATTGGCCCTCACTAAAGTCCTGTATCTTCTAGCTGCTTGGGTTAATTTGTCTTCATCCATATCGAGCCCGGCCCCTGCTGAGATAAATTTCGGGTAATTGTGCATATGATAGGGAGGCTTCAGAGGAAAGGATGAAAGACCCGAACACATGCCGAGGGCGTCATCGATATAGTGCATCCTCTCCTGCCAGTCGACGATATCACAACACATTTGAACCGTTGGGTAATAAGGCATTGAATTTTCTCCGCGTAGTTCCCAGTCCAAAAAATACTGTTTGAATTTTTCATCAGGCACCTGAAACCAGTCCTTTACAAAAGCTTCTCTATCCTCTCTCTTAGGGTACGGCGCCTGGGGGAATTGGCCTTCAATCTGGGTGATATTTATCTTCTCTCCGGTACAATACATAAGGAAATAAATGGGATTCAGCATGGAGAGTTTGAGAGGCAGCTGTTCATGTTTCTTTATATTATTATGCGCGTATTCTTCCGCACCATTACCAATCTCTTTGGCAGCCCAATAGGTACCATTTGCCAAAACATCTCCTATCCCTTCCCTCCGAACAATTCTGTCAAGTAACCATAAAAATCTCCCTTCGTTATCGGACGGCATTCCTGGCATGTCCTGGTCAGTCAAAATGCCGTTTTCATAGAGTTCAAGGGCGAAGGCCATAACCTGTGGGGTTGAGAATCCGTCAACGCCGTACTCTGTAGCTTTTTGAGCGATACCCAAACCAAATGCCAGATTTGAAAAGGCCGCCATTGTATAGGTCAGTTTTGAGAAGCATTTCATCATGTATGTCGTCTGTCCCGGGGGCGTAATGGTTGCCCCACATTTCATGGGACAGTTATAGCAACTTATCAACCGCGTCTGCATACTCTCCATCGTCTCTTTCCATTCCTTTGCGATCTCTTCGTTCCAGAAATCTTTTCTGCGGACGCGGGAGTTGCCCCACATGAAATTCTCGGTGTGCCACTTTTCATCATGGGTTGCCATTTCCTGGGGTGACCCAAGTCCTTGCAAGATAGTCATTACCCCGGGTATTGGATTTTCATTTCGAAATTTTATATATTCCAGTACTTCGTTGCAAAGCTCTAGGAATTCATCAGGTTGGGCAACATTGATGTCCTTTGTTCCGCGAACAACGATCGCCTTTACATTCTTGTCTCCCATCACAGCGCCTATTCCCTGTCGGCTGGCACTGGACCTGCCCTGCTCGATAGAAGCCATATAGACCCGGTTTTCACCGGCCAGACCTATCGCAGCCACTTGAGCTTTCGGCTCATCCAACTCTTGCTGAATCAGTTCTTGAGTTTCAACGGCGCCCTTACCCTTCAAATGAGAGGCATCACGTATTTCTACTTTGTCATTGTTTATCCACAAATAAACCAGATTGGGGGATTTGCCGCGAATGATCACTTTGTCATAACCGGCATATTTCAATTCAGGGGCCCAAAATCCCCCCATCATAGAAAATGCCATCAATCTGGTCTGAGGAGAAACGGTTGTTACAATGGTTCGATTACAACCGGGAGCAGGTGTGCCGCATAAAAGACCGGCACTGAATATTAAAAGATTATCAGGAGAGAATGGTTCAACTTCAGGGGGAACCCTATCCCATAATATCTTAGCGTTTGTACCGAGACCACCTAGATAAAGCTCGGTTTCTTTTGGGTCGGTTTCTACCCTCTCAATGTTTCCTCGGGATAGATCAATTTCTAAATTAAACCCTGTCTCTGCATACCTCATTTTATTCCTCTTCTTAATTGCCTGAATCAATGAAATATGTTTTTTTGATCATCGATTTCAAGCGCTTAACTCAAAACGGCCTTCACCCATCGGGTGATGGCCGATATTGGTTCAGTTGCTGAAATTATTATTCTATAATTCTAATTCAGTTATTGTGTTTATCTTTTCTTGTTTTCTAACAGGCTTGGCCTCGTATTTAAAGAGATGCTCAATCGATTACTTTCTTGAGGTTGATAAATTGACACCTGTCAAATCCGAGTGACTTAAAAAAGGACAAGATATCGAATGAATCCCACTTAACAGATGTAAAAACATTTTTGATATTCATTTTTGTCAGTTCATCAAAAACCTGCTTGGCCATCCTTTTTCCGATTCCACTGCCCATATATTTTGGCTCAACACCAAAAAGTCCAATCCATGCGCTTTTTTCCAGGCCAAATCCACCATGAAGTAAATAGGTAATGATAAATCCTACCACCCTATCATCAAGCTCTGCCACAACATTGACGCTGTTATCTTTCTTTACCTCCTCTTGAACAATCTTATGATAATCGATTGTGCTCGGCTCTTTTGTGATTGATTCTTGAATGCGAGAGATATCTTCTGAATCACTTACCTTCAGGTTTCTTATTATAAGGTTTTGCAATATAGGAAACTCCTTAATTTAACGTTACGTGTCTAATCTGTTCTGATTATCTTGACATGTTTGCCGACCCAATCAGGGGGAAGATATACTCTGCCACTATTACCACTGAGTTTGACCTCTTTCTCTAGCATTTCTTCGCCAAAAATCTCAAATTTCACCTTATTTGAGTCTTCTTCCTTACCAGTAATGTGTTTTTTGTTTTTATTCATCTCATATTTATCAATAGATTATTGTAAAGGCACGATGTGTAGACATGTAAGGCATTGTGGATAAAAAATGAATGTTTTTTTAATACCACAATGTGATTACAATTTAGCTATAATGTAACTATATTTGTATATTGTCAACAAAAAAATAATTGAAAATAAATAATTTCAGAATATTTTCTTTTTTACTTTTGTGAGACCATTTTAGCTTGACTTAAATTAATCAAAAAGAATATATAAAAGCACCTTTAATTAAGAAATATTTCGTTTAACCAACTAACATTAACAAAGGAGAAACGTTTATGAAAGATGTAGTAATTGTTGGAGGCATGAGAACACCTGTTGCCTCTTTTGGAGGATCACTCAAGAGCACTTCAGTGGTTACCTTAGGTTCTCTGATATTAAAGGAAACCTTGAAAAAACTTGGCCTGAGACCTTTCGCTTCTGAAGAACTCACAAGTTTTGAGCCAGATGCACTCAAGGGCCTGGGTATGATTGAATTAGAAAAAAATACCTATGATTATAATGATTCCCTGCAGCCTATAGAAATTGATGAGGTAATCATGGGAAATGTAATAGGAGCAGGTCAAGGTCAAAATGTTGCCAGGCAGGCAACGGTGCAGGCGGGTATTCCCAAAGAGGTGAATGCCTTCACTATCAATAAGGTCTGTGCCTCAGGCATGAAGGCTTTATCCCTTGCCGCTCTTGCAATACATGGAGGGGAGAAAAACGTTATTCTTGCAGGAGGCATGGAAAATATGAGCATGGCACCCTATGCTTTAAACACTGCACGATGGGGCGTCAGAATGAACAATGCCGATATGATTGATTTGATGATTTTTGATGGTTTATGGGAAATATTTTATGGGTATCACATGGGTATAACTGCTGAAAACATTGCAGAAAAATATAATATTTCTCGAGGCGAACAAGATGAACTTGGTGCATTAAGTCATGCAAGAGCTCGAAAGGCGATAGCTGAAGGCATCTTCAAACAGGAAATTGTTCCTGTGAGCATTCCACAAAGAAAAGGAGATCCAGTCATCTTTGACACTGATGAAAGACCGATGGATACAAATGTGGAAAAAATGGCAAAATTGCGGCCAGCATTTAAAAAAGATGGCACTGTTACCGCAGGTAATGCCTCTGGAATTAATGATGCATCTGCTGCGCTTCTTTTAATGTCTGCCGAAAAGGCAAAGGAGTTGGGTCTGAAACCAATAGTGAAAATTAAAGGATATGCATCAGGCGCCATTGACCCAGCTTTTATGGGACTGGGCCCTATCCCTGCTGTGAGAAAGGTTATGAAAAGTACTGGTTTGGAGATAAGCGACTTTGGTGAAATAGAGCTTAATGAGGCCTTCGCTTCACAGGCAATTGCCTGCATAAGGGAACTCGGGTTCGATCTTGATAAAACCAACCTTCTGGGAAGTGGTATATCTATAGGCCATCCAATCGGCTGCACTGGTGCTAGGATTATAATAACCCTGATGAATGAGATGGTCAGAAATGATGTTGAGTTAGGTCTCGCCACTTTATGCATAGGTGGAGGACAAGGTATGGCCATGGCCCTTGAAAGAGTATAGCCAGTATTGACAATTGATAAATAAAAAAGTGAAAATTGAAACAATTCAATAGCCAATAGTCCCATAAAAATATTTTATTAAAAAAGGAGCTTATCATGTCGTATGAAACTATTCTTCTTAGCAAAGAAGAAAACATTGCGATAATTAAATTTAACCGACCCAAGGTACTGAATGCCATTAATCCAACTGTCGTATCTGAGATGATCAATGTCTTAAAAACAATTGCTGAAGATACATCCATAAAGGTTCTCATATTGACAGGAGAAGGAGATAAGGCCTTTGTTGCAGGAGCAGACATAGGCACCATGAAGGATTATACTCCATTAGAAGGGAAATTTTTCTCACGACAAGGGCAAGAATTCCTTTTTCAATTAGAAACCCTATCTATTCCAGTAATTGCCTGTGTCAACGGTTTTGCCCTTGGTGGAGGAACAGAAATATCAATGGCATGTGATTTTATCTATGCTGCTGATTCTGCTATGTTCGGTCAACCAGAGATTAATTTAGGGATTATTCCAGGCTTTGGCGGTACCCAGAGGTTATCTCGCCTTGTTGGCAAATCAATGGCCAAAGAGCTTTGCATGACAGGAGTAATGATAAGTGCTCAGGAGGCCAAGGATATTGGCCTTGTAAACAAGGTGTTTCCAAAAGAGTCTTTATGGGAAGAGACAATGAAAGTGGCAAAGGTGCTGGCTTCAAAGGGTAAGGTTTCTATCCAGGCGGTTAAAGAATCAATCGAAAGGGGCTATGATCAAGATTTGAGAACTGGTTGTTACATAGAATCCGATGCATTTGGCATGTGTATGGCAAGTGAGGATGCGAGAGAGGGTATGGGGGCGTTCCTAGAGAAAAGAAAAGCCGAGTTCAAAGGCGAACTTCTGTAAATATGGGGGGAAAATGGAATTTAAATTCAATAAGGAACAGGAAGCAATCCAGAATGCAGCAAGAGAATTTGCGAAAGGGGAATTTGATAAAGAGATAGCCCTTGAACACGAAAGGAACCATACATTTCCTTTAGAGATCTGGAAAAAGGCCTGTGAACTTGGTTTCATGGGTATTCATTTTCCAGAAAAATATGGGGGACAAGATTATGGTGTCATTGAGAACGTCCTCGTAGTGGAAGAGTTCTGCCGGCAAGATTCAGGAATTGGTTCCGCTCTCAGCTTAGCCGACTTTGCATCTGAAGTGATCTTACGGTTTGGAAACGACCAACAGAAAGAAAAATACCTGACTCCTCTCACCAAAGGGGAGGCAATCTCCAGTGGAGGTTTTACTGAGCCAGATCATGGAAGCGATATCACGCTTATGGATACAACTGCGATAAAAAAAGGGGATGAATATATAATAAATGGAGTAAAAACCTTTATTACCAATGGAACCAATAGTGATTTTTCGTCGGTTCTCTGCCAGACGGATTTTGATGTAACACCTTCCTATCGTGGCCAATCTGTCATAATTGTTGAGAAAGGAACACCTGGATATTCCAACGCAGATGTTGGTGAGAAAATGGGAATAAAGATGACATCAACCGGGGAGCTTTCGTTTAATGATGTGAGAGTTCCTGCCTCAAATCTTGTGGGGCAAGAAAACAAAGGATTTTATCATGTGCTTGAATTTTTTGACGAGAGCAGAATAGAAATAGCAGCTCAGGCACTTGGGATTGCCGAAGGGGCATTTGATCGTGCACTTGCATACTGTAAAGAGCGAACCCAATTTGGGAAAAAGCTCGCTCAATTTCAGGTCACACAGCACAAACTTGCAGATATGGCAACCAAGATAGAGTTGGCAGGCCTTGCAGTGTATAAATCGGCCTGGAATTTCGATCAGGGAAAAATAGACCCAAAATTAACCTCTATTGCAAAAATGTATGCAGCTCGAACAGCAGTTGAAATAGCTGATGAGGCTATTCAACTATTGGGAGGATACGGCTACATGCTTGAGTATGAAGTAGAACGTTTTTATAGAGATGCAAAGATAACAGAGATTTATGAAGGGACAAAAGAGATACAAAAAAATACTATAGCCAGCTCAATATTGGGAAAATTTTAATTACTCAAAAGACTGAAGGCCTCGTTACACAGGGTTCCCTTTTGAGAAATGTAACTGAGTGAAACCTTATCCCTCAGAAGGCAGATAAAGTTGCTACTTCTTGACGGTACCCACGTCCTTTCTTATAATTGCGAGTTAATACTTGAAATTTTTAATCGAGGGCTATGATGTTCACAAAAGAAAGTATAGAAAAAATAGATGCTGATACCAAAAAATATCAAAAGATTTATAAAGAATCTGTTGCAAAGGCCCCTGAAAGATTAAAGCGATTTTCTACCGTTTCAGACCGTCCTGTCAAAAACCTCTATACCCCATCAGACATTAAAGATCTTGATTATTCGATGGATATAGGATTCCCGAATCAATACCCGTTTACTCGAGGTGTTCAACCTACGATGTACAGGGGAAAATTATGGACTATGCGGATGTTTGCAGGCCTAGGCTCTGCTAAAGATACCAATGAGAGATTTCACCTTCTTGTCAATGAGGGGCAGACTGGCCTATCCACGGCCTTTGATATGCCCACCTTAATGGGATATGATACTGACTCCCCAAAATCTCGTGGGGAATGTGGCAGATGTGGTGTTGCCATCGATACATTAAAGGATATGGAAATATTGTTTGATGGTCTTCCTATTGACAGGATCACCACCTCCATGACCATAAATCCACCAGCTGCAGTGATGTGGGCAATGTATATTGTAATGGCTGAAAAAAGAGGGATACCCAGAAAAATTATAGGCGGAACCATACAAAATGATATGCTCAAGGAATTTATTGCACAAAAAACTTTCATGTGCCCCCCCAAACCCTCTATGAGGCTCATTACCGACACTGTTGAATTTGGTACCAAAGAAGTTCCCCGATGGAATCCTATAAGCATAAGTGGTTATCATATCAGGGAGGCCGGATCCACCGCTGTTCAGGAACTTGCCTTTACCTTAGCCGATGGCATTGCCTATGTAGAGGCTGCTCTCGAAAGAGGTCTTGCTGTTGATTCCTTTGCACCTCGACTCTCGTTTTTCTTTAACTCACACCTTGACTTTTTTGAAGAGATTGCAAAATACAGGGCAGCCAGAAGGATGTGGGCAAAGATCATGTCTGAGAGGTTTAAGGCAAAAGATCAGCGCTCAATGTGGCTCAGATTTCATACACAAACTGCTGGTTGTTCCCTTACTGCTCAACAGCCATACAATAATGTAATTAGAACTGCCCTTGAGGCCCTGGCAGCTGTGCTTGGTGGAACACAATCGCTTCATACCAATTCTCTGGACGAGGTTCTCGCATTGCCCGCTGAAGAGGCAGCCACTATTGCTCTTCGCACACAGCAAATAATTGCTGAAGAGTCAGGAGTAACAAATACTATTGATCCTCTGGCAGGCTCCTTTTACCTTGAACGCCTTACAAGGGATATGGAAGAAGCAGCCTTTGAATATATTCAAAAGATTGATGATATGGGAGGAATGGTAGCCGCAATAGAGAGAAACTACCCTCAACTGGAAATAGCAGACGCCGCCTATAAATATCAAAAACAGATAGACAGCAAAGAAAAGACAGTGGTTGGAGTAAATAAATATCTGACTGAAGAAGAACTTCCGGTAGAAACCCTTCAAATAGAGGCAGAATTAGAAGACAAACAGATTCAATGGACAAATCAAATAAAGGAAACGAGAGACAAAAAAAAGGCAAACAATGCATTAGAGAAATTAGGCGAATCTGCTCAAAAAGATGATAATCTCATGTATCCAATTATAGATGCAGTAAAAGCATATGCTACTGAACAAGAGATTTGTGATGTGTTCCGGAAAGTCTTCGGAGTATACCGAGACCCCGGTGTTTATTAATAAAAAAGTGCCCCAAGTAACGACAATAAAATGTCAACAAAAGTGAAGCTCCCCGCGCTTCCGCGCGGGGCATCTGTGGCAAAGCCAAGCGAAACTGCGCCGAAGCAGCTGGACTTGATTTCGACGGAAGCCCAACCCGCCTTCGCTCTAATGGCTATGGCGCGGTCGCCTGTCGCCATCGCGCAGCGCAGGCGCTCACGCGGTGCAAGCGCCTGCGCTGCATGTGCGCCGCGTGTCCTCCCCGTGCTTCCGCACGGGGCATCCTGGCGAAGGCGAGTGAAAGGATATTTGATCGAAAACGTTTCATTGTGTTTTTTCGATTTCCCTATGGACAATCCATAACAGACAACAAACATTTGCGAGTAATATCACATGAATCAAAAAAGAAAAATTAGGGTTTTAGTAGCAAAGCCAGGTCTGGATGGTCATGATAGAGGCGCCAGAATTATTGCCAGGACATATAGGGATGCTGGGTTTGAGGTTGTTTATTCTGGGCTCCATCAAACCCCTGAAGAGGTGGTACGTGCCGCTATTCAAGAGGATGTAGATATGATAGGATTATCCTCATTAGCAGGTGCCCATATGTATCTGTTTCCACGAGTGGTAGAGTTATTACAAGAAAATGGTGCAGATGACATTGTGGTATGCGGTGGTGGTATATTTCCAGAAGACGATATTTCTAAACTAAAAAAGGCAGGAATTAAGGAGTTGTTTACCCCGGGAACGTCCTTAGATGAGGTTGTGAGATGGGTTAAGGAAAATGTCAATCCCAGGGGTTCGTAAAATAATTCTATAGTAAAATAGTTACGGAGTATATTTTTTCTCATCAATAAATTAAAAGCATAACGAAATAACAACAATGGAAATAGCTGAAAAAATTGTATCAGGGGATATCAGATCTGTTGCAAGGCTCATCAGGGATATTGATGATAATATCCCTGAGGCCAGAAAAGTTTTGAGAGATCTCTATCCATTTACTGGAAAGGCATATGTAGTTGGTATAACTGGCGCGCCTGGCGTAGGGAAATCTACGTTAGTAGATCAGATGGTGACACATCTGCGCAGTGCTGGAAAGACTGTTGGTGTTCTTGCAGTGGATCCAACCAGCCCTTTTAGTGGTGGCGCTATACTGGGCGACAGGATTAGGATGCAGCGTCACAGCATGGATGAAGGTGTGTTTATACGTTCAATGGCAACGAGAGGCTACTTTGGAGGCATTACGCAATCGACACGGAGTGCTATTGATGTCCTGGATGCAATGGGAAAGGACTGTATTATTGTTGAAACAGTTGGTGTCGGGCAGGATGAAATAGATATTGTTCAGAGTGCACATACCACTATTATAATACTCGTACCCGGGATGGGCGACGATGTGCAGGCCCTTAAGGCAGGTATCTTAGAAATAGGAAATATTTTCGTAATAAACAAGGATGATAGAGAAGGAGCAGACAGGACGGTAAATGATATTCGATTGATGATCGAGATGGATGAGAAAAGGTATAAAGATGGGTGGAAGCCACCTATTCTCACTGCCCAGGCGGTATTTGATAAAGGAGTGAAGGAAATCCTGGATGAAATTGCCAAACATCGTGAACACTTACGATCTTCTACACAAATACAATCCATGCGTAAGTATGAAAAGGCCCGACATGACCTTTCCGAGATGATAAAGGATAAAATCATTCATGATATCTTCAATGAAATCATCAATTCAGGTGAGTTTGAAACCACTGTCCAATCAATTATAAAAGGTGAGATTGATCCCTATACTGCCTGTGATACGATTGTTTCAAAGAAATTAAAAACAGGTGCTCCATAGTGGAAAACCATATTACCTGGTGGATTAGTCGGATTATTTTGCTTGTTGTAGCTATTTTTTTTATCATTTTTGGTATAGACCTGCTTTATACCGCATACCAGCTGAATGAACCATTCTCATTTATCATGACATTCTTTGCCTCGAATCTTATTATACTTATCAGTGCAACGCTTCTTTTTATTTTCGTGTGGAATGTAGTGCTCTATGTAAGGAAAATAAGAGAAAAGGAAGGTTAATTGGTTATATGAAAAATAATATATGAGGATATCATGGCACGTGAAAAAAAAGAAAAGCCTATAGGCAAACGATTAAAAGACATAAGGGCAGATAAAGGGCTAAGCCTTGATTTCGTAGCGAACGAGACAGGTTTCTCTATCGATTATATATCCGGTATAGAGAAAGGGGCAATTATGCCACCGGTTGCTACTATTCTGAGGCTTTCAAGGGCCTTAGAAATAGACAGTGGTATTCTCTTGAAAAAAGAGAGAGATGAAGCCGACAAAAAGAAAGCAGAGGGGTTTCGAGAAAGGACAGAGGATTACACCTACCAAACATTAACACCAGATGCTATCCATAAACATCTCAAGGCCTTTAAAGTATTTATAGATCCTGTCTCTGATCATAAGGGGGTAAGTTATCAACATGAAGGAGAAGAGTTTATCTATGTGCTGAAAGGTAAAATAGAGGTAACCGTTGGAGATAATAAAAACGTGTTAAAACCACAGGAATCACTACATTTTAACTCATCCATCGTTCATAAGCTCAGAAACTTAAGCTCTGAAAAAGCGGAAATGGTAGTTGTGCTCTATACACCATAAACATATGGAGATGAAATGTCCTATCAGCTAAATGAAGAACAGAAGATGATCCAGGCTATGGTAAAGGATTTAGCCCGTGAGGCCATCCTTCCTACTGCGGCAGAGAGAGACAAAACAAAAGAATTTCCTAAAGATATTATAAAACAAATGGGCGAACTCGGGCTTATGGGGATGAGTGTTCCAAATGAATACAATGGAGCGGGTGTTGATACAATAAGTTACAGCTTAGCACTTCAGGAAATTGGATACGCATGCGCTTCTACCGCAATCATTATGTCTGTTCATAACAGTGTCTCCTGCGGCCCTATATACCGATTTGGTTCTGACTTCCTTAAAGAAAACTATCTCAAGCCACTGGCAGCAGGGCAAAAACTTGGATGTTTTGCGGTGACAGAACCAGGTGCAGGGTCTGACCCAGCCGGAGCAAAATCAACGGCGAAAAAAGACGGTAATAGTTATATCTTGAATGGTACCAAGGCATGGATCACAAGTGGGAAAAATGCAGATGTTGTGGTGGCCACTGCCTATACAGACAAAGCTAAAAAACACAGGGGAATAAGCACCTTTGTGCTTGAAAAAGGAATGCCTGGTTTTATTGTTGGCCCGGATGAAGATAAAATGGGTCAGAGGGCATCAGATTGTACAAGCCTTATATTTGAAGATTGCAGGGTCCCTGTTGAGAATTTGCTTGGTGAAGAAGGAGAAGGGTTTATTATTGCTATGACCGCCCTGGATGAAGGAAGAATAGGAGTCGCCTCTATATCTGTTGGACTCTCTCAAGCATGTTTGGATGCGGCTGTAACATATGCACAAGAAAGAGTACAATTTGGCAGCCCTTTATCAAAATTCCAAGGTATTCGCTGGATGATAGCAGACATGGCGGTCCAGATTGAAGCATCAAGACTCCTCACATTCAATGCTGCATCGATGAAAGACAGAGGAGAAAAATTTACGCGAGAGGCGTCTATGGCAAAATTATTTGCATCTGAGACTGCCAACAGATCTGCATATCAAGCAATTCAGATCCATGGAGGATATGGATATAGCAAGGAATATCCGGTAGAGAGATACTACCGTGATGCCAGGGTATTAACGATCTATGAAGGAACCTCAG
>Ga0315534_1001397_pt1 | contig 16624 bp, 12 predicted proteins | sample SalMarSW160240MG_FD_203094 | JGI IMG/M metagenome (GOLD analysis project Ga0315534, IMG submission 203094) | Salt marsh sediment microbial communities from the Plum Island Ecosystem LTER, Massachusetts, United States - Salt Marsh Sediment SW1602-40 ... | reverse complement strand
GCACCCACTGCTGAAAGTCGATCTGGTATGGCACTTCGACCGAGAAGGTTCCGAGTTGCCCGACGGCAGGCGCATCGAGTTCAACTTGCGCCGAACCTAACGAATCCCCCCTGTTGTTGACGATGTCGACGCTCAGCGGTGTGTCGGAATCGACCCAACCTGCGCCCTGAACGAGAGCGACGCCTCCGCCTATGATTCCTCCCTCGTGAGGGCTGATGATGACCAATTTCTCGGTGCCTCGCCTGGCGGGATGGACCAAAGCAGATCCGGCCGATAACAATGTCAGGTTAACCGTCGAAATGTGCGTGGTTTGCCGGTCTCGCCAACTTTGTGTGCTGATTTCCAAGCGCGCTTCTTCCGCAACGTGGTCGATGTTGAAGTAGATCGTTCCATTAAAACGGCCAGGATTGCCGGATAAAACATATAAGTAGCGCCAACCCCTGGAAAGTACGCTGCCATCTTCCCCGAGCAAACGAATCAACACGCGATCGTCAAAACTCGGTCCGCCCCATCCGTTCATGCGAAAGCCATTGGTGACTTGTGATCCCGGTCCTGGCTCGTAGATGACGAGTTGTTCCAGCGGCATGTTGACGCCCGGCGGCAGAGGGGTCGGAGTCTCGAGATCTTGCAGCGACTCGATCACGATTGCGGAGGTCGTTTCGCTGAAGGGTTCCGGCGTGTCCATCGGTCCGTTGAGTGCGGTCTCTGTTGGAAGTGGAGCCGGCGTTGCGGCATCCGTCGGCGCAATCGGGACCTCGGTTTGCCCCTGCGGCAACGTCCCACATGCACTCGTAAAGAGGGATAGAAGTCCCAAGAATAAAATCGAAGGAAGAAGATAACGTTGGTGCGTGAAACCGCTGGTCAATGCAAATACTCCCGATTCAAGTCGGTGTATTCTAGCATCGAACTTTTATTCAAGCCTATTGCCTGCTGGGGATGTTTGATTCTCGGACGAAATCAGCGAGTTGTTTTAGCATAACCGCAGCACCTCATTCCGTCTAGGGAGCCTGGCGGCATGTATAAGTACGAGCATCGCGGAATGAGAGAAAATCCGGTCAGGCGCAGCTTTCGCCCTGGCCGGATTCCCACGATTTACTAAAGTTGTGTTTCCACTGTTCAGTGTAGATCGTAAATTTCCCCAAACTTAGCGTTCAGATAGCGAAGATAAGCTTCAGCATCCAGACCGGAACCGGTAATTCGCTGCAGCAATTCCATCGGTTCGTACTTCGCGCCGTATTGATGGACGTTTTCCCGCAGCCATCCAAGCAAATCCGAAAACTTCGCCTTTTCGATTTGCTGTTGAAGGTCGGGGATGTCTGCCTGGATCTTTTCCCACAGCTGCGAGGCGACTAAATTACCGAGCGCATACGTGGGGAAATAGCCCAGCAGACCTTCCGACCAGTGAACGTCTTGCAGTACACCCTGGGCGTCGTCGGGTGGTGTAATGCCCAGGTATTCCTGCATTTTTATATTCCACACTTCCGGCAGATCGGCGGCTTCGATCTCCCCCTCGAGAAGAGCAGTTTCGATTTCGAAGCGCAGCATGATGTGCAGGTTGTAGGTCGCTTCGTCGGCTTCGACACGAATGAACGAGGGTTCGACTTTGTTGATGGCACGATAAAATGAATCCAATTCGACGTTGCCCAACTGAGTGGGGAAATACTCCTGCAGCTTCGGATAGAATGCGATCCAGAATGACTTGCTGCGTCCGACGAGATTTTCCCACATGCGAGATTGAGATTCGTGAATCGACAGCGAGGCGCCGTCCGCGAGCGGCGTCCTTGAAAAACTCGGATCCACGCCCTGGCCGTACATGGCATGGCCGGCTTCATGCAGCGTGCTGAAAACGCCCGTGTTGAAAAATTCGGGATCGAAGCGTGTGGTAATGCGAACGTCCCCGACTCCGAAGTCGGTGGTGAAAGGATGTACCGTCTTATCCTGCCGGCCACGCTCGAAGTCGAATCCAAATGCTTTGATGACTTCCAAACCAAAGTCCCATTGGCGTTTTTCGTCGAACGATTGATGAACGGGCGAATCATCGACTCGATTGCTTACTTCGTTGATGGCGTGAACCAGTTCCACCTGTTTGGGCCGCAGATTCTCGAAGACCGCTTTCACTTCGGCGGTTTTCATCCCGGGTTCGTAATCGTCCAGAAGGGGATCGTAGGGATGTTCGAAGGGGGTGAAGAACTCTGCGTATTGACGGCGCAGATCGATGATTTTCTCCAGGATCGACTGGAATTGCGAAAAATCGGCTTCCTGACGGGCTTTGGCCCAGGTCTTGTGCGCCAATGCTGTGGTGCGTCGGTATTCCGTCACCCATGATGAAGTTACTTTCTTCTCTTTGGTGTAGTCCCGGTCTGCCTTGCGCACCAGGCGCGCCTCATCGGAAGGGGAATCCAGGTCCCCGACTTCAGCTTTGGCGGCCTCGATGGCGGCACCCATATCGTCGCTGGTGGTCAGTTCGTGGGCAAAGCGGCTGAGTGTGGCAATCTGCATGGCGCGCTCTTCTGCGCCTCCAGACGGCATGTAGGTCTGTTGGTCCCAGTGAAGGACTGCGATCGAGGAGGCGAGGTCTGCGACTTCGCCCAACAGCGTTTTCAATTGGTCGATTGGTTTTCCCATTTTTCCCTCATTTGTAAGAGACGGATTATGCCCCCGGTAAAACCTGAATACAGCGATGAAGAGATTCTACCTTATTCGCCTCAGGATAGCGCTTTTTTTCAGCTTCGAACGAAAACAGGTAGCGGATTGAGGTCTTCTATATACATTCATTCACCCCGAATAATGACCTTCGATCGATTTGAGTTCTGCGAGGCAGGCATCATCATCCGGATTCGGTTCATAATTTGTTGCCAACCAGGCTTCAAGAATCTCCCTGGCCAGTGCTTCGGATAAGCGCCGCAGCGAAAGACAAAGCACGTTGGCATCGTTCCACAGGCGAGTACCGCGGGCAGTTTCGGCATCGTCGCACAATGCGGCGCGCTCGCCGGGGACTTTATTCGCCGCGATGCTCACGCCGGTTCCCGTCCAACAAAATAGAATGCCCTCATCCGCTTCTCCTCGCGCAACCGCTTCGGCGACGTCCCGGGCGACGGCAGGCCAGGCGGACGATTGATCCGCAAGAGACCCGAACGAGATGACTTCGTGTTTCAGCTCGCTCAAATCTTTCACGACCGAGTCCGTTAGTGACGTGCGTTCGTCTGAACCGACGGCAATGCGCATGATGTCCTCCCGCAGGTGTCCTTGACGATAGTTTATCAAGTTATGCCGTTCTGTGAATCGCCAGCGCACTCTATTCGGGCATACATTCTGCCCCGCAGCGTCGTTTATGGGATAATAAATGGCGTTCATGGAGGCGGACAAATGGATTTTGAAACCATTTGCGTTCTCGGATTGGGCTACATCGGATTGCCCACGGCGAGTACGTTCGCCACGCACGGCGTGCGTGTCGTTGGTGTGGATGTAAATCGGCGCGTGGTGGAGGTGCTGCATAACGGCGAAGTGCACATCCACGAACCGGGACTGCGCACCCTGGTGCAGGCTGCATTTCGATCGGGCAACCTGCGTGTGAGCGAAGCGCCGGAAGAGGCCGATGCGTTCATCATCGCCGTTCCCACGCCGATTCAAGAGGACAAGACCGCTGATTTAAATTTTGTGGTCGCCGCCAGCGAGTCGATCGTGCCGTATTTGAAAGCGGGGGACCTGGTCGTGCTGGAGTCCACTTCGCCGCCGCGCACCACGTTGGACATCGTCAAACCAATTCTCGAGCGATCCGGCCTCAATGCAGGTGTAGACTTCCATCTGGCGTATTCCGCGGAGCGGGTTTTACCGGGCAAGATCCTCTCCGAGTTGATCGAAAACGCACGTGTCATGGGCGGTATCGACCGGGCTTCGGCGGAAGCCTGCCGCGATCTGTATCGCATTTTCGTGCGCGGCGAGATCGCCCTCACGGACGCAACGACGGCCGAGATGGTTAAGTTAATGGAAAACACGTTCCGTGACGTGAATATCGCCATTGCCAATGAGTTCGCCCGTCAGGCGGATCAATTTGGCGTCGACATCTGGGATGCGATCCGTTTCGCCAATTTACATCCGCGCATATCGATCCTCAAACCGGGTCCCGGAGTCGGCGGGCACTGCATCAGCGTGGACCCCTGGTTCCTGGTCGAAGCGGCACCGGATCACTCGCAGCTCATTCACCAGGCACGCTTGGTCAACGATTCCCAGCCCGCTTACGTTCTTGGCCTCATCGAGGCGGCTGCCGGCAGTCTACAAGGCAAGCGGATTGCGGCGCTGGGTTTGGCTTACAAGCCGGACGTCGATGACCTACGCCAGAGTCCGGCGATCGAAGTCGTGAGGTTGTTGGTCGATTCCGGCGCGGAAGTGGTGACCTACGAGCCGTATTTGCTGGGTGCGGCGGTGGCCGGAACAGAATCGTCGCAATCCCTCGATGCGGCGCTGCAGGGCGCCGATATCGTCGTTTTACTCGTCGACCATCAGATGTTCTACGATTTAAATCCGGCGGCCGTTGCCGAACTGATGGCCGGAAAATTGGCCGTCGACACGCGCGGCATTTGGGATCGCGAAGCGTGGCGAGAGGCCGGATTCAACCTGCGGGTCATTGGAGTCGGAGCGCAGGATGGCTGATCCACAACTGCGTGTGCTATCGATCTTCGGCACGCGTCCGGAAGCGGTAAAAATGGCGCCGGTCATCGCCCGCATGGCGGATGAAGCGCAGATCGATTCGAAGGTGTGTGTCACTGCCCAGCATCGTGAGATGCTCGATCAGGTCCTCGATCTCTTCGAGATCGAACCGGATTACGATCTGGACTTAATGCGTCCCGATCAATCGCTTCCCATGCTTACGGCGGCGATATTTACGGGTCTCGAGCCCGTGCTGCAGGAGGTAATGCCCGATTGGGTATTGCTGCAGGGTGATACTACAACGGTGATGGCCGCTTCCCTGCTTGCGTATTACCATCGTGCGAAGGTGGGCCACGTCGAGGCGGGCCTGCGCACGGGCGATAAGTGGCAGCCGTTCCCGGAAGAGATCAACCGCCGCGTGGTGAGCACCGTTACGGACTTGCACTTTGCCCCTACCGAGACTTCGCGCGCCAATCTCCTGAAGGAAGACGTGCCCGCAGAGAAGATAGTGGTCACGGGCAATCCCGTGATCGACGCGCTGCAATCCATCGTGGCGCGCGACTATGATTTCGACAGCGGTCCGCTGGCGCAAGTTCCCTGGGATCGCCGCGTGATACTCGTCACTGCGCATCGGCGGGAAAATTTCGGACGCCCCCTCGAGCAGATTTTCTCCGCGCTGCGGCACATCGCCGAACGATACGCCAATGAAGTCCATCTGCTCTATCCGCTGCATATGAATCCCAACGTGCGCGGCCCTGCCCGTCGGATGCTCGAGGGCGTGCCCAATATTTCGCTCGTCGATCCTTTGGACTATCTGCCCATGGTGCATGCGATCCAACGTGCCTATCTGGTGTTGACCGACTCGGGTGGACTGCAGGAGGAGGCTCCTGCCCTGGGAACACCGGTGCTGGTCATGCGGCGTGTCACGGAACGACCGGAGGCGCTCGAAGCAGGTACCGCCCGTTTGGTGGGCGTCGAAACCGAGCGCATCGTCTCGGAAACGCAGCGCTTGTTGGACGATCAAGAAGCTTACGCAGAAATGGCTCGCGCGGTTAATCCCTTCGGCGACGGACATGCTGCAGAGCGGATCGTGCAAGCGTTACTGGATACTCGTAAATCATCTTCATCTTAACGAAAAGGAAACATGCCGCGTAAGGATTTTTATTCCACACTTGTATATGCTCGCCGACTTCCGTTGCTCGGTCGATTGGCATACTACATGCTCAAGCTGCTCGGCGTTGAAATCCCGCGCTCTGTCGAAGTGGGCGAAAATTTCCTCCTGGAACACGGTGGTTTTGGGGTCGTGATACACCCCCACACGGTGATCGGCGATCGTGTGAAGCTGTACCCGGGTGTGACCCTCGGACGGGCGGATGTGCACCTTCCCGCCAGTGCCTCCGAGTTCAAACGCATCGTCATCGAAGACGATGTCCTGCTGGCGCCGGGTTCGAAGGTATTGGGTAAATCCGGGGAACTGCGCGTGGCACGCGGCACGATCGTGGCGGCGAATGCCGTCTTGCTCCAATCGACAGGCGAAGGGGAAATCTGGGCCGGTGTTCCCGCAAAGTGCATCGGCGTACGGGACGATTTGCAATGAGCGTGGGCAAGCTTACACACATCTGCGTCCTGCCGCGCTTGTCCGGCATCGGTGGCATGGTTTCTTTCCGCACCAAATTCAGCGCAGGATTGCAAGCCCGCGGCGTTGCCATCTCCAATGATTTGGCGGACACGCCTTACGATGCCGTGCTGGTGATCGGTGGAACGCGTCAATTGCCCGGATTGTGGCGAGCGCGCAGGAGGGGGATTCCCATCATTCAGCGCCTCGATGGGTTCAACTGGCTCCACCGCAAACTGCGCACCGGTCTGCGGCATTTTCTGCGAGCGGAGCGCGGCAATTGGCTGTTGGCCACGATCCGCACCCGCCTGGCGGATCAAATCGTCTATCAAAGCCAATTCGTGCGCGATTGGTGGGAAAGGGGTCACGGCGCGACGAGGGTTCCATACCACGTGGTGCTGAACGGCGTGGACCTGGAACGTTACATGCCTAACGGGCCGGAAAATCCACCGGGGGATCGCTACCGCATCCTGCTGGTGGAAGGCACCCTGGGTGGCGGTTACGAAATGGGATTGGAACACGCCATCGGACTGGCTGAAGGATTGGCCGGCCGCGTGGATCGTCCGGTGGAATTAATGGTCGTCGGCCGCGTGGCAGATTCTTTACGGCAGCGTGCGAATGAGCGCACTCGGATACCCATCATCTGGGAGGGCAGGGTGCCCGCGGAACGAATCCCGCAGATCGACCGTTCTGCGCATGTGCTCTTTTCCGCGGATTTACATCCCGCTTGTCCGAATGCGGTGATCGAAGCGATGGCCTGCGGCCTGCCGGTCGTGGCATTCGATACGGGCGCATTGCCCGAGCTGGTCACGGGCGACGCAGGACGTCTGGCGGACTACGGGGGCGATCCCTGGGAACTCGAGCCGGCTGATATTGACGGATTGGTGCATGCCGCGCAAGAGATACTGGAAAATCAACCTCGTTTCCGCAGCGCGGCTCGAAAACGGGCGGAGCAAGCTTTTAGCCTTCGAACGATGATCGACGGGTATCTCGCGGCGATCGAGGAGGCTTTGTGATGGACGCCGCCCAGGGAGCTACTTTTTCGGGGCGTGTGGGTCTGCAGCAGCGGGTGCTGCCCGCCTACCGTGTAGCGTTCTTTGAACGGCTGGCCGCTGTTTGCGAGGGGGGTCTGCAAGTTTTCGCCGGTCAGCCACGCCGTGATGAGGCCATTCTGCAGGCGGCCGAGCTTCGATCGGATTTATTTTCCCGTGCAAGGAACGTTCACATTCTGCGGGGCGTGGTGTATCTCTGTTATCAAGAGAATTTGCTCCCCTGGCTGCAGGTCTGGGAGCCGCAGGTTTTAATCCTGGAAGCCAACCCGCGCTATCTCGCCAACTGGCGGGCGATGCGTTGGATGCGCGAAAGAAATCGACCGCTCATCGGTTGGGGTTTGGGTGCACCACCGCCAAGCGGTGCCCTTGCGCCGGTCCGCAAGGCGTTCCGCTCAAGTTTTCTGGGCAACTTCGATGCTTTGATTGCCTACAGCACGCTGGGTGCAGAGCAGTACCGCCAGTCGGGTTTTCGTGAAGACCGACTTTTCGTGGCACCCAACGCCGTTGCGGCCATTCCGCCTGTGTTACCGCCGCGGAAGGCAAAATCAAAAGATGATCTGCGTGTGCTCTTCGTCGGCCGTTTACAGGCACGCAAACGCGTGGACAACTTACTGCGGGCTTGCGCGGCGCTGGAGAAGGCGCCGGCTTTGACCATCGTCGGGGACGGGCCTGCGCGCAGGGATCTGGAGGCATTGTCTAGCGATGTCTATCCGCGAGCGCAGTTCGCCGGTGCGCAGCAGGGCGAAGCACTCGATACGTATTTCCGCTCAGCAGACCTGTTCGTGCTGCCCGGCACGGGTGGCTTGGCCGTGCAGCAGGCCATGGCACACGGCCTGCCCGTCATCGTGGCCGAAGGCGACGGAACGCAGAACGATTTAGCGACACCGGACAACGGTTGGTTGGTGCCGCCCGGAAATTTGGAAGCGCTTATCGACGCACTGCGGCAGGCGTTATCCGACCCCGAACGCTTACGATCGCTGGGACAGGAGTCGCATCGCTTGGCAAGCGAGCGTTTCAACATCGAAACCATGGCTTCGGTTTTCGCACGTGCGTTGAACACGGTGACCCGGGAGCACTGAGATGCGTCTGCTCTTCATCGCCGACGGGCGCAGCCCGACCGCCATTAGCTGGATACGCCACTTTGTGGAGGCGGATTTTGACGTCCATCTGTTGACCACGTTTGAATGCCAACCCGCATTGGAACTGTCCTCCTTGAACTTCGTGCCAGTCGCCTTCAGCGGTTTTGCCGGGAAAAGGAAGTCCCCTGCAGGATCTGAGACCCGAGGTCGGGTACTTGGCGGGGCGCGTTGGATTGGCTTACGGACCTTCCTGCGCCACTGGCTCGGACCGCTGACATTATCGCGAGCTGCCGAGCAAGTGAGTCGGCTTGTCCACCAAATCAAACCCGATCTGATTCACGCCATGCGTATACCTTTCGAGGGCATGCTTGCCGCAGCGGCTGATCCTCCGAATCCGCTGGTGGTTTCGATCTGGGGCAACGATTTCACCCTGCATGCGCCTTCTACGCCGTTTATGGCCCGCGCCACGCGCAAAACACTCGCCCGCGTGGATGGCTTGCTGGCGGATTGTGGTCGTGACCAAAAGTTGGCCTACGACTGGGGGCTCCCGCGGGATCGGCCGGCTATCGTGCTACCCGCAAGTGGTGGCGTACGAAAGGAGGACTTCCACCCTGCCGAATCGGAGGAAAAGACTTGGTCGGGATCGTTGGCGTTTCTCTCTGGAATAATCCCGGCAGATGCACCTGTGGTGGTCAATCCACGCGGATTTCGCAGCTACATCCGCAACGATACCTTTTTCCGTTCGATCCCGCTTGTGCTCGAAACCAATCCCGATGCATATTTCCTTTGTCCGGCGATGGCTGGAGAGCAGGCAGCGCAGCTGTGGCTGGATCGGTTAGGCATCGCCCATGCGGTGCATTTGCTGCCGCGCATTTCGCAGCAGGAGATGGCACAGATCTACCGGCATGCGCAGGTGACCGTCTCGGTAAGTGAACACGACGGCACGCCCAACACGCTTCTGGAAGCGATGGCCTGTGGTTGTTTTCCGGTGGCAGGAGACATCGAATCGATCCGCGAGTGGATTACGGACGGGGAGAGTGGATTGCTGGTCGATCCGGGCGATCCGCGGTCGCTGGCAGAGGCTGTACTCCAGGCCCTCTCTGACACAGATTTGCGCAGGCGCGCAGCAGCCCGAAATCAAGCCACGATCGACGAGCGCGCCGGGCGTGAACAGGTGATGGCCAGTGCCACGCAGTTTTATCGATCGATCGTGGAAGCAGCCGGCAAAGAATAAGAAATCGATTTCGGTCACTCGTGAATCTTACGTTTCGATGTGTTGTTTGTGCCTTGGGGGGTAGAATCTCAACGACGTATTCTTGGAGGGCGCGATGTCTGAATCTACGAATGACGACGATCGGGCGCTGCACGAGAGGTTTGCCAAGCAACTCAACGGACGCGTGTGGCAGTTATTGGAAAAGGGTACCCGATCAGCAGTAGAAGATGTAGAAATAGATAGCGCGGCACACACCTCACTCTATCACTGGATGCAAATTGGAACAGGAGTCCACCATCAAAGAGGGGCTTGGATGCTTGCCCGTGTACACGCGGTGCTCGGAAACACTGCAGAAGCAATGCGCTTTGCTGGACGTTGTCTGAAACTCACTGAGAAGCACGAAGGATTAATGCAGGACTTCGACCACGCCTATGCCTTTGAGGGGGCAGCCAAAGCCCACGTACTGGCAGGAAACACGAAACAAGCACAGAAGTACATGAAGTTGGCAGAAGCTGCGGGCGATACTATCGTGGACGAAGAAGATCGCGAGATATTTCAAGGCGATTTCGAAGCTGGTGAATGGTACGGTCTGCGTTAAGCTGCTGACCGATTTCCGCTCGCGATAAAACGGTGAACGTGGAGGGATATCGTGAACTGGCAAGATTCATTTAAGGGTGATTCACTCTCCTGGCTGTTGGAAGCCGAATCGCCGGGCGTTCGTTACCTGGCGCTGCGTGATCTGGTGGACGAGCCCGCTGATTCCGCGGCGTTGAGGTCCGCCCGGGAAGCGGCACACCGCAAAGGTCCCATTGCATCGCTTCTGGCTGAGATGCACGCGGAAGGCTACTGGGTTGAACCGGGACCGGGCTATCGCCCCAAATATCGCAGCACGGTCTGGGCGCTCATCCTGTTGGCCCAATTGGGTGCAGCGGCAGATCGAGATACGCGTGTCGCCCGGGGGTGTGAATACGTCCTCGCCAATACGCTTTCCCCGGGAGGTCGCTTCAGTATCACGGGCGCGCCCTCGGGGACTGTGGATTGCCTGCAGGGCAACATGTGCGCCGCACTGGTTGATCTGGGTTGGGAGGACGAACGGCTTGATGCGGCGTTCGAGTGGATGGCGCGCAGCGTGACCGGAGAGGGCGTCGCACCGATGAGTGAGAAGAAGGCCGAGATACGCTATTACGCCGGAAAATGCGGGCCGGACTTCGTCTGCGGGGCGAACAATAACCTGGCCTGCGCCTGGGGTGCGGTAAAGGTGATGCTGGCGTTCGCCAAGCTGCCGGCTGAAAAGCGGACGCCGTTGATCAAACGGGCGATCACCCGCGGGGTGGATTTCCTCTTCAGCGTCGATCCGGCCTCGGCGGAATACCCGCACGGTTATACGGATAAGCCGAGCGGTAACTGGTGGAAGTTTGGTTTCCCCGTGTTTTACGTGACGGACTTGCTGCAGACCGCAGAAGCGCTCGTGCGGCTGGGTTATGGGGGTGATCCACGTCTGAAGAATACCCTGCATATTATCCGCCAGAAACAGGATGAGCAAGGGCGCTGGGCACTCGAATACGATTATGCCGGGAAGACCTGGCTGGATTTCGGTGTCAAGAAAATGCCGAACAAGTGGGTGACGCTGCGGGCACTGCGGGTTCTCAAGCAAACCTGTGATTGACTCGAACTAGCTGCGTGCGAATACCGATTCGCCTCGAATGTCTCACAAACCGACCTGATGCTATAATGCCCCCGAGAATCGAAACGGTAATTGGGAGGCTCGAACGGGGTTGCCGAGAATGTCACTTCCCCGTCCTACGGATTTGATGAAACAAGTCGTTCAAGACGTTCGCTCCGGCAAGACCAGCGTGACCGAAGTCCCTGTGCCCGTTCCGGGTCCGGGTACGGCATTGGTGCGTACTGCGGCCTCGCTTGTCTCGGCGGGGACGGAGCGCGCTGTCGTCAAGTTTGCCGGTAAATCCCTGTTGGGGAAGGCCCGTTCACGACCGGACCTGGTACGTCAGGTGCTGGAAAAAGTACGACGCGAGGGTCTGCTGACGACCATTGAGGCTGTGCAGAACCGGCTCGACCAGCCCATGCCGCTGGGGTACTCTTCCGCCGGAACGCTGGTGGCCGTGGGGGACGGTTTACATGGTTTCCGCGTCGGCGATCGTGTGGCGTGTGCCGGTGGGGGTTACGCCGTGCACGCCGAATTCGCCGTTGTGCCGCAGAACTTGCTGGCGCACCTGCCGGAAGGCGTGGAATTCGAAGAGGGCGCTTTCGCCACGTTGGGCGCAATCGCCTTGCACGGTTTTCGCCTGGTAGAAGCGCAAATGGGCGAACGTGTGGCGGTCATCGGCCTGGGACTGCTGGGACTGCTTTCCGTGGGCATCGCCCGCGCCGCCGGATGTTCGGTGTTCGGGATCGATCTCGATCCGGAGCGAGTCGAACGGGCGAAGACATTGGGTGCAGTGGCGGTCACCAATCCGAACGCCGAGCAGGCGGCAGCGGCTTTCAGCCAGGGACTGGGCTGCGACGTGGTGATGATCTGCGCCGACACGCAATCCAACGATCCGGTCGAACTTGCGGGAACCATCGCGCGCGATCGGGCGAGAGTCGTGGCCGTCGGCGCGGTGGGTATGGACATCCCCCGACGCACGTACTATCAAAAGGAGCTCCAATTCATCGTTTCGCGGTCCTACGGCCCGGGGCGTTACGATCCGCTGTACGAAGAAGCGGGAATCGATTACCCGCCGGGTTACGTACGCTGGACCGAAGGGCGTAATCTGGGCGCTTTTCTCGAGACGTTGGCGCGAGGATCATTCGACGTTGCTTCGCTGATCAGCCACCGCTTTGCCATCGCAGACGCTGCTGAGGCGTACGATTTGATCACGGGCAACACCAAGGAATCGTTCCTGGGTGTCCTGCTCACGTATCCACAGGAAGAAGCCATTGACGCGGGCGCGCGTCTCGTCGAGCTGGATAAGCGCAAGATTTCCACCTCGTCTCGAATACATTTGGGTGCGATCGGTGCGGGAAATTTCGCTACGGCGGTACTTTTTCCCGCCTTGCGGAAAGTAAAAGGGGTCGAGCGGATTGGTTTGGTCACAGCGAGCGGGTCGAAGAGTGCGCAGGTGGGACAGCGTTTCGGCTTCCGCTACGCTTCCACGGATGTAAACGAGGTCCTCAAGGACAAAAACATCAACACCATCGCCGTGCTCACCCGGCATCATCTGCATGCTTCGCAGGTGGTTGCGGCACTGAACGCCGGCAAGCACGTCTTCTGTGAAAAGCCGCTGGCTCTACGGCGCGACGAATTGGGCGAGATCATGCAGGCGCTGGAACAAAGCGATCGCATGCTGACCGTGGGATTCAACCGCCGCTTTTCACCATTCGCCGTTTGGTTGAAGACCTTCTTCGATGCGGCAGACGAGCCGTTGGCGATGCATTATCGCATCAACGCCGGTCAGCTGCCGCTGGACCATTGGCTGCACGACGCCGAACAAGGCGGCGGCCGCATCATCGGCGAGGCTTGTCATTTCATCGATTTTCTTACCTTCCTCAATGGGTCACCTCCCGTGCAAATTTCCGCAGTCGGTATGCCGGACGATCAGCGCTATCGCGAGGACAACGTGAGCATTACCCTCGAGTTCGCCGACGGGTCGATCGGGACGGTGAGTTATTTGGCCGCCGGCGACCGTGCCTTTCCCAAGGAGCGCGTCGAGATTTTCGGCGGTGGACGGGTGGCTGTGCTCGACGATTTCCGGCGAGTCGAAACCATGCACAATGGACGGCGTAAAGTGCGTCGTGCCTGGCTGCGCCAGGACAAAGGGCATCGCCAGGAATGGGAGGCTTTTTCGAAAGCGGTCGCCGAAGGCGGTCCGCCACCCATCCCATACGAGCATTTGGTCGGCGTCAGCTTAACTTCGATTGCTGCCGTGGAGGCGCTTCGCTCGCTCACAACCGTGAAGATCGAATCCATACCAAGATCATAATGGCATCGTTGAGGACCATCCTGCGCGCGGTAGGTGAACTCGGTCCCAGGCCCACGCTGCTTTATGGGCTGTATCGAGTTCTCTTGCGTTCGGGTTGGTTTCGCTGGCGAACTCCACGACAAACCTGGCAGGACGTTCCGTTCACTTCCTGGCTTCGGCCGGCCATACCCAGCGATCCCGAGCAATATCTTCAATATCGTAAACATATCAATACGCGTTTCTTTCTCCATCCCGGCGATGAATTTGTCGGCGCATTAAAGCAGGTGATCGGTCAGAACCAGAGTACGGCAATCTCACAAGCCGATGCGATTCTCGGGGGCAATTTCCGATTGTTCGGAGTGGATGGTAATGATTTGGGTTTCCCGCCCGATTGGGGCAGGTTTTGTCCAACACCGGGAGATTCGGCAGGCGTTTCTGTCCCCCTGAACCGCCATTGGACGACCTACGACGAAAACGACTTTGCGCAAGACGTCAAACTGCTCTGGGAACCGGCGCGATTTGGATGGGTGTTTCCATTGGCCAGGGCGTACATTTTGACGCAAGATACACGCTACGCCGAAGCCATTTGGATCTTGATTGATTCGTGGCGGGACATCAACCCACCCAACTCGGGACCGCACTGGTCTTCGGCGCAAGAGGCGGCGATTCGTTTGCTGGCGGTGATTTTTGCCCTGCACATAACCTTTGAATATATTGCCAAATCACCACAGAAGCTGTGTGAAGTCGCGAGCTTGATCGCAGCGCATGCAGCGCGAATTCCTCCGACGTTGATTTATGCCCGGGCGCAAGGCAACAATCATCTTTTGGTCGAGGCGGTGGCGCTGTACAGTGTGGGCTTGTTGTTCCCGGAATTCCGCAAGGCGAAAACGTGGAAGCGGCTGGGCCGGCGTTGGCTGGAACGATCGCTGGCGGAGCAAATCTTCGCCGATGGCGGCTACGTTCAGCACTCGACGAACTACCATCGCCTGGCGCTCCAGGCGGCTCTGTGGGCGGTTCGCCTTGCCGAAGTAAACGACGAAGCATTACCTCCTGATTTGCTGGCAGCGTTGCAGAAAGCTGCCCACTGGCTTTACAGTATGATCGATAGGAAAAGCGGACACGTACCCAACCTTGGTCCCAACGACGGTGCGCTGATCTTTCCACTGAGCACCCGTCCGTTTGAAGATCACCGCCCGACGTGCCAGGCGGCTTCGTTCGCTTTTCTGGAACGCAAACCATTCCCGGTTGGACCCTGGGATGAAGAGCTTATCTGGTTTGGTCTGCAATCCGGCGTTTCCCGGGACGACACCCGTCGTGGAAGTGGGCCGCCTATCGAGATTGATCGAGGCGGCGAGAAAGCTATGCAGCCAATTGGATTGGGCGATCATTTTCCCGCAAGCGGCTTTACCATCCTGCGCGGAGAAAACTCGTGGGGAATGCTGCGCTGCGCCCGTTTCAGAACTCGACCGGGTCACTCGGATCAGCTGCACTTTGATTTGTGGTGGCAGGGGTACAACGTTGCCTGTGATCCTGGCACGTACCTGTATAATGGGAAACCACCCTGGGACAATCCTTGGATCGGGGCTGCGTTTCACAACACCGTCTTGATCGACGACCTGGAGCCCATGCGCCGAGCGGGCAGGTTTTTATGGGTCGATTGGGCGCAGGGTGCGTTCATCGGCCGTTGGAAGTCACAGAACGGTGCCATCGAGGTAGTCATTGGGGAGCACCACGGTTATCGGAGAATCGGGCTTGTGCACAGGCGGACGATTGCGAGGATTGGAGACGCACATTGGTTGATCGTAGACGATGTTATTGGGTCGGGATTGCATGGCGTGTCGATCGGCTGGACGATGCCAGATTTCCCTTGGAAGCTGAATGCGCACGGGACATCGCTTGACCTCGGCGAATCTGAAATCGAGGTGAGTTTGGAAGGGCAGGTAGGAGACACGGGGCTTTATCGGGCTGGGGCCCTGGTCGCCGGAAATGGGGTATGTGCGAATCCAAACCTGCACGGCTGGCGTTCGATGGGGTATGCGGTTAAAGAGCCTGCGCTTCGTTTGGTGAAACGATTCGAAGCGTCCATTCCGGTACGTCATTGCACTTGGTGGTCCTTCGACGCTGCGCCTCGTGACGGAGTGGAGATCGTCTGGAATGAGCCCGATCGGGATACACTGTCTTTTTCCCGTATTGGCTGGCAAGGACAGCGTTTGGAATTGAACGATGCACATCTTGTTGATTCATCAAGTTTTCGCCGCGCTGGGTGAGCCGGGCGGGACGCGCCATCACGAAATGGCGCGCTATCTGGCTTCGCAGGGGCATCGTGTGACGGTGATCACGGGCCAGGTTAACTACCTCACCGGTGAGCGCACCGCAGAAGGATGGATGCAGCGGGAAACAGACGACTGCGGCGTGGTGATCAATCGCTGCTATACCTATGCGGCCTGGCATCGCTCATTTTTTCATCGCGTCCTGAGTTTCGTCAGTTTTGCCTTCTCGTCGTTTTTCGTCGGATTGAGTGTCCGTGAAGTCGACCTGGTCTGGGGCACCTCGCCGCCCATCTTTCAAGGGCTAACGGCGTGGGCATTGGCGCGATTGAAGCGGATACCATTTCTCTTCGAGGTGCGCGATCTGTGGCCGTATTTCGCCATTGCGGTCGGTGTACTGCGCAATCGATTGCTGATTTTGCTGGCGCGTTGGTTTGAGCGTTTTTTGTATCATGCCGCCGATCGAGTGGTAATTAACTCACCAGGATTTGAACAACACGTCCGGGAACGGGGCGCTGGCGAGGTGGCCCTGGTTCCGAACGGGGTTGACGTATCCATGTTTGATCCGGCGGATAAGGGCACGACGTTTCGCCAGGCACATGATCTCGAGGAAAAATTCGTTGTGATGTACGCAGGTGCACACGGCATGTCCAACGATCTTGGTGTGGTTATCGGAGCAGCCGATCGCTTGCGGGATCAGAAAAATGTGGCTTTTGTGCTGATCGGTGATGGCAAAGAAAAGAGTGCCTTGATGAGCAAGGCCGCTGCGCTCAAGCTTTCGAATGTATATTT
>Ga0315534_1001395_pt1 | contig 16632 bp, 20 predicted proteins | sample SalMarSW160240MG_FD_203094 | JGI IMG/M metagenome (GOLD analysis project Ga0315534, IMG submission 203094) | Salt marsh sediment microbial communities from the Plum Island Ecosystem LTER, Massachusetts, United States - Salt Marsh Sediment SW1602-40 ... | reverse complement strand
GGAATTGGCAGACACGCCAGATTTAGGATCTGGTGCCCGCAAGGGTATAAGGGTTCAAATCCCTTCTCTCGCAGGAAAAAACCTTCAGCTGGCGTGACCAACTCCGGGGTGGGATGCCGGCATAGCAGGCGGGAATAGCTCAGTGGTAGAGCTCCACCTTGCCAAGGTGGATGTCGCGGGTTCAAATCCCGTTTCCCGCTCTTACGACGTTACACGCCAGGCGGCCTGGAGATCAAAATCTCAGGTCGCCTTTTGTTTATGGGGTACCGAGATAACCCGACAAGGGAATGAACAAGCCGATACTAAAATAGTAGCTGTCTCAAGAGAGGAAACCTTCAGTGATCAAGAGTAAAAAAATCGAAGCGCTGGACAACGCGAGTGTCAAGCTCACCGTGAGCGTTAAAAAGGACTACATCCAAAAGACTTACGACGATCTGGTGGCGGAGTACTGCAAAACCGTGCGGATGGACGGCTTCCGCAAGGGCAAGGTGCCCGCGAATGTCCTGCTGCGTAAATACGGTGATGCCATCCTGGCCGAAACATTGGAAAAGGTGATCCGCAGCAGCCTGGAAGAGGCGCTGCATAAAGTCGAGCAAAAACCGATCGCCACCTCGGTACCGGAGGTTGATACCAAAAAAGGCCTGGAGCTGGGCAAGGACTACACCTACTCGGCCACCTACGATACCTACCCGGATATCAAACTCCCGGAATACAAAGGACAGAGTTACGAAGAGCTCCAGGTCAAGATCAGTGACGAAGACATGGACCGGGAGCTTCATACGCTGCAGGAGCAAAACTCCATCGTGATCGACAAGAAGGATGCCACGGTTCTGAACGGGGATATCGTCAACATCGACTACGCGGAGATCGACGAGCAGGATGAGGAGCAGCCCGGCGGCAAACGGGAAGGGTTCGTCTTCGAGGTGGGAAGCGGCTACAACATCTACAAGCTCGATAACGACCTGGTGGGCATGAAAACCGGGGAGGAGAAGATCATCAGCAAGGAATACCCCGAGGACTTCGAGTTCAAGGGACTGGCCGGGAAATCGAAGAGGCTCAGGGTGAAGCTAAATGCGGTTAAGGAGAAGCAGCTGCCGGAGATCAACGATGAGCTGGCCCAGGATATCAGTGACAAATACGAAAATCTGGACGATCTGAAGAAGGACATCCGCACACGGCTGGAGGAATATGCGAAGCAGAAAGTCCGGGAGCAGAACATTTCCCAGATCCTGGAAAAGATCGCCGAGCAGGCGGAGGTTCCGCTGCCTAAATCCATGGTGGACAGCGAACTGGAGGACCAGTGGCGCCGCTTCATCTCCCGTCTCGGGGGAGAGGAAGCGCCGATACTGCGCCAGCTGGAGGCCGAGGGCAGAAGCAAGGAACAGATCCAGGGGGAGTGGCGCGCCGGGGCCGAGAAAAAACTCAAGCTGCAGCTGGTTGTGAACGGAATGGTAAAACAGGAGGGCATCGAACTGGAAGACAAGGAGGTCGAGGAGCGGATCCAGAGCGAGGCGGACGCCCAGAGCATGAGCCTCGAGGAAGCCAGGGATATGATGAATCGCAACAATTACCTCGATTTCCTCAAGTACGACCTGAAGAATGAGAAGCTCTACGACATCCTCTTGGAGAGCGGGACCCGCAAGAAGGGCAAGAAGGTAAAATTCCTGGACTTGGTACAGGGAAACTATTAAATTACGAACTATGAACGAGAAAGCAAGCAACCTCGTACCTATCGTTATCGAGCAAACCGGCAGGGGCGAACGCTCCTATGACATATACTCCCGGCTCCTGAAAGACCGAATTGTTTTTATAGACGGCGAAATAATCGACCTGAACGCCGATCTGGTGGTGGCCCAGCTGTTGTTTCTGGAGTCCCAGGATCCGGAGAAGGATATCCACCTGTACATCAACTCTCCTGGCGGCACGGTAACCGCCGGGCTGGCCATCTACGATACCATCCAGTACATCAAACCGGACGTACAGACGATCTGCCTGGGTCAGGCAGCCTCCTTGGGGGCTTTGCTACTGACCTGCGGGACACTGGGAAAACGCTTTGTTCTGCCCTCCTCCCGCATCCTCATCCACCAGCCCTGGGGCGGAGTCGCCGGCCAGGCGGCGGATATCGGGATCCAGGCCCGGGAGATCGTACGCATGAAAAAGTTAATCATCCAGTACTTCGCCCGTCACACCGATAAGAGTGAAGAGGTGATTGCTCAGGATCTGGAAAGAGATTACTATATGTCTGCCGAGGAAGCGGTCGAGTACAAGCTGGTAGACAATATCCTGGAACGACCGAAGAACAATGAGCAAACTGGCAAGAAATGAGGGACTCAAGGTCTGCTCCTTCTGCGGGAAGAGCGCAGACACCGCCCGCCGGCTGATCGCCGGCCCCGGTGTGTACATCTGCGATGAGTGTGTCGTCGTCTGCAAGAAGATCCTGGATGAGGAGGATGAGCTCCTCTCCGCCGAGTTCAAAGAGGACATCCCCACTCCCAAGGAGATCAAGGAGTACCTCGACCAGTACGTGATCGGCCAGGAGCAGGCCAAGAGGGTCCTGTCCGTGGCGGTCTACAATCACTACAAGCGCATCGCCATGGGCCACAAGCTGGATCCGGATGTGGAGATGGAGAAATCCAACATCCTGATGATCGGCCCCACCGGTACCGGGAAAACCCTCCTGGCCCGCACGCTGGCCAGCAAGCTGAAGGTTCCCTTCGCCATCGCCGACGCCACCACCCTCACCGAGGCGGGTTACGTGGGTGAGGATGTGGAGAACATCCTGCTCAAGCTCATCCAGAATGCCGGCAATAACATCGCCGCGGCTGAAAAAGGGATCGTCTACATCGACGAGATCGACAAGATCTCCAGGAAGACCGAAAATGTCTCCATAACCCGGGATGTCTCCGGCGAGGGAGTGCAGCAGGCCCTGCTGAAGATCATCGAGGGCACCGTAGCCTCTGTCCCTCCCCAGGGAGGACGCAAGCACCCCAACCAGGAGATGCTCAAGATCAACACCAACAACATCCTGTTCATCTGCGGGGGCGCTTTCGTCGGGCTGGATAACATCGTGGATGCCCGGGTATCCAAGCATCCAATGGGTTTCGGCGCCGACGTGAAAGCCACCCACGAACGGGATCTGATCGAGCTGTACTCCCATCTGCATCCCGATGACCTGATCCGTTTCGGTCTGATCCCGGAGTTCGTGGGCCGTCTGCCCATCAACGTCACCCTGGAGGAGTTGAGCCTGGAAGTGCTGAAACGCATCATCACAGAGCCCCGCAACGCCATCGTCAAGCAGTATAAGGCCTCGATGACGCTGGACGATGTGGAGCTTGTCTTCGAGGACGAGGCAATCGAAGCTATAGCAAAAAAGGCGAAATCCATAAAAACCGGCGCCCGGGGTTTGCGGGCCATCGTGGAAAAGGTGATGGTAGGCATCATGTACGACATCCCTTCGATCAAGGGCAAGAAGCGGGTGATCGTTACTCCCGACGTCGTGGAAAAATCTGTAGATCCTGAGATCACGCTGATAGACGCAAAGAAATCCGCATGAAGATCTTTCCCTCGAGGACTGAGCTCTGCCTCGTACCTTTGCGGGATATGGTCATCTTCCCCAACATGGTTGTTCCCTTCTTCGTCGGCCGCAAGAAGTCCATCCGTGCCGTCCAAGAGGCCATGGGCAAGGGGAAATTGTTGTTCCTGGCCACCCAGAAGCAAAACAACGAGGAGGAACCCGGTGAGGAGGACATCTATCCGATCGGTACTGTGGCCCGGATCCTGCAGATGCTCAAGCTTCCCGACGGCACGATCCGCCTTCTGGTAGAGGGAAACGAGAGGGCCAACATCGTCCGCTACCTGGAATCTCAGGCCTACTTCAAGGTTCAGGTGCGGACCATAGAGGAGAGCCCGAACATCGCCGCCGACGTATCCGCGCTGACCCGCACGGTAATCAATGAGTTTAATCGTTACAACGCCCTGTACAAGAAGATCCCCAAGGAGATCCTGGCGGGAATCGAAAAGGTGGCCTCCCCGCACAAGCTGGTCAACATGATCAGCTCCAATATCCCGATCAAGGTGGAGAAGAAAATCGAGCTTCTCTCCCAGGTCGACATCCGCCAGCGCCTGGAGAACCTGGCCACCACCCTGGCCATGGAAACCCAGGTCCTGGAGATAGAGCAGAAGATCACCTCGAAGGTGCGGAAAAAGATCCAGAAGACCCAGAAGGAGTACTTCCTCCAGGAACAGCTCAAGGAGATCCACAAAGAACTGGGTACGGAGAAGGACGATCCCACCGGAGCGAAAGACCTGGAGACGAAGTTAAAGGACAAGAACCTTCCCGATGATGTGCATCAGAAATGCGAGAAGGAGCTGAAACGCCTGGCCCGGATGCAGCCGATCTCCCCCGAATCGGCCGTTCTGCGCACCTACCTGGAGTGGATCGTCGATCTTCCCTGGACCGAGAGCACCCAGGAGATCCGGGACATCGAGTACGCCCGCAAGATCCTGGATGAGGATCACTACGATCTGAAGAAGGTCAAAGAGCGGGTCCTGGATTTCATAGCCGTGCGCTTGTTGAATCGGAAGCAGGCCAAAGGTCCGATCCTCTGTTTCGTCGGTCCACCGGGAACGGGAAAAACCTCTTTAGGCAAATCCGTGGCCCGGGCCCTGGGACGAAACTTCGTGCGCATCTCTTTGGGGGGTGTACGGGATGAGGCGGAGATCCGGGGCCACCGCAAGACCTACGTGGGAGCACTGCCGGGAAAGATCCTGCAGTCCATGCGCAAAGCCGGAAGTCGCAATCCCGTTTTTCTGCTGGACGAGGTGGACAAGATGAGCTCGGATTTCCGGGGCGACCCGGCCTCGGCTCTGCTGGAGGTCCTGGATCCGGAACAGAACTCGACCTTCATGGATCACTACCTGGAGGTGCAGTACGACCTTTCCCACGTGATGTTCATCACCACGGCCAACTCGGTGCACAACATCCCCTACCCGCTTCGCGACCGCATGGAGATCATCCATATTCCCGGTTACAGCGAGTTCGAAAAGCTGAAGATCGCTCAGGCTTTCCTGATTCCCAAACAGATCGAGGAGAACGGCCTGGGCTGGGCCAAGATCTCCTTTCAGGAAGCGGCGATCCGCAAGATCATTCAAAACTACACGATGGAATCCGGGGTGCGCAGCCTGGAACGCCAGATCGCCACAGTTCTGCGCAAGATCGCCCGCCAGGCCGTGAAGAAGGGGCTGCCAGCCGAAGAGGGCCCGCAGGCAGTAGCATCAACGGCCGATGAGGCTCAAGCGCAAGATGCGGAATCACCAGAGGTAGATACCCGGGAGAAAAAGCCGGCGGACGAGACGTCGGCAGAGTCAACCAAACACTTTTCCATCACGGTCACGCCCAAACGAATCTCCGGGTACCTGGGAAACGAGTCGTACCAGGAGAAGATGCTCGATCCCGGGGCAAAACCGGGGTTGGTCTACGGACTGGCCTGGACCGAGCTGGGGGGCAGGCTACTCCCAGTGGAAGTCGCGCTTCTGGAAGGCAAGGGAGAGCTGATCCTGACCGGGAGTCTGGGGGAGGTGATGAAGGAGAGTGCTCAGACTGCCCTCTCTTTCCTGCGCGCCAACGCAGAGGCCCTCAAGATCCAGCCGAATTTCAGCAAAGACCGGGACATCCACATCCACGTACCGGAGGGCTCCATCCCCAAGGACGGACCATCGGCAGGCATCACCATCAGCGCGGCCCTGCTCTCCGCTCTCCGGGGCAAAGCGGTCAAGAAAGGCTTCGCCATGACCGGGGAAATCACCCTCACCGGAAGGCTCCTTCCCATCGGCGGGATCAAGGAAAAGGTGCTGGCCGCCCATCGCAACCGCATGACCGACGTGCTGATACCGGAGATGAACCGCAAAGACATCGAAGAGCTGCCCCGGGAGGTCCGCACCACGATGCACTTCCACCCGGCCGAGACAATCCTGGACGCTCTGCTTATCCTCTTTCCGCAGAAATTAAAATCCCGTTAACCTGCCCGTTCGCATCATCCGGCCACGCGGCCACAAAAGCCGATCTTCAGGAATTTGACGGCAATGAGGACATCCCACAACAGACTGACGGGTCCGCCGATGAGGACGAAGAGCATGGCGCTTTCGAACAGGGTCGGAACAAAAGATGAGAAGATGTCGAAGAGCAATAGAAACAGATATCCGAGTATTCCCGCCAGGGCGGCAACCGGGCCGAAGATCCTGGCCCGCAGCATGACGATCGAGATGGCGATTCCCGCCCCATCCAGGAACAAAAATCCGAGAAACGTCCCGGCGGTGTGGCTTTCCCCCCGGGCCAGTAACGCCTTACCCGCAGCCAGGATCATCGCCCTCTGCGCCTCGGTTGCCGCAGCCGCATAGCTCTGAGATAAAGAGAGCATGGAAAAGGCCGTGTTGTTGGCCAGATAGATCGCCACGCCGACGAAGTAGAGGATCGCGGCCAGTGCTGCAACCGCCCCATAGCCCCTGCGGTGTATCGTGTACAGAGCGACGTACATCGGGATCGCGAAAAAGATCGCCAGCATGTTCATCAGGCCCAGGTTCCGCAGGCCCATGAACGAACTCTCCTGAAAAAGGTCGAACCAATCGGTGACCGTCATCACCCCCACCCCGCCGCGGTTTCCCCCGGGCAGAAGCGTGATGACCATCTCCAGAACCATCACCAGGACGGTGATGAGAGCCGCAACGCCGGAGGTTCTGTACAGGCTCCTATCATTGGAGGCGGTTGCCTCGGTGCCGGGAATCTGATTTCCTTCACCCATAACTGCTCCCTCCTTTGTTTACCTGCTCAGCCGCGGTCATGGGCAACGGCGGTGAGCACACTGGACACCAACAATCCGAGGACCAGAATCGGAATGAGAAAGCCGTTACTCTGCTGGCTCTTCTCATATTCCTGGCCCGGCGATGGTACGGTTACTTCCGCGGTTCGAGCTCCGCAGAAATGGCGGAGGCGATGGCCTTGGCCCAGGAAGCAATGGATTCCCAATCCCGCGAATCTTCCGTGGCCCCACCGACCTTGTCGATCATCCATTTCTCCAGGGGCTTCATCTTGCCGGTATCGATGCCGCCGTGGAATACTACGACCTCCCGGGGATGCATCGTATCGAGCAGCGGTTGCAGCGCTTTGGGAAAGCGCCAACCCTTTGTAAGCTCCACCGGGTCCCCTTTGCCCGTAGGCCCGCTGGAAAAGACCCAGAGCAACCGCTGCGAAAGCTGTTTCGCGTTCGCCTTCAGAAATCGGACTGCTTCCTTACGCCAGCGACCGATGTACACGGCGCTTCCCAGCACGACCGCTCCATAGGAGTCCAGGTCCTTCACCCGGTTCACCGGCAACACGTCGACGGAAACGCCGGCCTGGTCCAGCACCTCCCCGATCTTTTCGGCAATGCCTGCCGTAGCTCCGTACTTGGTGGCATAGACCACCAACGCCTTTGCACTCATTTCATCCTCCAATTCGTTGCTGTTGCCGCTGCCATCGCACCGGCATACAATGTTGCTGTTTTCAGGAGCTCAGGAGGTTCACGCTGAGCGTCTAAGCAGGTAGTACCGGTACTAAACGGCAATCAGGGTATGGAAGGCAATCAGATCACGAACCTTCCCGCCTCGTAGACCCGCTTTCCATCGATCGTTATGGTGCCCTCCTCGCGCATGTCGCAGAGCAAATCCCAGTGGATCGCGCTTTTGTTCACCCCGCCGGCTTCGGGGAAACTGGTTCCCAGAGCCAGATGAATCGTCCCGCCGATCTTCTCGTCGAAGAGCATGTTCTTGGTGAAGATCTTGATCTGATCATTCGTACCGACGCCAAACTCACCGACCCGCCTGGCTCCCTCGTCGCTGTCGAGCAATGCCATCAGATGATCCTGGTTCTTTTCCGCCTCCGCTTCCACGGCCCGCCCATCTTCGAAGCGCAGACGGACCCGGCCCACATCCACACCTTTGTAGATTGCCGGGAAGGAGGATTCCATCCATCCGTTGACCGTATCTTCCACCGGACAGGTAAAGATCTCCCCGTCCGGCATGTTGCATTCACCGTCGCAGTTTATGAAGGTCCTGTCTTCGATGGAGAATCTCAGGTCTATATGGGGGCTCTGCACGGCTACCGCGCGTTTGCCCGTCAGCTTTTTCACAAGTTCAGCCTGGGTTTCAGAGAGCTTCTGCCAGACGGCGACCGGTTCATCCTGGTCGGCGCAGGTGCAGGCGAACACGAAGTCTGCAAACTCGCTCAAGCTCATCTCCGCATCCTGGGCGTAGGCCGCAGTCGGCATCAAAGAGAGGATCCAGCGCATGGCTCCCTCGGCGGCTCTCTGGAGATGCAGGTTGAACAGATCAGCCCGGGCGCGGCTGTGCATTGCGATCCTCGAGCTGTCCACTTTGGATAGATTACGGGTGTTGGTTGCGGCCATGATTACAATATCGCAGTCCAAAGCGCGGACCATCTGCTCGGCCCAGGGCTCCAGGTACTCCAGCTGAGCATCGCTGCCCTCCTCATAGAGTACGCTGGCCAAACCCTCGGTGTTTCGTGTTTCCAGATAAGGAAACGGATGCCCCCCGGCTCGCAAGACTTCCCGAAAAACCGCCTCCATCAGAGGAAAAGCTTCCGGGGAAAAGGGAGATCCGGTTATGCCCGCCAGATCCCCCGGTTTCACCTTGGCGCTGTAGCGCACCAGGATTTCCGCCAGGCGATCGATGCGAGGATCGGTCATGATCAATCCCTCCGTGAACGCCGGCGATTCGCGGGATTGCCCGCTGCCGGCTCAGCCGCGCTCACGATATCACATCCGCCTGATCCGCACCAGCTCCTGTGTTTGAGGCCACCAGGGTTCGATGCCTGTCGACCCAGTTTCCCAGGGGAAGCAGCAGAATCAAGGCGAGGGTGGGGACGAATTCGAAGTTTGGGAAGGCCGCCGGCAAGGCCAGCAGAAAGATGAAGAGGATCAGCACGCCCAAGGCCCGACGACCCAGACGGTCCCTGGCTCTGGTGCGCAGCAGATACACAAGGATGCCTGCGATGAATATTCCGAACTCGGTCACCAGAGCGGCGGGGAGGGAGTTGTACAATCCGAGTCCGACCTTGGGCGAACCCCCGAACAGCAGCGGCAGGTCCGGCGGCAGCTTCTGCCCCATGCCCATGGGATGGGAGATGAAGTCCAGTACCCAGTGGCTGAATACGAGTGCTCCGATGATCAGGCCGGTACGTCCGTTCCGGGTCAGCAGGAAGGCCAGGGTAAAGCCCAGAAGCGGCCATACCCCGGCCATGAACAAACCGTGGGACCAGGGGATGAAACTGGCTCCGCCTGCATCCACGCCCTCGATCCCCGCCAGCAGGAAAACGCCGCAGAGAACGTCGATAGCCGTGGCTGCTACCAGCAGGTAGCCGAGTTTGACGTTGGGGGCAAGCGGTTTGGCGGCAAAGCCGACCGCGATGTGACCGTACAGCATTACACCTCTCCTACAATAGATGAAACAGGAAACAGCAACATTTTTGTTACGCCGCTGAAACCGCCTCTGACGGTGCTCGAGCCAACTTCAACAATCGCAGGGCGATCATAATATACCAGGCCAAGCGAAAGGGAGCCGAAAGTGAGGGAGGCAGGGCCCGCAGCGAGGGGACAAAAACCAGGGCAGGGAAATACCCCAATGCCAGCACACTGGCGGTGATTCCCATGGCGGCGGTGAGCCGGCTGAAAACGCGGCTGCCCGCCATGAGGAGGGAGACAGTCAGGCCGGCAACCAGAACCAGGAAGAGACTCGCGTAGAAGCCGGTACCCTGAATCATGGCGCCTGGATTGTTGAAGGCCAGGCACGCCTGCCCCGAGGCTAGGAGCAGGGATCTCTCCGCCTCCGTTGCGGCAGCAGCGTACTGTTTGCTCAGGGCCAGCATCGGCAGGGCCTAGTTAGAGGCGAAGAAGACGGCGATGCCGATGAAACACAGAACTGTGGCAAACATCACCATGCCCCTCCGGACGCGGTGAAGAGCGCCGTACAGACCGATGTACATCAGGCCTACCAGGGCGTAGTTTGCCAGATCGAAAATATCGAGCAGCCACAAACCCACCAGGCGGCTGTCCTGCAGCAGGGCGAACCATTCGGCCGCAGTGACCGGTGACACCGATGGGGCAAAGCGGACGATCCCCAGGCTGGCCAGGAGCGAAAGCTCTGCGGCGAAGTTCCTGCGAACCACGATGGCCGCTATCAACGCCGCCGCCGCGCCGATCCTGTACATCAGCCTCCATTCGGGACCTGCCGGCTGCATCACAGCACCTCTGCGCTCTCGATACGCTTGCGCAGGCTTTTAGCGAAACGCGCAGCCGGGGGAATGACATCCAGGGAATTCATAAGAAGACGCCTGAACACCGGTGCCTTTCGTAACCTGTATCCGCCGATCGTTCCCCTCCGGTTCCTCAAGGCGAATCCTCCTGCCTCTTCATCATTCTGATGATCCGGTGAAACATAACGGGTATGAACTCCGGGGCGATCCTGTGGATCCACCAATAGATCTTGTGTTTGAGGGGCGTGACTATAATACCGCGGTTTCTCCGCACTCCCCGCATCATCTGATTGATGCAGTCCTCCGGCGCGGGGAATTTCATATCCGCATTCATCTTCCTGTTCTTCTCCGAGTTCATGTAGGCGGAGACATTCTCGGTGGTCTTCTGGATGTTCGTCCGCATATACCCCGGGCAGAGGGTGCTCACCTTGATGCCGTACTGTCTGGCCTCCGCCCGCAGGGTCAGGGAAAAGCCGACCACGGCGTGTTTGCTGGCCGAATAGATCGACGTCAACCCTCCCGGAATCAGACCGGCCAGGGAGGCGGTGTTGATGATGTGGCCGAAACCCTGCTTCCTCATAATAGGATAAACACTCCTGCAGCCGTAAATCGTCCCCCAAAAGTTCACGTCCATAACGGACCGCAGATGCTGCATGGTGAGGTCCTGGAACTCCCCGTTTATCCCTACACCGGCGTTGTTGAACAGATAGTCAATGCGCCCGTGCCTGGTTGCCATCCCCTGGATCAGGGACTCCATATCCTCCTGATCGGCCACATCCACCCGCATACTTTCGCCTGAACCGCCGGCGGAGCGAATCAGAGATTCGGTTTCCTGAGCCCCCTCCAGATTGCGGTCCGCCACCACCGTATGGGCGCCCCGCTCGGCCAGGTAGAGGCAGATCGTCCTGCCGATACCGGAACCGCCGCCGGTTACGATAGCGATCTTGCCTTCGAATCCCTTCATGGTGGCTTACATTACCCGCTTGACAGCGCAAATCCGATTCAACTCCGCTACTTCTCCATCCTCAGGCAACCGACCCGAAATCCATACGCCTTATAGAAGGCAATAGGCGATCGTTGCCTCGCCTTCCTCTGCCACGTAACACGTGTAATCACTCTCCAGCCACTCGTTCCTACGTTGGGCGAGCTGCTGCACACTCATCGGATTAGGATGTTGCTCATCCTCGATGAGTTTCTTGTTCAACTCGGCCAGCTTCTCGACCTCGGAAGTATCAGCCTTCCTGACATTCATTCCTGTCCAAAGCGGAGGTTCCGCAATCTATCCTAACCAATATCGATTGCCTCCACCAGTCTCACCGGCAATACCAGATCTCAGCCATCGAAGCAGGGATCTGTGTAACGGAACCGAGAAATGCCGTCTACCTCACCGGCCAGCGCACTCTTCAGGCCGGCGAGGTAGTGAACACAGAGGTTGTGGGCTTCAAACAGGCAATCGATGATGCGTACATTGGAGCCGGGTACAGGTTCCAGGAGCTCGACCAGCTTCGCCCTCTTGAGAAATTTGTCAGTCCGTACTCTAATGTTGTAGAAATAGTCGTTCATATTCATGAACGGTCGATGGCCCGCTGCCTGTTCCATAGAAAGCATGTCGGTCTTTGCGGGTGTGCTCATCTGTCTGGCTTGGAAGAAATAATCCGGAAATCCCACCGGAGCGAGAATCCAATTATCGATGAAGGTCAACATTTTCAGCACGTATCCGCGCAGGGTTAGTCCGCTGAATGTGCGGGACCAATCGGGTCTTGAGCGAATGAGATCTTCGATATCCCAAAGAACGTAGTTCAGATGACCGAGAAGGGTTTCCAGCGTATTGGATGCGCCGGGAATCCGTCGGCGCTGCCGGGCCGACTTCGACTCTGCCGCCTGATCGTTCATCCCGCCAAACACGGCGCTGGTCCTGAGGTAGGCGTCGTACTCCTGACGTTTTGCCGGATCGGAGAGAGTAATATAAGCGTTATAGATGACTCTGAAGCGGGCTGTGGATTCGGGATCGTCGCTCCGGTCCGGGTGATTCCGCAAGGCCGATTTCCTGAATGCGGATTTAACGGCATTGGCTGAGGCAGTAACCGGCAAATCCAGGATGTCGTACAGGTTTAGATGAATCGACAAGTCTTGCTCTCCCTACGAATCACCTTGTATCGATAACCTATTGTACGCTCACGAGGTCGCAGCTGAAAAGGCAGCACGGTACAGTTGCTCACTCCTTGTACTCGAACACCGGAAGCTCTCCATATTTCCTGGCTTCCTGCACGATCGGACCTCTCACGGCAAATCCAAGAGCCAGTCCGCTTCCTCTGATCACCAGCAACCTGTCTCCGACGTTTACTCCATACTTCGCGGGGGTCGGCGCCGCAAGATCGATGGTCCCGTGACGGAGCATCACCCAACAGTACGGTCTGCCCCCATGTTCGACAACATCTCCTGCAGGCACGCGGGACTCCCACAGTTCCGGATACTCCTCCAGCACAACTCCCAGGACAGATCCAATGACAGATTTTCGGGAACTCAACCCGAATCCTCCCGATGTTCGACTTCCCGGCACTACGATCAGCTTGTCCCCGTCTTCCAGACCGTACTCCGCGATCGCCTCGGGAGGGATCACGATTGTCCCCGCGTCGGCCACGGCTGACCAACCATAGGTGTGTTTACCCCCTTTTACCAGCTGTGGCAACGATCAACCTCCTCATTGCGGGCCGGCATCACGAATCCCCTTCACAGATCTCTTTCAGCCTGGCGAATTCGTCCCTCGCCTGGCCCAGTATCTTCCTCTTGAACGCGGGTCCAAGCAGGGTCATCAGCACCCTGGTGAAGCCCTTGAACCGCACATCCGCATCCTGCGACAACTCGGTGCCACCCCCCTTTTCCCGTAGGGTGTAGTTAATATCAACCGTATTGAATGTCCCCTCCAGATGAAATGATATCCGTCTGTTTGTTTCGAACTCGGTTATCACTCCTGTCAATTCTATTCTGGCTCCGTTCTCTTCGACTGTTTCGCGAAACCTCGTGCCCACCATCTCGGGGGTTTCTTCAATAATCTCCCCCTTTGTAACACCGGTCATCCATTCCATTGCCCGGTCCGGTTCCGCCAGCCAGTGAAAAACCTTATCGGGAGTGCTGCAGATCTCTATCGAATGCGAGATTCTCATGCATCTTCCCCTAGTCCCTCAGGGCGGCGCTGGATGTCCACTGCGAATCCGGAAAGGATAGACAGCAGCATGAGTCCCACCATGATGTAGCCAAGGGTGAACTGAACCGAGATTGTCGTATCCGCCCCAAAGAGCCACAGCAGCGGATATCCGAAAATCGCCATCTCCACGGCAATGACGAAGAGCACGACCAGTGCAACCAGTGAGGCCGGCCACAGCCTGGCCAGAAAACCTCGCAGCGTGACGGGCAGATGGGATCGCCACCAGTTCAGCGGCTTGTCGATCCGAGTTGCGGCAGCACTTGCCAGGATCGATAGAACTATCGGGGCAAAGCCTCCGCCTAACAGGAACAGGGAAACCGTGAGGAGCAGCAGAATCGCGGCCCCGTATCTCCTGTGAACGAAGGCAAGTGCCCATACCGCGACTAACATCCCAATGACGATTGACAGGATGCCAGAGACCAGGAAGCTGGGGATGAGCGTCAATGCCGTTTCGGTGCCGTACTGCCAAAACCTCTGGGCCGGGCCGATGGCTTCGATCATTACACTGTCCGGTCGAACATTGCCCTGAAGCACTTCGAAGAGACCGTGGTCGATCCCCGCCAGCCCGATAAGGATGCCTAAAACCGCGACGGTAGCTCTTGTCGCTCGATTCTTGCTCATGATAATTACACCCTCCACTACTTTTTCCGACCAACTTCTCGGATGTCGTATGCAATCCCGGTTCAGATGCTCAGGAGAACCGATACGAAGGGCCGGTCTGTGCGCACCGTACGGACGAAGATTCTTACCAGACTCCCGGAAGTAGACGGTACGGCACCCCCTCGACGTACTCGTTGTAACCGGCCAGCCGTTCCTGAAGCGTTTTGTCTTCCAGGTAGGTTCGGATCACTAGCAAGACCAGAAGAATTGCCGCCGGCAGGAACGCCGTCACCGCATCCAGAAAAAGCGGAGTGGCCAGATAGGTAAGAAGGGCTCCAGCATATCCCGGATGCCGAATCCAGCGGTAGGGTCCGCTGGACACTACCCGATGACCTCGATCGGTCTGTATACGCACCATCCCGGAGAAGTAGCGGTTCTCGATCAGGGCCCAGGACGCCAGGGCGTCTTCATGGCGCATGAAGTGGGCCCGCTCGGAAAGCAGGTCCGGATGACGGCGGCCAGCCAGGAGCCGGCTGACAGCAAAACCGAGGATGCAGAGGATTGCGTACACCCAGGCCTCCCACCACTTCCAGTTCCAGGAGATCAACAGCGGCAGGAAGGGAATGACCACGATGAATAACAGCAACTGGATGATCAGGCGCGGGGAAATACTTTTTTGTTGGATACTCACGTCCTTCTCCCCTATGCTCGAAGTCTGCAGCAACCGCCCTATCCAGGTTGCCCGGACCACGTATCCCACCATGAGCAAGGTGGAACCCACCTAGAACAGCGGCTGCTGCACTTCAGCCGCTTGCGCCAAGCATCTGGAACAGCTTCTTAGCGATCAGGACGTTCCATAACATCAATAGGATCCCTCCGGGAATGGCAAATACCATCATCGCCGGTCCGGGCTCCGGCACGAATGTAACAACGATCGTGTAGATCAGCAACAGACCGATCCCTACAATCCCAACCCAGCCCGTGAGCCGGCTGAACACCCGACCTGCCAAGATCACCAGACACAAAAGCAGGGTTCCGAGGCTCGACAGAAATACGCCAAGAAAAATGCCCATGCTCCCGTGAGCTCCCCTGGCAAGCAGAGCCAGGCCTGACGCCTCGAGCGCACGCCGTTCGGCATCCGTCGGAGCGAGCGGGTACTGCCTGCTCAACCCCAGCATCGGCAGGGCGGCATTGCTGTTGACAAAGACCGTAGTTCCCACCAGCACCACGATCAAGGCCAGCGCCGCATGGGCCGGGCTGGCGCGTCGATGAGCCGCGCATAATACCAGGATGGCCGGAATCTGGACGACTGAGATGGCCACGTTCAGCAGGTCGAGATTTCGCAGACCCAGAAGCGGCTTAGTCTCCAGCTGCCTGAACCAGGCTTTGATCGTGGCCGGGACGGTAGAAGCTTCCCAACCCGGCAGCATTGCCAGGATGATGTCGCTCAGTGTTCCCGCAAGAGCGAGCAGAGCGGCAATACCGCCAATCAAGTAGAGACCCCGCCAACTGTTGTCTGCGTTCATGTTTGTGCCTCGCATGCCTGCTTCAGGAATAGGGCCGGTTGCCCTTCTGGCAGAGCGGAAAACGTACTGCTATTTCTTTACGAAAAAATACCACATTGCGGCCAGGGAGATTCCGCCCTCACCGTCTATTGCCTTCTTGATTTGCTCGAGAGAAATCATCTTGTTCCCCAAATCATCTTTGAGGTTCTTGCCGTCAAACTCGGCGACTTTTTTTCCACGGGAATCCCTGATGTTGTTCCGGTCGATTCCGCCGAGCAGAGAACCGTTCCACGCCCTGATCGAGGTCCTGTCGATTTCTCCCATCTTTTGCCCGGACTGATTCCTCAGGGTTTTTCCATCAAAAGTGAAATCTGCCATCTTTTTCTCCCTTCCTGAGTTGGGTTATCGGTGTACAAGGGTATGATAACACAAATTGTACTTCTGAACATTCGCCGAATCCGCTCTGGGGAGATTGGCTCCACCTGTATATGTTGTTGGCAGCTACTGTGCCCATTGATTCCTCAGCTCGGGGTTGTTAAAAACTCATCAATGTTCGGCTGAACTGCTTCAGGAACAGCTCATCGAGCTTTTCATTTGTTTCGTTCAGTTGCAGGATTGCGGCATAGCGGGGTTTGTATCGGAACCAGAAGTGTGTAGGACCAATGATGGTGCTCAATAAAACAACGGAATGGATGCTCTTGGGGAAACGTCTCCCATCCTGAGGCGATTTCAGATAGGCGGCAAGCCCGGCCGCTAAACTGGCTTCGGTTACCACCGTATCTTCACCTCGTTCCAGATAGGACCAAGTTTACGGATGACAGATCATGATCCATGGTGTAAATCCATATCGACGGACCAAGCCCAACTTTAGTGTATCCGTTTTTTCAATGGGGCAAGAAAAGATGTCAGACTGATGAGTTTCTTCCAAGCTCGCTGAGATAGAAATGCCAAAGGATTCTAGCAGCGACGGCCCTCCATGGTCTCCACCGATCTGCGATGCTATCCACCTCAGCTTTGCC
>Ga0315534_1001393_pt1 | contig 16642 bp, 13 predicted proteins | sample SalMarSW160240MG_FD_203094 | JGI IMG/M metagenome (GOLD analysis project Ga0315534, IMG submission 203094) | Salt marsh sediment microbial communities from the Plum Island Ecosystem LTER, Massachusetts, United States - Salt Marsh Sediment SW1602-40 ... | reverse complement strand
ATGCTCCCCTTCCGTAACAAGAACAGCTACCTGGCCTACTCCGTTGCCGGCGGCATGGCCACGGCCTCCAACGTCTTCGTCTTTCAGTTGTTCGCCTCCGTTCCCAGCGACGTGCTAGCCATGAGCGCCATCTTGCTCGTGGGACTGGCCTCCTTCATCTCCGGCGTGTTGCTCGCCGGAGTACTGGGCCGAGTCCTCCTGGACTCGCTCAGGCGGGCCGGCGTGGTCAAAGACCAGCCGGAGTCGGAGATGGGGCGTTGGGTCTACCCTGCCTTTCTGGTTTGTGTCTCAGTGCTGACTGTGATCGGGGGGATCTACCTGCACTCGACCCTCCAGGGACCACCCACCGTGCACATCGGGGGCCAGGTAAGTGAACCCTACGACTACAGCTACAGTGATGAGGACGAGGATCTGCTGGTGACGATCCTGGAGACGGCCAAGCCTGGGTTGATGGGCACGTACACCGGCGTGCCCCTCCTCGAGATCATCTCTCGAGCGCAGCCCGTGGAAGACGCGACTTCCGTGCTAGCCAGGGCTACTGACGGCTACGATTTCTTCATCCAGATGTCCGAGTTGGAGGAGAACGACCAGGTCATCCTCGCCCAATCCGGCGGCGGCAGCGAGATGACTTATAGCGTGGCTGGCGCCAAGAACAGTAAAGCGTGGGTCAGGAATGTGGCTGAGATCCTCGTCGTTGGCCATGTGGAGATCGAGATCACGGGGGCTCTCGAATCCGCTCATCCGTACGATCCCGACCACTGGCAGTTCGACATGGACAACGCCCGACTGGACCTCGGCTATGGCGTCCGCAAGTACCAGGGAGTGGCCCTGGGACTTGTCCTGCAGTCGATGTTGCCTCAGCCGCAGGCCAGCAAGGTGACCCTCAGAAGCCGCCGTGGCGAAGAGCAGTCGATGGACCTGAGCCAGGTTCTACAGGATACAAGCATCCGCGTCTGGAACGTCACCGCTGAGGAGGGGATCGTGTTCGCCGTCGCCAGCGAGGGTGGTCACATCTGGCTCACGGACGTGGTGGAGATTGAGGTCAGTTGATCCGCATTCGCGATCTGAGCTTCAAGTTCCAGGGCAGCACTAGCCACGCCCTCCGCGACGTCAATCTGGACATTGAGCCAGGGGAGTTCGTGGTTATCACCGGCCCCAGCGGGTGCGGCAAGTCCACCCTCGCGTTAGCGCTGGGAGGATACCTGTTTCGTCAGCATGCTGGAGAAGCCTCTGGAAGCGTGCTGGTGGATGCTCTGAACACCCGCGAGGCTGAGGTCTTCGACGTTGCGGAGAACGTTGGACTCGTACAGCAGAACCCCGAGGCCCAGCTTTGCACTCTGACGGTGGCCGATGAGGTGGCCTTCGGGCTGGAGAACAGGCGACTCCCCCGCGCCGAGATCGAGGAACGATCACAATGGGCCCTTGAAATCGTGGGCGCCCTGGATCTCGTGGATCGCCTTCTGTCCACCCTATCGGGAGGCGAGAAACAAAAAGTAGCCATAGCCGCCATCATGGCCGCGAAGCCACAAGTGCTGATCTTCGATGAGCCAACCTCCAACCTCGACCCCACAGCCACCGGAGAGATCTTCAGGGTCATTCAGCACATCCGCGAGAAAGCCGGCATCACGGTCGTCGTCATCGAGCACAAGCTGGGCTACCTCGCCCCCTTTCAACCCCGCGTGCTCACGATGGACAGCGGTTGCATCGTTCACGATCGCCAGCGGCTGACGCCGCGCCGCGCCAACCTGAGTTGGAGCACGCCCGCTCCGAGTTCCCGTCCGCCATCACCCAACGGCTGCGTCGCCAGAGCCGAGAACCTGACCCTGAGCTATGGTGGTGTCCCTGTTTTGGACCGCATGTCGCTGAACTTCCACGCGGGGGAGTTCGTCGCCGTCATGGGCAAGAACGGATCCGGCAAGACGACTCTACTACGCTGCTTGATGGGTCTGCTCAAGCCTCAAGACGGCAGAGCGGAAGTCCTGGGTCAGGATACGCGCCGGCTCCCTGTCTCGTCCCTGGCACAACACGTGGGCTTCATCTTTCAGAATCCCGACCACCAGTTGTTCGCCGAGACCGTGTGGGAGGAGGCTACCTTCGCGCCGCGCAACTTCGGCTCGCTCACGAAGGAGACCGAGAACCGAGTGGAACTCTTGCTCGAACGATGCGGCCTCCAGCAGTACAGAGACAGCCATCCCTACCGACTCAGCTATGGTGAGAAACGCCGCCTGAACTTGACCTCGATACTCTCCTACCAGCCCCGCCTGATCCTCCTGGACGAGATACTGATAGGACAGGACCTCGACAATGCCGCCCTGATCATGGACCTGCTCAGAGAGCAAACCACCAGGGGCAGCACGGTCGTCAACGTGACTCACGATCCTCAGACGACCCGTCTGTACAGCGACCGCGTACTGTTCCTGGAGCGTGGTCGCATCCTGGTGGATGCCCCCACGGAGCAAGCTTTCGCTCAATTCGCCCAGCTAGGGCTGAAAGACTACCTGCCCAACGGCGGCATCGAACTGCGGTACCAAGAGAGATGAGCGCGAAGCCCAAGATAGCCTATCAACCAAGGGATTCCTGGCTGCACCAACTACACCCCCTGGTCAAGCTGAGCTGGCTGATCGGTTTCAGCGTTTCGCTGTTCGTGATCTCCAGCCCTGTCTGGGTACTGGTGGTTCTGCTGCTTGCCGTCGTCTCTTTCTCCCTCGTGGGTTTGAGCTTGAGGGACGACGTCAGAGGCATGCGCTTCCTCACCATCACGGGATTGGCGCTATTCCTGGTACAGATCCTCTTCAATCATTCAGGATCCGTCGTTCTTCACCTGTCCCTCGGACCTGCCAACCTCCCTGTAACCGACTCTGGCATCACCAACGGTATCTACATAGGGGGCAGATTCCTGGCCCTCATCTTCCTGAGCTATCTCTTCGTGCTCACCACAGAGCCCAGCGCTCTGGCGTACTCACTGATGCAGGTGGGCTTGCCCTACAGGTACGGCTTCGTCTTCATCACGGCCCTGCGTCTTGCCCCTATCTTCGAGGTGGAGGCCAACACCGTCTACCAGGCCCAACTGACCAGGGGCGTGCAGTACGATGTCCGCAGCCCACGGAGGTTCGTGACCCTGGCCAGACAACTGATCCTTCCTCTACTGGTGTCTGCTCTGAGCAAGGTCGATGACCTTGCTGTGTCCATGGAAGGGCGCTGCTTCGGCAAGTACGCCACCCGCACCTATCGGCGAGTCCCCTCCTACACCAGGAGGGACGTGCTGGCCCTGTCGCTGTTCTTCCCCGGCGTTTTGGCTTTGGTCTGGTTTGCGCTACAGAGACTGCTGTGAGGAGGCTGGTCCAAAGTGAAGAGGAGTGTCACTCTCAACTTATCCATCATCGTCGCGGTTCTGGTCGGAGTCGCCATCGGAGTAGGAGGCAGCGTCGCTGGAGTGCTGATTTCCCCTCAACTCACCGGCATCACGTCAGAGTTCCGATGCGTGGACTGTCATCAGCTTCACGGGGCGATCACCCTCGAAAACGTACCCTTCAACGCCTTTGTGCTTCTCACCGGCGACGTTCCGGAGCCGGCGCTAATCCGCGTGAATGACATACTGCCCTATCGACTTGCGGGCCAGGCCAGCATCTCACTCCTTGATCTATTGGCACAGAACGGGGTCGAGGATTTTAAAGAAGTCAGCCTCATCGCTGCCGACGGCGGCATCGTCACTCTGGAGAGGCAGTACGTCGGTAAGCGCTCACTTCTCTTGTCGTACCTGGAGGGCGTCCGCTTTCAGGACGATGGACTCCACATCTCCACCTGGCTCAAGGGCGTCAACAAAATCATCGTCGTGGGTAACGATCTGCCTATCATCGTAGACGGACGCGCGACCTCCATGGGGCGCCTGTTGAGAGAGAACACCCTGACCGTGATCGCCGAGCGGAGCTACCCCATGTACCACAGCGAGGAGGATGGACAGGTTCGAGAGGGAGAATACTCCCATTTGCACACCGGTGCCCCTCTGGATGCTCTGGTCGCCCACGCCGATTTCAGTACCGTCACCGTGACCGATGCTGAAGGCCAAATGTACACCATCGACGCGCGCACGGCCGAGGGAGCGATCCTGACCATCTACTACGGCAAGCCGACGCTGATGTTTCCCGACTTGCACAAGGGAGAGTGGGTATCGGACGTGGAGCGGATCATCTCTAACCCCTAGCGCCAGTCTGCCCAGGACGTGCATAAACTGCGAGGGGTGGCGACACTCGGTGTCACCACCCCTCTCTACTCCGCAGACCGTTTTCTCTGCCTATCCCAGAGTGAGGCTCACCAGCATGGAGATCCACTGATTGCCGGGGACTCCTGGGACCACCAGTTCGATCGGGCTCTCTGGGTCAGCCTCCGCCAACCACTCACCATCCGCCTTCAGAGCCACCATGGCATCGCTGCCCAGGTCAGCGAGAGGTATCGACGCGCTGTAGCCGTCCGACGCGGTCGCCGTTAGAGTCTGCGCGGCGCTGTCTACACCTGCCAGATCGAAGAGGGCGCTGAGGAGTACGCCATCATAGGAGTGGGTGCTCTCACCACTCTTGGTCGTCTTCACTACGTCCTCAAGACTGACCACGTCCATGCTCGCCAGCTCGGCGTAGTCCAGACTCAGTTCGTTGGATACCGCACCGTCCACCACGAGCGTCCACTCAGCCGTGGGCGCCTCGGGAGCCGCTGCGCTGGCTCCCCCCACGGTGAGATTCGTGAGCATGGTCACCCACTGGTTGGCAGCCAGGCCCGGCACCATGAGGCGAATCGGGCTGTCCGGCTCGCTTTCAGCCAGCCACTCGCCGTCCATCTTGAGCGCCACCATGGCATCCGCGGACACATCCGCCATGGCGATGGTCACAGCGTATCCATCACTGGCCGTGGCGGTAACCCCATCGGCCTCACTGCTCGCCCCCACCAGATCGAACAGCGAAGAGAGCAGCACACCCTCGAAGTCGTGGGTGCTCTCACCACTCTTGGTCTGCATGAGCACCCCTTCGACGAGCGCTGTGTCCATGTTGACCAGGTCGGCAAACTCGAGGGTGGTCTCACTATCGACCGCGCCATCGATGGTGAGCTGCCAGTCTACGTCCGGACCCTCTGCCTCCTCTGGCTCCGGGTTTCCCTCCGACTCAGCAGGGGCCACACCCTCGGTGCTGGCCGTGATCTTCACCAGCGCAGTCACCCACTGGTTGGCGGGCAACCCAGGGACCACTAGGCGGAGGGGGCTCTCGGGGTCACTCTCCACCAGCCATTCGCCGTCCATCTTCAGGGCAACCATGGCATCCCGACCCAGGTCTGCCATGTCGATGGTGACCTCGTATCCATCGACAGCCATAGCCGTGATGGACTGGGCATCGCTGCGGAGCGCCACCAGGTCGAAGAGGGTGGTAAGAGGGACTCCCTCGAAGTCGTGAGTGCTCTCACCACTCTTGGTCTGCATCACCAGACCCTCTAGTTCGACCCTCTCCAGCCCTGTCAACTGCACGAATTCGAAGGTCCTCTCGTTGTCCACGGCACCTTCGAAGGTCAACTCCCACTCCGCCTGAGGCGGCAGCGCACCCGCGCCCTCCACGACGAGGCTGGTGATTTGATAGGCCCAATGATTCGCGGGCTTGTTGGGCAGGACCAGCCGAATGGGGCCATGATCTTCGTCGACAGTGGCGATCCACTCGCCGTCGGTCTTCAGAGCTATGATGCCATCCTCTAGGTCCGCCATGGAGACCATGATCGCATAGCCATCCGCCGCTACGGCCGTGATTCCACTGGCGTCGGAGTGTACCCCCGCCTCCTCGAAGAGAGCCGTCAAAGGCACACCTTCCCAGTCGTTGACGGTGTCCTCACCGGTGGACTTCTGCATCAGGATCTCTTTCAGCGAGACCTGGTCCATGCCCGCCAGATCGGCGTAGCTGAGAGTCAAGGGGTTATCCACCTCACCTTCCACCGTCACGGTCCAGTCCACCTGCGGCGCCTGCGTGCCGTCGCCAGCACCACAGCCAGCGGCGACGAGCATCGTCACCGCAAGCAGCACCACGGCCAACGATCTTAATACCTTCACGTTTGTTTTCCTCCCTTTGTATCGTGATACGACGTGCCAACTATGGGCACGAAAACGGGCTCCACCAGTACATCCAAGACTCGACACTCACCTCCTTTCCTGATCGTGTTCCCTGCCTGAAAGGAAGCGAGCGTCCAGACGCGGGGTAGAGCCCTCGGCACCATTCTCCTTTCCAAGCATGGGAGGCGCAGCCTTTTCAAGCGACACCCTAGCGCCCGGCGACCGTGGGCAGACACCTTTAGCATCGCAGGGTCGGAGAACACCTGTATCTATGCTGTAAAGGTCAGAAGAATCCCAGTTGGCACGGCGAGATCGGTAGGCCTAGCGCCTCGGCCGTATTGCCCAGATCGAGGCGCTTCAGCTTGAACTCACTGGCGATCTCCCAGGCCACGAGGCAAGGGAGCTGACCGTCCACGAGGCCATTCCTGACACGGTCCGCCAGGTCCTCGCTCACATCCACGCTCGAATCGATGATGCTGCCCTTGCCCTGGCCCCTCGGTCCGTGTCCGAACAGGCCCAGTTGGCACTGAGAGGCGTGGATGTCGAGTTCGGTAGCTGTGCTCCCCACCTCGATGGGATCCACGCCCAGTTCACGGGCGATCCTGTGCATCGTCGAGCAGGTGATCCTACCATCGTCTTCGAGTGATGTCCGGACCTTTTCCGCGATGTCGCGATTATTCACAGATCAACTCCATCAAAAAGAGCGCTCCTGGAAAGAAGCGCTCGGTCCACGCCAGCCATTCTCCTTTCCAGATACGGGAGGCACGGCCCTTTCGAACCATACCCTACCGCCCAGCGCCCGTGGGCAACACCTTTAGGTACGCTGGGTCGGAGAACGCTATCCACACTGCTCAGGTAAAAGTCTACACCAACAGCACAGAAGAGTCAAGCGAAGCTAGCTATCTTGCACTCCCAGCAATCCGATGATGCGCTCCGGGAGCTGATCTCGGTTAGCCAGGGTCACCTCCAGGATTCGCACATCACTATCCGGGAGTCTCTCCGCCAGCTCGTCCACCAACTCCGGCCGCACTGCCACCAGCGCCAGACCGAACCCTCCCGCTCCTAGCACATCCAGAGCGGTGACCAGCCCCTTTCCAGATACGAGCTCGAGGGGGCCCAGTTCGTCAACCACCAAGAGGTCGCAAGGGGTAGCCCTCTCCACCACGCTCGCACCCCACCCCAGCGTCGAGGACACGAAACTGTATCTGCCCCATCTAACCTCACCGAGTACCTCGTCCGCGACAGCCAGAGGCCGGCTCTCTCCTGTGCTCACGTCAACGAGGCTAATACCTACCTTGTCTCCACTCTCCAACACGGCAGGGGAGATCACTCCAGCACAGCGGTGACCCAGCACGCGAGCTTTCCTTACCACCTGCTGGCAAAGGTAGGTTTTGCCCACGCCCCGCTCGCCGGTGAGCAATACTACGTTGTCCATGCAATCCGCCCCACCGGCCGTCTAGGTGATCTTGACTACGATGTCGGTAATCACGTTGGCCGCCTCGTCGCCCCTGTCGGCGGAGTTGCTCAAGTGACGGTAGAGCTCCCTCAGCTTGAGCATCTTGACGATGTGATCGCTGGTCGCAGGACCAGTAAACAGATCCGCCAGGGCCTCCCGATAGATGGTCTCCATCCTGTTCTCGAGCGCTTTGGCCCTCATTGCGTGCTCGTAGGCTACCCCTGGATGGTCCTTCAACCTCAGCGTAGCTAGGTGGATCTCAGCGGCGGCATCCCGGAGCAATGAAGCCATACGATGTAGATGCTTGTTGGGTGACACATCCAGGATCGTCATCTCCTCCACCGTCGAGTCCCCGTAGTCCAGAATGTCATCTATGGCACGCGACAGAGCGAAGATGTCCTCCCGGTCTATGGGCGTGACGAACGTCCGGTTGAGCTCATCCACCAGGATACGACGCAGCTCATCGGCCTCTTTCTCTACTTGGATGACCTTCCTGGCCGCATCCTTGCTGTTGGTTCTCATATACTCCTCGAGGGCATCCATGCCCTCGAGCGTCTTCGCAGCTTGGTCGGCGATCAACCGCAGGAAGCTGTCCTGTCTTGGTCGCAAGAACTCTCTGAGCCCCATGGCCTATGCACCTCCTAGCAGGCGATCGAGCGGAACGTATAGCAATGCTGCTGCGAGCGCGGAGACCGGAATGGTCATCAGCCAGGCAGCGAGGATGTCGGCCGCCACACCCCAGCGAACCTTGGACACGCGCTGGGCCGAACCTGCGCCCATGATCGACGAACTCACCACCTGGGTGGTACTGACCGGCCCGCCCACCAAGGCCGCGCCCAGGATGACTACCGACGAAGACGCCTGGGAGACAAACCCATCCAGGGCTCTCAGCCGATACAGCCCCGCCCCCAGCGTCCTGATGATCCGCCATCCCCCCAGAGCCGTGCCCAGTGAGATGGCTGCCGCGGACAGCGCGATCACCCACAACGGCACCACGAACTCGGGCAGGAAGCCCCCTGCCACCAACCCCATGGTTACGATGCCCATGGTCTTCTGAGCATCGTTCGTTCCGTGGCTCAGCGCCAGCGCCACCGCGGTCAGCACCTGCCCCCGCCTGAAGAACCAGTTGACGCGCGGCGTCGACCCTCGTACCAGGTACAGCACCACCTTCATGACCAGGTAGCCGAAGATCAATCCCAGTATGGGAGAGCCAATGAGAGCGACCACCACCTTCAGCAGTCCTTCTCTCTGAATAGCTTCCACTCCTCCAGCCACTGCCGCTGCGCCCACGATGCCACCGACGAGAGCGTGCGAGGAACTGGACGGAAGTCCGAAGAACCAGGTGAGCAGGTTCCAGGCGATGGCGCTCAGCAGGGCCGCCATCACCACACTGAGGGTGATCGTCTCCGGGCTCACCACGTCCTTGCCAATGGTTGTAGCGACAGCAACCCCGAAGACAAACGGGGCGAAGAAGTGCGCGACCCCGCTTAGCAGGAGCGCCCGTCGCGGCGACATGGCCCTGGACGATATCATCGTAGCCACGATGTTCGCGCTGTCGTGGAAGCCGTTGAGAAAGTCGAAAAAGACGGCCACCACCACTAGCACGATGGTGTAGATTTGACCTGCAAACATGGTGCGCTCCCTATGGGGAAATGATCGGTTGCCACGACCACTGTGGCCGGACAACATCCGGCCACAGGAGAGATGGTGCGTCAACTACTGAGTCTATTATGCTAGCGTCTTTGGGGAAAGTCAAGCGGTCGTGGTGGGGACTCTGGGACTAGCGACTGATCTCGCCGCCAGTGAACTCGTGAGCATCGTCTCTCGCCCGATTCTATGGGAAGAAAGCACTTGAGGTACACCTTTGGTCGTGCTATACTCCACGGCAGGACCGTCCACCGCGGCACAGTACACTCCATGTCTGGAGTGGCGACCTCCCACTGCCAAACAAGGAGGGCAGCGTGTTGCTCCCCACCGTCGATGGGCACCGACTTCTTGCAGATCTGGATCTCCTCGCCCGGTTTGGCGCATCGGCTAGCGGGGGTGTGAACCGCGTCGCATACGGCCCGGAAGACCTCGAGGGGCGACGCTGGCTGGAAGCAGAGATGCGAAGCCTGAGCCTGGAGGTCAGGACGGATCGGGCGGGTAACAGCATCGGCTCCTATCCCGGCCAGAACTCCCGACTGCCTCCCATCGCCATCGGATCCCACACGGACACAGTCCCCGAAGGTGGTCGTTACGACGGCTCGCTAGGCGTCGTCGCCGCTCTGGCCTGCGCCCGAGCTCTGCACGAATCCGAAGTCCGGCTTCAACACCCGCTGGAGGTGGTCAACTTCGCTGCGGAGGAAGCCACGATGGGTGGCACCATCGGTAGCAGGGCTATGGCCGGCATTATGGACCCGAGCATCCTTCGTACCCAGGCCTGGGATGGCAAGGAGGTGGCCGACCACATCCGCGCTGCGGGCCTGGACCCGGATAGCCTGGCCGAGGCCCAACGTCCAGAGGGGAGCCTCGCCTGCTTTCTGGAGCTGCACGTCGAGCAGGGCAGCACCCTCGATGCGGCCGGCGTGCCGCTGGGCGTGGTGGAGGGCATCGTGGGAATCCGGCGCTACGCCGTCAGGTTCGACGGGGTGGCTAACCACGCCGGCACCACACCCATGGAGAACCGGCGCGACGCTCTGATCATGGCAGCCCCCTACATCTTGGCGGTACGCGACATCGCCATCGCCCAAGGGATTGTGGGCACCGTGGGGAAGCTAAGCTTGCATCCGGGCGCTCCCAGCGTCATTCCCGGTCGCGTGGACCTCAGCGTGGAGATCAGGGGGTTGGATGAGACAAGGCTGGACGCAGCCGAGGCCGCGCTCTCGGACACGGCCGCTGCCACGGCGGGCGAGTTCTCGCTCATTTCGAGCAAACCAGCCGTCCGATCAGATCCCCGCCTGTTAGAGGAACTGACCACAGCCTGCAAGGAACTGGGCGTGGAGTACAGGCGCCTACCCAGCGGTGCGGGTCACGATGCGATGTGCATCGCCCACATCGCCCCTGTGGCCATGCTGTTCGTGCCCAGCCGGGGTGGCATCAGCCATGCGCTGGATGAGTACACCGATCCCGAGAACTGCGTCACAGGTGCTCGTGTGATGTTGCACGCCCTTATGAGAATCGATGCCTTGCTGGACCCAAGGGCGTGAGCCAGCGCAGATTGTCCCGCCGTGATGGACAGTTGGAGACCGAAGCGAGCTGCTCACGAAAGGAAAGCCATGGACCAGAGTCTCCGGGGCATACTTGCCCAGCTTGAGAGCACAGGCGACCTGCGCTATGTGGGCGCACCAGTGGACCCAGTGTATGAGCTGGGAGCTATCCTATCTCTGAGAAGAGACGGTCCAGCCCAGTTCTTCAGGCAGGTCAAGGGCTACGACATGCCCGTGGTGGGCAACGTGCTCAACTCCAGAGAGAGGATCGCTCGCGGGTTGGGTGTCGAGCGGTCCCAGCTCCAGCGATCCTGTATCACCGCTATCGACGAGGGTTTGGAGCCTGTGATCCACGATGACGGCCCGGTGCAGGAGGTGGTGCACGAGGTGTCGGTGGACATCCCGTCCCTGCTCCCCGTCCCTACCTGGTTCGAGCGCGAGAGAGGCCCCTACATCACGGCCGGCGTCGTGGTGGCCAAAGATCCGGAGACCGGCAGACGTAACGTCTCCATCGCGCGTCTGCGAGTCGAAGGCGGCAGACGATTCTTGGCGGGCATCGCGCCCACCCATCACCTCAGCGAGCTGTTGCGCCGGGCGCAAGCTCGAGGCCGCCAACTGGAGATCGCGGTGGCTATCGGCAATCACCCTGCGGTGCTCGTCGCGTCGCAGATGTACGTGGACCTCGGTCACGACGAGTACGACATCGCTGGCGGACTCCTTGGCGAGCCGCTTGTCCTGGTGCGCTGTCGAACTGTTGACCTGGAGGTGCCAGCGGAAGCCGAGATCGTCCTGGAGGGAACCCTCGACCCTGAGGACCTTTTCGACGAGGGTCCCGTCTCCGAATTCCCGGGATTCTACGTCAACTACGGGCCGGGGCACGCAGTCCAGATCACGGCGGTTACCCACCGACGCGACGCCGTCTACCAAGCCATTCTGCCGGGATACGCCCCCGAGCACTGTCTGCTGGGAGGGGTGGCTATCGGCGCCACCACCTGCCGTGCCCTCCGGCGGCTTCTGCCCGGGGTCCAACAGGTGCTCATCACCGACGGGGGGATGGGGAGACTGCACGCCATCATCACTATGCGCGATCCCCAACCAGGTGACGGCAAGCGCGCCGTGATGGCGGCTATGGCGCAGGTGAACTTGCTCAAGCTCGTCATCGTAGTGGATGATGACGTCGACCCGGAGCACTGGACTCAGGTAGAGTGGGCCCTCGCCACCAGGATGCGCGCCGATCGTGATATCATGGTCTTGCCCGGTGCCAGGGCTGACCGCTGCGAACCACTCCACGAGCATCTGACTGTGACCAAGCTGGGCCTCGTGGCCACGAAGCAGCCAGGAGACGGGGCGCCGGGAACCAGACACGAGCTGGCTCGAGCGCCCAAGGATGTCTTGGACCGCGTTCGCAGCGACTTGGACCGCTATTGACCGTACGAAGCCGGGAGGAAAGCATGACGCTGGAACTGAACGGATACAGCCTCACGGCCTCCGACGTTGTGTCCGTGGCCACCGCACCACGGGACGAGTGGCCGGAGGTGCGACTGAGCGATGAGTCTCGGGCTGTATTGAAGAACACGCGAGAGTACGTCGAACGCGAGTGGCTGAGGGAGGACGCGCCGCCCATCTATGGGTTCAATACCGGGGTGGGGAAGCTGAAGGACTCAGCCATCGCCCTGGATCAGATCGAGCTGTTCCAGGAGATGTTGATCAACTCCCACAGTTCCGGGATTGGGCCACCTTTTCCGGAGGACGTGGTTCGGGCTACCCTGCTACTGAGGGCCAACGCCTTCGCCCGAGGGTGCTCTGGCGTCCGCCCCGACGTGGTGGACCGCCTTCTGGCCATGCTCAATCGCTGCGTGCATCCTGTGATCCCCCAGATGGGCTCCGTCGGTGCCAGCGGCGACCTGGCCCCACTGGCGCACCTGGCGGGGGGCCTGGTGGGCCACCCCCAAGCCGAGGCGTTCTATGAAGGCCGCCGTCTCCCCGCTGCGGACGCACTCCAGGCTGCCGGGATACTGCCCGTGCAGTACAAGCTGGGGGCCAAGGAGGGGCTGGCGCTGATCAACGGAAGCACGGTCTCGCTGGCTATCGCCGTACTGGCCGCGCACGAAGCACGCCAGATCCTGACCAACGCCGAGATCGCCTTGGCCCTGAGCCTCGAGGCCATGCGAGGCGAGCTGGCCGCTTTCGATCCTCGCATTCACGCTGCCCGGCCCCACGTGGGCCAGGCCACAACTGCGGAGATTCTACGTCGCCTGACCCAGGGGAGTCAGCGGTGCACCGAGGCGGCACGGCAGGTGGCCCTGCCCGACGAAGGCAGATTGCCCTCGCAGACCATCGCCGCGCGAGTCCAGGATGCGTACTCCCTGCGTTGCGCACCTCAGGTGCACGGCCCTGTGCGAGACGCGCTGGACTACATAGACAACACCCTGGCTGCGGAGATCGACTCTGCCACGGACAACCCGTTGATCTTCGCAACTGGTGACGGGTACGAGGTCCTGAGCGGGGGCAACTTCCACGGCCAATACCTGGCCCAGGCCATGGACCTCCTGGCCATGGTGATGACCGATCTGGGGAGCATCAGCGAGCGGCGAACCTACCGTCTCCTCGATCCCACCATGAGCTACGGACTGCCGAGCAACCTCGTGGCCAAGCTGCCTGGCCTGAATACAGGCTACTCCATCGCCCATTGCTCGATGGCCGCCCTGGTGACGGAGAACAAGACGTTGTGCTGGCCAGCCAGCGTGGATTCCATCCCTACCAAGAGCAATCAAGAGGACCACGTGAGCAACAGTACCTGGTCGGCACGCAAGGCGCGAACGGTCCTCGCCAACGTACAGCAGATCGTAGCCACAGAGATGCTCATCGCTGCCCAGGCGATCAGCCTCACCGAGCCGATACTGGGACAGTTCGCGCTGGGCAAGGGCTCAGACGCCGCCTACGCGTTCTTGCGCGAGGCCATACCCGCCGCCCTCGACGGCGATCGCTGGCTCCACGCCGACCTCGTTGCCGTCATGGACCTGGTCCAAAGCCAGAGTGTCGTCAGCGCCGTGGAATCGGCCATCGGTCCACTCCGGTAGAGCAGCCAGGCAGGGCGCCCGATCTGGAGAGTCAACGCAGCAGCCGTCGGGAAAGGATACCGCACAAGTCAGCGAGACCAGGCACAGTCACGTAGACTTCCTAGGAGGTAGCCAGGTGGACTTGGCAATCACGGGAGGAGAGATAGTCACTGAGCACGGACACTTGCACGCCGACGTCGGAATCGACAACGGACGCATCGCGGCTCTGAGCACCCCCGGCGCTCTGCCGCCGGCGGAGGAGACTATACATGCCTCCGGTTTGCTCGTACTTCCCGGCGCGGTCGACGTGCACTTCCATAGCCGCACTCCAGCCTATCCAGAGCGGGGCGATTTCTACACGGAGACACGCGCCGCGGCCGCGGGCGGCGTGACCACGGTCCTGGAGATGCCCATCTCCAAGCCTGGCTGCGCCACTCCCGAGATCTTCCTCAATCGCCGCCGCTTGATCGAAGAGCAAGCCATCATCGACGTCGGTCTCTACGGTGCCCCGGGCACACTAAACCGCGACGACGTGCTGGGCATGATCGATCAAGGAGCCATAGGTTTCAAGATCTTCCTGCACCGGCCTGTGCTGGGTCGCGAGGACGAATTCGTGGGCATATGCCTGACCGAGGACGAGGAACTGTACCAGACACTGGCCCTCGTCAAGGAGACGGGAAGACGTATCGTGGTACACTGTGAGAGCGACTCCATGCTGGAAGCAGGTCTGGCGCGCATAAAAGGGCAGGGGCGCACCGACCTCCAGGCGCACATGGACTCCCGCCCGCCGGTGGTCGAGGCGGTGGCGGTAGCCACGCTCCTCGCTATGGCCGAAGACCTGGAGACGCCGGTGCACGTGGCTCACGTTAGCTCAGCCCATGCAGTGGCGGTGATTCGGCGCTTTCAACGCGATGGAGTGGACGTGTCAGCGGAGACCTGCCCTCACTATCTCTTCTTCACAGAGCAGGACTACCTGCGCCTGGGACCCTATGCCAAATTCAACCCTCCGATCCGTAGCGTCGCCGACCAACGGGCGCTCTGGACGGGCCTCTCTGACGGGACGCTCAGCGTGGTAAGCAGCGATCATGGGCCGTATCTGGTCGAGGAAAAAGAGCGGGGGCGGGAAGCGACCTGGCTAGCGCCGTCTGGCGGGCCTGGCGTACAGACCCTCCTGCCCATGATGATCACGGCTGCCCTCAGGGGGCGCCTTTCGCTCGAACAGGCTGTGCGGCTGGTCAGTGCCGAGCCCGCACGCCTGTTTGGCCTGGGTGGACGGAAGGGCACCATCGCCCCGGGCGCCGATGCCGACATCTGTATCTACGATCCACGTCCGGAGATAGTTATGACCCGGGACCTCATGTTCAGCCAGGCCAGAGACGTGGACAAGCTCTACGATGGCATGGCGCTTCAGGGAGAGGTGGCTGTTACCATCTCCGCGGGTCGCATCGTGTTCCGACAGGGCAAAATCCTGGCCAAGAGAGGGAGCGGTCGGTTCATCGCGCCGGACTAGCATGGTAGCTACCTGGCAGACCCATGGACGAGCACTGTCCATGTGACCCCATCGAATCGGGAGTCAGATCCATACGGTGCCGGGAACGCGTGACGCGCTTCGAGCAGGATAGACTGTCAGAGCACAGCGCAACAGCCTCACGAAGAAGGAGGTGTAGATGTCCAAACGGGCAAGCACGGGAGAGGCATCAACGCTGAAAGCTTGCACCGCCGCCATCGGGCAATTGACTGAGGCGTTCATGCGAGACCCGAGCGCCTTCTCCAAACAAGCGGAGTTGTGCAGCAACCTGTCGAGTCTACTCTTGAAGAACCCCACCTTCGCGCTGCACGAAGCCTCCGGTGGGACTTCGCTCGTCCGCCAGGAGTACCCCACACCCTTCAAGTGTCAGGTGGGGGATCTGCGATTCGAGATGCTGGAAGACGAGGCCCGCGCTCAGCGAGGGTCTTACGATTTGGTGGTGCTCAATCCCTGGTGGGTGGACAAAGCCTCCCCCAAAGCCCTGAGAAACGACGACTTCGCAGTCTTCCGCAAGGAGATCAGAGACAAAGCCCAGCCGGAAGACCCTCCTCTTTGCCTGGTCGGGATCGAGGTCCATCTGGTGCGAACCCAAAGGCCCCGCCTAGCCGACTACAGCCGCATCGGGCACGCCTACCGCAAACTGCTCCTCTCGGGGACCCTCTCCAACGGCTGGCGCTTCTTGGACCACCGGTACGTGCTCGTCTACAGCCAGCACTCTCAGCCCCACGAGGCCAAGTGGCGCGAGCTGGTACAGGCCTCCTGGCAGTGCGACGTCGATCCCAGGAACGTGCGACTCGCCTGGACCTCACCCCAGGGAACCAGGTGGTCAGGATGAGTGTCCCCATTGATGGACCACGCCGTCCATGGTATAATCCCCGAACGAGACGGGGGAGTTGAGAACCCAGGTGAGGTCTTCTGCTCCCTGGTGAGGCCAGTTCGACCCCATCACGGGTAGACTTGCGCCTCGGCCTCGTCGTGTAGTCCCTACCTCGCAGTCAGCATGTCACGCACTATGAAGCACTGGGGAGTGTCAGCCATGGAACGCACCATGTTCGGCTACTTCCACAGAACAGCCCACAGGTTCCCCGACAAGGACTTCCAGCGCATCAAGAAAGGGGACACCTTCCACGGCGTCACCTACCGAGAGGCCTACCAAACGGTCCTCGAGTTGGGAGCCGGGATGATCAGCCTGGGGGTCGGAAAGGGCGACAAGGTGGGATTGGTATGCGACAATCGTCCAGAATGGATCCTGATCAACCTGGCCCTGCAAGGGATAGGTGCACCCGATGTCCCTCGTGACACGGCCGTACCTGTGCCCGAACTCGAGGGCATCGT
>Ga0315534_1001391_pt1 | contig 16646 bp, 16 predicted proteins | sample SalMarSW160240MG_FD_203094 | JGI IMG/M metagenome (GOLD analysis project Ga0315534, IMG submission 203094) | Salt marsh sediment microbial communities from the Plum Island Ecosystem LTER, Massachusetts, United States - Salt Marsh Sediment SW1602-40 ... | reverse complement strand
GGCGGATATCCGGGCGAGGTAGAAGAAGGACTTGGAGTCTCGGGGATCAATCGTTATGCGCCCGCACTTGGTTACGGTGCTCCCCTGGGTATCGACTTGCCCGGAGAAGTCCGCGGTTTAATTCCCAACGAGGACTGGAAACGTATCAATCTTGGTGAAGGTTGGTCAACCGGGGATACGTACAACACCGTCGTCGGCCAGGGGTTTGTGGCCGCAACCCCCTTGCAGGTGCTCACGTCTATCGTCACGATCGCCAACGGCGGTAAAGTCATGTGGCCGCACGTGATCAAAGAAGTGCTCGATGGTGAGGGTAACGTGATATACCAGTACGACCCCTGTGTGCTCTGGGACATCGCCGACGATGTCATTACACCCCTGGATGAGATCGGCGCCGACTGCCCCACACTTCCCGCGGATCTGCGGCAGTTCATCATCGATGAACGGCGGGATCAGGGGATACTTTCCCCGGACATCATCGTCGATCCACACGTGCTCGAGCTGGCCCAACAGGGTATGCGCTTGGTGGTCACAGAAGGCACGGCGCATGGCTATGCCAATCTTGAGAATATCTCTTCCGCCGGCAAGACCGGTACGGGAGAATTCTGCGACACTGTTGCCTACAACATGGGCTTATGTAAACCCGGCGCCTGGCCAACCCACTCCTGGTACACCGCATATGCCCCCTTCGAGAACCCCGAAATCGCCGTGGTTGCCTTCGTCTACAACGGCGGTGAAGGCGCAATCACCGCAGGTCCGATCGTCAAACAAGTCATGGACGCCTATTTTTCGCTCAAAGCGATCGACGTCGCCCTGGTCGAATAGCACTTTCCCGCAACCTCCCACTTGATGCACGGAGGCAATGTTCCGCTTGTCGCACTAGAGCCGATCGCGTGCTATAATCGCCAATCGAACGGGCTATGAACACACCGCTGGCGATTAAAGGGATCCGGGATGGTATTCTGATCACCGTTCCTGAGGGTGATTGGGCAGAGGTGCTGCCAAATCTGCTCGAGGCAATTCAAAAACAAGCGGATTTCTTTCGCGGTGCTCGTCTTGCCCTTCAAATTGAAAATCGGGATATAAGTGCAGCAGAACTCGGTCGTCTGCGCGACATGCTCGCAGAGGAAGAGATCACACTCTGGGCGATTCTCACGACTTCCGCAACAACCCGAGGCGCTGCCGCCGATCTGGGCTTGGAACTGGAGTTATCCAAGACAACGCACGCCGAGAGGGATGACGAACTTCCACTCGAAACACGATTGCAGGGCGAGGAAGCAGTGCTCGTGGAACGAACGTTGCGTTCAGGTCACAACGTCCGCTACGCCGGACACGTCATCGTGCTCGGGGACGTGAATCCAGGTGCGGAGATCGTTGCTGGTGGACACGTGATCGTATGGGGACGGCTGCGGGGCACGGTGCATGCCGGCGCTGTCGGAAACGAAAGCGCAACGGTTTGTGCGCTCGATCTTTCGCCGACACAATTACGTATCGCGGGACAGATCGCCATCTCCCCCGGGCGTCGATCCAAGACGATGCCGGAAATCGCCTGTATCCGGGATGGACAATTGATCGCCGAGCCCTGGCAAACGTGATCATCGTTTCGGCAAATTGAACACGGAGTTGGTGTATGAGTGGTAAGGTAGCAACTATCACATCCGGAAAGGGTGGAGTCGGTAAAACGACCGCCACGGCAAACCTCGGCGCTGCGTTGGCCAACATGGGATTGCGCGTGGTATGTATCGATGCCGATATCGGACTGCGAAATCTGGACGTCGTCATGGGTCTCGAAAACCGCATCGTCTACGATCTTGTTGACGTCGTTGAGGGACGCTGCAAGCTCCGCCAAGCAATGATCCGGGACAAACGCCTGGAAGAGTTCTATCTCATACCCGCCGCTCAAACGCGGGATAAAACAGCGGTTTCACCGCAAGACATGATCCGCCTGTCCGACGAATTGCGCGCGGACTTTGATTGGATCTTGATCGACTCGCCAGCCGGAATCGAACGCGGCTTCCGCAACGCTATCGCTCCGGCAGACATCGTGGTGATCATTACAAACCCGGAGGTTTCCGCCGTCCGTGATGCGGATCGCATCATCGGCCTGGTCGAAGCGGAAGACAAAGGACCGGGGAAGTTGATCATCAATCGGGTGAAGCCTGAAATGATCAAGCGCGGGGACATGCTGGGCACGGATGATGTACTCGACGTCCTGGCCATCGATCTGGTTGGGGTCGTGCCGGATGACGAATCGGTAATCGTCGCTGCCAACAAAGGGCTCGCAGTCGTGCTCGATCCACGCAGTAAAGCTGGTGGAGCATTCCGCAATATCGCTCGACGCCTGAACGGTGAGGACGTTCCATTCGAGGCATTGGATGAGCATGATGGTTTCTTTGGACGCTTATCCCGCCTCGTCAAAACAGGAGGCGAAGGATGAGCCTCAGAAACCAATTGCGATTTGGACGGCCCAGCAGTGCACAGACCGCCAAGGAACGACTCAAACTCGTTCTCGTGCACGACAGAGCGGGGCTCTCTCCAAATAGATTGGAAGCACTCAAAGATGAACTTATCGATGTGATTTCCAGGCACATTGAGATCGATAAACACTCGGTTCGCGTCAGCCTCACGCGCGACCGAAATCAGCAACGCCTCGTCGCAGATATTCCCCTGACCCCTGTACCTTCTCGACGCGGAAGGCCAAGATAAGGTATGCGTCAGACTCGCATTTGGCGACATTTTGATGTTTGGCTTCTTGCCGCGGTCGCGGTGCTGACGATCGCCGGTATTGCCATGATCCGCTCGGCTATTGCCGGGAATCAGGAACTGGCGGATAGTCCCTCGCGGCAAACGCTTTTTGCAATCGTTGGTTTCACCGTGGTGCTCCTGACTGCGGCGATCGATTACCGATTCTGGGCAACGCTTTCCCGCCCCATCTATATACTTACGATCGGTCTGCTCGGATTGATCGCTGCGGCCGGTGTTGTGGGCTTCGGATCCGCTCGCTGGTTCCGGGTTGGCACGACCACCGTGCAGCCTTCCGAATTGGCCAAGATCTTTATGATCCTGGTGCTGGCCAGTTTCATCTCCCGCAACCAGCACAAACTGAATCAACCTGGTACGATCGTACGCAGCCTGGCCCTGGTTGGATTTCCCGCACTGCTCGTGTTCATTCAACCGGATTTAAGCACCGCCATCGTCCTCGGCGTTATTTGGGCGGCCCTGGTCTGGGCCGGCGGAATTCGCTACCGGCACATCGTCATCCTGGTAACGATCGTCTTGCTCCTGCCCATTCTCGCCTGGCCCCTGCTCCAACCCTACCAGCAGGCTCGCGTGATCACCTTTCTCTTCCCCGATCCGGAAGCGAATTACGGCGCCACCTACAACGTCAACCAGGCACGCATCGCCATCGGTTCCGGCGGTTTTTCCGGCAAGGGGTACGGCAACGGGACACAAGTTCAGCTGCGTTTTTTGAAGGTGCGCCACACCGATTTCATCTTTTCCGCCATGTCGGAAGAATTCGGATTCGTCGGCGCCATAATTTTCCTGCTGCTTTTCATGTTCATCATATTTCGCTGCCTGCGCGCTGCGCACATGGCTCGCGACACATTCGGCGCCTTGATTTGCTACGGCGTGGCGATCCTTTTGTTCTTCCAAGGAGCCTTCAACATCGGCGTGAATTTGAACATCTTCCCCGTCTCCGGTCTCCCGCTGCCGTTTTTCAGCTACGGTGGATCTTCACTGCTGACGAGTCTCCTGGGCATCGGACTCGTGCAAAGCGTGATTCTGCGTCACAAGAAAATCGAACTCTAATTCCGCAATCCACCAGGGAAGGTATATGACATCTTCAAAACCCGTTCGCGTTCGTTTTGCACCCTCACCGACGGGGCACTTCCATCTCGGCGGTGGCCGCACGGCGCTATACAATTTCCTGCTCGCCCGGCAACATGCAGGGCAGTTCATTTTGCGTATCGAGGATACGGATCGCAAACGCTTCGACCCGCAAGCGGAAGATGATTTGATAGAGTCACTCCACTGGCTTGGAATCGAATGGGACGAAGGACCCGATGTCGGTGGACCGCATACCCCCTACCGCCAATCCGAAAGAGGCGATATCTATAAGTCTCACGCCGAAGAACTCATCCGCCGCGGGCATGCCTACTACTGCTTCTGTTCCCCGAAGCGTTTGGCGCAGGTCCGCCAAGAACAGCAATCACGCAAAGAACCGCCGCGCTATAACCGTCTCTGCCGCCAATTGAGCCCCGAAGAAGCTGAATCCAGGGTCGAAGCCGGTGAATCCCACGTCGTCCGCTTCAAAACACCGCTGGATGGAACAACGACGGCCGTAGACTTCCTGCGCGGCGAAATCAGCGTCGAAAACGCCAGCATGGACGACTACATCCTGCTCAAATCGGACGGTCTGCCGGTTTATCATCTGGCGGCGATGGTGGACGATCATTTGATGGGCATCACCCACGTTTTCCGCGGATCGGAGTGGCTGCCCACGTTCCCCCTGCACGTGATGGTCTATCAAGCTTTCGGTTGGGAACAACCGGTGTGGGTGCACCTTTCCGTGTTTCTCAATCCCAGCGGAAAGGGGAAGATGAGCAAGCGCCAGGCCGGCGTGAAAGGCATCTACATCCCCGAACTGCGCGACGAAGGTTACCTCCCGGAAGGGCTGATCAACTGGATCGCGCTCATGGGCTGGTCGTACGACGATCACACGGAATATTTCAGCATGCAAGATTTAATCGAGAAATTCAGTCTGGAGAAACTCAACCCCAGCCCCGCCGCCGTGAATTACACCAAACTCGACCATTTCAACGGCCTGCACATTCGTGCCCTGCCCAGCACAGAATTGGTTGAACGAATTCGGCCGTACTTCGAAGCGGAAGGGTACGATGTCGACGACGAGCGCCTTCAGGCGATCGCGCCCATCATCCAGGAACGCATCCATACGCTGGACGAGGCGGTGACGATGGCGGGATTCTTCTTTCATGAAGACGTGGAAATCAAAGCGGATGAGTTGGTCGGTACAAAGATGGACGCCGCGCAATCGGCAGAAGCGGCACAAGCGGCACTCGAAGTAATCGAGTCAACTGCGTCGTTTGAAGTCGAACCGCTTGAAGAAAAGCTGCGCGCCCTGGCAGACTCGTTGGGGTTGAAAGTCGGGCAGCTTTTCGGCATCCTGCGCATCGCCGTCACCGGGCAAAAAGTAAGCCCGCCGCTCATCGAAAGCATGGTCATCATCGGCAAAGAGACGGTGTTGAAGCGCATTCGCCAGGCAGTGGCCCTGTTGGAGGGCATGCAGTAATCTGCGGCATTCCTTTTCCCCGTATTATCTGTTACTTGCATGAGTAGACCAGCGAAATCGCCTATGGTAAAATGCTTGGCGTCGTTGGGGGTTCGTCTAGTGGTAGGACAGCGGACTCTGAATCCGTCAGCCGAGGTTCGAATCCTCGACCCCCAGCCAGAAAACGCCCGCAGTTATAGGATACTTTCCTTGCAGCGGGCGTTTATTGTTCGCATCTCCCTTATGGCTATGCGAATTCATCCATCCGTGCGGGGATTCGCGGCGTGTGCGTTGGCTCCCTTGCTCGAATGAGTGCCCCTCTGAGTGACATCCCGGTCGTTGGTATAATGAGCGGATGGAAGAAGCAAAAACCTGGCGTCAAACCCTGCAAAAGACCCGCCAGACCACCCTCGGCCGTCTGGCGACGTTGTTCGGGGCAAGCGAGTTAACCCCGGATTTTTGGGATCAATTGGAAGAGATCCTCCTGCTCGCTGACGTGGGCGTTGACACTACAACCGATTTATTAGACGACTTGAAACGGTCAAGCCACCAGGAAGGTCTGACAAAGGGAGATCAGGTCGAACAACGGCTTCGCGCCGCAATGCAAACACAACTCAGACCGGCTCCGGTAGAAAATCTTGCCGAAAAACCCCACGTTGTTCTGCTCGTGGGTGTCAACGGTTCCGGGAAAACAACCACCGCAGCGAAGATCGCACAGCGATGGTTGCAGCAGCGACATTCCGTTCTACTGGCCGCCGCAGACACCTACCGGGCAGCTGCGAGCGAACAGCTCCAGGAGTGGGGACGGCGCTTGAACGTCGACGTGATCTGCGGACAGCCGGGAAGCGATCCCGGCGCCGTCGTCTTCGACGCCTGCACGGCCGCAACGTCGCGCGGCGTTGACGTCGTCATCGTCGACACCTCCGGCAGGATGCACACGGAACACAACCTCATGCAGGAGTTGAAGAAGATAGAGCACGTCGCTGGAAAAGTAGTTCCCGAGGCACCCCACGAAACGCTGCTCGTGCTCGACGCCACCACAGGCCAGAACGGACTATCCCAGGCAAAAGCGTTTTCCGACGTGGTCGACTTGACGGCGGTTGTCCTGGCGAAATTGGACAACTCCGCCAAAGGCGGCGTAGCCTTTGCCGTGGCAAGTAAAATCGGCCTTCCGATTCATTACGTGGGTATCGGAGAGTCGATACAGGCACTCGAACGTTTCGACTGCGATGCGTTCATCGACAACATCCTGCCTGAAGCACAGCCTTGATCGTGGAATCGATATCCGCAAGTCGGTTATTGCTTGGTCCTGGACAACCGTGGCATAATGCATGAAAAGGAAAACCAACCAATGGATGATTTAAAATTAGAACTCGAAGAAATTCAACAAAGAATTCAAGAATTAATGGTGCGTCTTTGACTTCGCCGCACGCGAAGAAGAACTCACCAACCTCGAGCGGGCAACGGAAGACCCTTCGCTTTGGGACAATCAAGAATACGCGCAAAAATTAATGAAAAAAACCGCCCGGCTGCGCGGCTACGTGGACGAGTGGCAGACGATCCTACAACGCGCCAGTGACGCCCTCGAGCTCGCATCCCTGGAGGATGAAGATCTTCGTGCGGATATCGAAGCAGAACGCGATGAACTGCTGCACGAACTCGAACGCAAAGAAACGCAGGCGCAGTTATCCGGACCCTACGATCGGGACAGCACTATTCTCGCCATCCACGCCGGAGCCGGAGGAACGGATTCTCAAGATTGGGCGCAAATGCTCCTGCGTATGTATCTACGCTGGGCAGAAAGTCACGGCTTTGAGGTCGACATCATCGATCAGAGTGACGGAGAAGAGGCGGGAATCAAGAGTGCCACACTGACGATCGACGGCGAATATGCCTATGGCTACCTGCGTTCCGAGAAAGGTGTACACCGCCTCGTGCGTATTTCGCCCTTCGATTCCTCCCACCGCAGACATACATCCTTTGCTCTGGTTGAAGTTCTTCCGCAGGTAGAAGCCGAGGACGAGATCGCTATCGAACCCAACGATCTGCGCATCGACACCTACCGCTCCGCTGGCGCCGGTGGACAGAACGTACAGAAGAACGAAACTGCCATTCGCATCACCCATTTACCCACCGGCCTCGTGGTGACCTGCCAGAACGAACGCTCGCAAGTTCAGAACAAGGAAAACGCCATGCGTGTCCTGCGTGCAAGGCTCATGGATCTTAAACAACGGCAGCAAGAGGAAGAGCTCGCAGAGATTCGCGGTGATTACATCAAGGCAGAATGGGGCAGCCAAATTCGTTCCTATGTGCTGCATCCATATCAAATGGTAAAAGATCACCGCACCGACTACGAGGTCGCCAATCCGTCTGCAGTTCTCGATGGTGATCTTGATGGCTTCATCGACACTTATCTGAAAGCTTCGATCGGGCAATCGACTTGACACACACCTTGTCGGTCTGATGGCCATCTGCTATAATCCGGCCGCTATTCTTCCAAGGAGGTATTGCGCGTGGAGACGTTTCTCAATCTCGCAATGATCGTCGTGTCCATCGCTTTAATCATCGTCATCATTCTCCAAAGCCGAGGGGCGGGTCTTGGCGGTCTTGGCGGTGGAGGCGACATGGGAGGGGGTTCCAACTTCTACGCTCGTCGAGGTGTTGAGCGCCTGTTGTTCAACATCACCATCGGCATGAGCGTCGTCTTCTTCCTGCTCGCCATCATAACCGTAATCCTGGTGGGCTGAACACTCCACCAAATCCGGGCAACCAAGAAGGCAAAAATCAAGCATGCGAAATGTACGCTGGCAACTATTAATCGCGGTCGGCGGTTTAATCCTCATTGTAGGCTTACTCGTTGGTCAAACGCCAGACACTGAAATCATCACCGCCCAACCTGCTGTCGGCGGCGTATACATCGAGGCGCTGGTTGGGGAAATCCAACGCCTCAACCCGATCCTGGATGTTTTCAATCAGGTCGACCGCGACATCGATCGTATTATCTTCAGCGGCTTGATCCGATTCGACGAGCGCGGGCTTCCTGTAGCGGATCTCGCCCAATGGACGGTTACGGCGGATGCGACACTCTACACAGTCACCATTCGCGAGAATGCCGTGTGGCACGACGGCGAGCCCGTCACCGCAGATGACGTCATCTACACCTTCTCCAAATTTCAGGACGAAGACTACCCCGGTCCACAAGATTTGCACGAACTCTGGAAGCAAATCAACATCATCCGCTTAGACGATCGCCGGGTACAATTCCAGCTTCCTGAGCCCTTCGCGCCCTTCTTGGATTATTTGAGCGTCGGTCTCCTGCCCGACCATCTGCTACGCGGCGTTTCTGCAACGGATCTTATCGACCACCCATTTAACCTCCAACCGATCGGAACCGGGCCCTTTCGATTCGATCGATTCCTGGTTCAAGACGACCAGATAACAGGCGTCAGCCTTGTGGCATTTGAAGATTATTTCGATCAACGCCCCTACCTCGAGCGCGTCGAACTGCGCACATATCCCGATTCCACGGCTTCTCTTCAGGCCTTTCTGGATGGTGAGGTCCAAGGAATCGCAAACGTCGACGAGGACATCCTGCCACAGATTCTCGCCTCTGCGGAGCTGAACCTGCACACGGCAAGGCTGCCCAGTCTGGGCATCATCTTTCTAAACACACAAAACCCTGAAAAGGAATTCCTCGCCAACAAACAATTCCGACAGGCATTGCAGCTCTCCATCAACCGGCAATGGATCATCGACAAGGCGCTCTCCAGTCAGGGGTTGATCCCCATCGGTCCCGTACTTCCAGACACGTGGTCGTTTGCGGAAAATTTACAGCCGATTCAATACGATCCGCAAGAAGCTGCGAACAAACTGGAATCGCTGGGTTGGATTCTGCCCGCAGGCGCTTCGCCAGGCACACCCGAGTATCAACGCAGCAAAGACGAGCAGCCATTAAGCCTCACCCTGCTGTATGAAGAGAACCCCTTGGACACTGTGATCGCCGAGATGATAAAAGCCAGTTGGGAGGCGATTGGAATTCGCGTCGAACTTAACGGGGTCGACGCAGAGACGCTGATTTCCTCCCATATCGAACCCCGAAATTACGAAACGGCACTCACGCACATCAATCTGATGCGCTACCCCGATCCGGATCCCTATCCATTCTGGCACGACTCACAGGTCGAGACCGGCCAAAATTACAGCGGTTTCAGCGATCGCAACATCAGTATCTGGCTAGAGCAAGCACGCATCACGCCGGATTTTTCTCGCCGTTCAGAACTGTATCGTAGTTTTCAATATCGATTCCAGGATCAAGCACCTTCCCTGCTGCTGTATTATGATGTGTACAACTATGCCATCGACGCACAAATACAGGGCGTGAGCATCGGGCCTTTGTTCGATCCCAGCGACCGTTTCAACAACATCGAAAACTGGCATCTCATCGCACGTCGCAATCTCGGTACCCAGATAACAGGAACAGAAGAACCATAACGGCTTTCCTCACCGCCCCCAGCTTGTACTCCCCAGAAATCATTGCAGCGTAACGAAGACACTTGGACCTCGAAAATCGATCCAATCGAAAATGATCAACACGGAGAGATGGCGCAGGACCGTGGTATAATCGACACGCTCAAAAAGGGGGACTAGATGAAGATTTCTGTAGGAAGGTGTAGAAGTGAGTAGTAAAGAAGACACGGGAACTCGACTCCAACTGGAAGACCTCAAACCCGACATGAAACTCGAAGGGCACGTGACGAAGACCGACCTGGCAGGTGCTTTTGTCGACGTGGGCGCTGAATGTGATGGATTGATCCACATTTCGAAGTTGAAAGAAGGTCCGCTAAATCGAGTGGAGGACGTTGTCCAGGTAGGTCAGGAAGTCGAGGTTTGGGTTCATCGAGTAGACCCCGCATCGGGGCGTCTCGAATTGAGCATGTTGAAACCCGTACTGTTGAAATGGAATGACCTCAAACCCGGCCAGCGCTTCAAAGGAAAAATCGTTCGCATCGAAAATTTCGGAGTATTTGTCGACGTGGGAGCTGAGCGACCGGGGTTGGTTCACATCAGCGAAATGAGCAACGAGTACGTAATAAATCCGGCGGAAATCGTTTCGCTTGGCGATGAAGTCGAAGTCAATATTATCGATGTCGACCGAAAGAAGCGGCAAATACGCTTCAGCATGAAAGACTCGATCGAAGACTACGTCGATCAAGAAGATGAACCCGAAAATGAAACACCGACGGCGATGGAACTGGCGCTGCGCCAGGCGCTGGAACAATCCGATCAAGACGATAAAAAATCTACAAGCGAACCGTCGAGTAAAAAGCAAACCAATCGTGGCGAACTGGAGGACATTCTCCATCGAACACTGGAACACCGTGTCCAGACTGCGTCGACGGAATCCTGAGGTAATATAAACGGTCTTTCGTCCTCTCCCGTTTCATTCATATAAGAAAATCGGGCGTACCTGACGCCCGATTGTTGTTTCTACCACCAGAAATTTGTGCTATCAGGAAATCGCTGTCTGAATTTTAGATTGCATCTCCACATATAGCGAGATTATAAAACATCATCTTCGATCCACTCCTCATTTTCTTCGTCAGCGCCTTCATCATCTTCCCACACTTCATCGATTTCATCGATATCGTCGATGTCTTCGATTTCTTCGATCTCATCCAATTCCCAATCCTCGGGTTCCGAGAGTGAAACATCATCGATGTGGGAATAAGTCAGGCATCCCTCATCGGGATCAATTCGGATAATCTCGGCCGTGCAGTATCCCGCTTCAAGGAAATAGCAGTCGATGTATCGACAACGGATGCGAGGCATATGGTTTAGACTCCGTCTACTCGCTCACGAAATTCTCTCTCATTCGAAAGATACTCAAGACGAACAAGAAAGTCATCAAGATCGCGGAAAGAACGCAAAACGGACAGATCGCACGAATAACAGCCACTTCCAGATACGTCAGATACGCAGAGTATATCGTACCGGCTAACGTTACGCCGAACAGCGCCAGATTCAGGCTTTCCGCCCACGCCGGCCTTCGCATTTCGATGTAGAACACCAGAATGATGAGGGCGTATCCAAGCGCTCCGATGAAGGCGATCGGGACATCTCCAATCATAGCATACGGACTGTTGTTCACTGCATCGCAATCACCGATCTGTGAACAAGCCGCAATGTTGCCGGTGATCTTCAGCCAGCCCAGGTAAAGCGAATCGATGAAACCTGCGATTGCGGAAATTAAACCCAATATGTTCAAGCGATTAACAGACACAATCTTCTCCACACTTTCATACGAAATCCAAGTCCCCAGCTCAAGCGCCGAAATGTCGATCATCGAGTGAGACCTGCTTTATGATTCGCAAAAATTGTACGACTCATGATCTCTCGACACAATCCATTCGATTTGGCTAATAAAATACCCGTTAACCGACGAAAATAATATACACGAAACCCTTTCTGCTGTCAGCAACGAAAATTCCCACGCTTTGCAAGAAATACCGGTTGGATATTCTTCCCTGCATCATCCGGGCCGCAGCCGTCGTGCTTCGAGCACATTGGGAAGCGCCTCCAAGCGATTGAGCACCCTGCTTAACTGCTCGATATCGGTTACATTCATCACCAGATCGAACATCGCCAGGCTGTTCTTCGTCGAGACGTGCACAGACGACATGTTGATGCCTTCATTTGCCACGAGGGTCGACACATCGCGCATCAAACCATCCCGATCGTAGGCACGCAGCCGGACCGAGACTGGATAAGTCTGCCGAAGCCTGCCCCAGGATACTTGCACCAGGCGTTCTCGATCCTTAATCCGCAACACATTGGGACAATCTTGTCGATGAATCGTCGCACCGCGTCCGCGCGTGATATAGCCCACGATCGGATCCCCCGGTGCCGGTTTACAACACATCGCCATGCGAGAAAGCAATCCACCGGAAAGCCCGAGGATGGTCACGTCTTCGGTCGTGACGTCCTTAGCCGGAACGGGTTCCAGAATCTCCGCGAAACCAAACTCGTCCTCTTTCTCCTCGACGACTTTGGCGATGATTTTATTCAGGTGCAGGTCGCCGCATCCAATTGCCACCTGCATGTCTTCTGCACTGGAAAATCCCAAATCCCGGGCGATTTTTTCGTAGGAGGCGCCTTCCACTCCCAGGCGCTTCAATTCCCGTTCCAAAAGCAAACGACCGTGGGAGATATTCAGTTCGCGATCACGTCGACGGAACCACTGTCGAATCTTTCCGCGGGCGCGCTGGCTGCGAACCATCTCAAGACTCGGATTGAGCCAATCCCGGCTGGGTCCCCCACGTTTCGCCGTAAGAATTTCAACGGAATCACCGGTCTGAATCTTGTAGCTCAATGAAACCAATTTGCCCCCCACTTTAGCACCGCGGCAGCGATGGCCGATATCCGTGTGAATGTGGTAGGCAAAATCGATGGGGGTCGATCCCGCAGGCAGGTCGATAACATCTCCCTTGGGCGTGAAAACATAAACGCGATCGTTAAAGACATCCGACTTCATCGCATCTACGAAATCACCAGCATCATCAACGTCCTGACGCCATTCCATTAATCTACGCAGCCAGATGATTCTCTGTTCGAAAGTATCGTCTCTCGGGCGACCCTCCTTGTAGCGCCAATGCGCGGCGATGCCGTATTCGGCTTTTTCATTCATCGATGGTGTGCGGATCTGTGCTTCGAGGGTGCCGCCGTCGTTGTAAACCACGGCGGTGTGTAGGGATTGGTAGAAGTTATCTTTCGGCGTGGCAATGTAATCGTCAAACGTGCCCGGTATGGGTTTCCAGCGGTTATGGATGACCCCCAACGCCAGGTAACAGAGCGATTCGTTCTCCACGATCACACGGACCCCGCGGACATCGTAGACCATGTCGAACGGCACGCCTTTGCGGTCCATCTTCCGATAGATGGAATACAAGTGCTTCGGACGCCCATAGACTTCTGCGTTTACTCCCGCTTCCGCTAAAACCGTTTTCAACTGCTTCGAGATCTCCTCCAGATCCGTCTCTCGATCGACCCGACGCTTGGCAACGTTCTCGGCAATCTCCTTGTATTTTTCCGGAAAGACGTAGCGAAATGCCAGATCTTCCAGTTCCCACTTCATCTGCCAGATCCCCAGCCGGTTGGCCAGGGGGGCAAAGATTTCCAGGGTTTCCTCGGCGATACGTTTCTGTTTTTCTGCCGGGAGATGAGCCAGCGTGCGCATGTTGTGCAGGCGATCTGCAAGTTTAATTACAACTACACGAACGTCGTCGCCCATGGCCAGGAATGTTTTACGCAGGGTTTCTTTGGCCAGTTCGCTTTTCGTGGCTCTAGGTTCTTTTCCGCTTCCGGAGCGTCGGCTGACACGTGGCAGCTGGGTCAACTTGGTGACGCTGTCCACCATGAGAGCCACCTCGTCGCCGAAATCGCGGGTGATGTCCTTTAAATTTACTTTGGTGTCCTCGACAGTATCGTGGAGCAATCCGGCAACGATCGCCAGAGTTGGTGCCCCCAATTCCGCCAGAATCGCAGCCACGGCGAGACAGTGCTGCACGTAGGGTTCTCCGGAGGCGCGCTTCTGACCCCGGTGCGCTTTCTTGGTGAATTTATAGGCGCGTTCGATCAGCTCCCGATCTGCGGGGCTCGAGTCATCCGGTAATAGCTTGAGGAGACCTTCAAACTCCATTAAAAACCCAACGCTTTGCTCAGATTATATATTTCGATCCAGTAACAATTAACACGGCAGCTTTCGCGCAACGCGATTATGTCACGCCAGCGGGTGCGGATCTGCTGAATTCTTCGATTAACTCGATCTTAATGCGGATTGTATCACCTTGCGACAACTCGTCGAAAGGTGATACATAATATTGATGATATGGATTTTATAACCGATCCGATCGGTTGATGAATTTGTGGTTAATACCCAGGCTGGGGAGTTTCTACCTCGGGAATGCGGTCATACCAATCTTCAGCAATGTCGATTTCTGCATTCGCACGTACATCAAGCAACCACTTATCAAACGCTGCGTTCATAGCTTGTTGGTATTCATATTCCGTATACTGCTGCTCTTCACGCCCCATGATTTCGAACACGCTCCAACCCTGGTAGGTCTGAACGGGACCAACAATAGAACCAACGGGTTCCGTTAGAAGGGGTTCAACATATGCGCCGAAACCTGCAAGTATGATCTCTTCCGTCAGCCAACCCAGGTCACCTCCTGAATCCTTCGTCGTGGCATCCTGGGAATATTCCAAAACGAGATCATCCCACGCTTCCCCATCGTCCAGTTTCGATCGTACTTCTTGAGCGGTTTCTTGGGAGTCAGTTTGGATGTGCCGTAACTGCGTTTTCTCCCCCTCCCTGGTTACGTCTTGCTCGAGGGACTCCCTGATTTTTTCCCGCAGTAAATTGGTCTCCACGATGAGGCGAAATTGCGCCTCAGAGAGTCCGGTTTGATCTTCCATACGAGAAATAAATGTGGAATAGACTTCTTGATAACTCTCTTGTGTGTATTCGGTTGGCGTTGGACGTGGTGTGGCGGTGTTTGCAATCGTCGGAGTGACTTCTTGGTCCGTTGATTCTTGCGTAGCAGCCGCGGTCAGTGTCCTCTGGGCAAATTGGGTCGGGTCTATCGTTGGCGACGGCGCCGAGGTCGGTGTACCGTTCCGGAAATAACCAAAGACTTCCTCGTTCGCTTGATCGAGTTCCGCCTGCGAGATTTCGATTCCCATTTTTGCGGCTTCGTGACGAATGAGCACACCATTGATCAAGGTGTCTAAAACCTTGCCGGCAACCTCATCAGGGGTTCCACCGAATTGCAGTTCGAAGAGGATACGATTCTGAAAATCGGATGTACTGATTTCCTCACCGTCTATAACGGCGATCGACTCGTTGGGTACGATGACAAATTGATGGTAGAAAGCGTAGCCGATGAATCCAATGATGAGAACCGCCGTTATAATCGTACCGGCAATGATCCGGTTTCTCAGGATTCTCTCGCGTTCTGCCCGGACTAAATGCTTATTCGTCGGACGCACGTGTTGTTTTTGCCTGGTCATGGATCTTCTCCACCCCTCACGTCAAATGCAAGCTGTCGATTTCATCGCCTTTGAAGGCAGGGATAATGAACTCCGCAGTTAGCGATATCGCTCCGCTGCGAAGGGGATCAGAGCCATGTGCCGCGCACGTTTTACGGCCTTTGCCACCATGCGTTGATGTTTCGCGCACGCGCCCGTCTCGCGTCGTGACCGAATCTTACCCTGTTCGGTTACGTATCGCTTGAGCAGATCGATCTGCTTGTAATCGAGCACTTTGGTTTTATCAGCGCAAAAATGGCAAACCCTCGGCCGGCGCGAGAAACGACGGCCCCTTTGTGGAGAACGCGAGTGTCGCTGTCGTGGTTCTTCTTCTGAATCGTCCTCAAAATCCGTATATTCTTCTTCTTCAGCCAATGTCCTTACTCCCAGATTGGTTAAATGTCATTAATCGTTATACAGTGGTACTGCCTTAGAAAGGAAAATCCTCTTCCAGCGTTTCGCTTGAATATGGAGTATCGTTGGATATTTCCCGGCGGTCGCCGAGCATGATCATCTCTTTCGCCACCAACTCCGTTGTGAAATGCTTGTTTCCCTCGTTATCTTCCCAACGGCGGGTTTGTAAACGACCTTCCACATATACTTGCTGGCCTTTATGCAGGTACTGATTGCATATTTCAGCCAAGGAGCCCCAGGCAACGACGTTGAACCATTCCGTCTCCTCGTGTCTTTCACCATCAGTGGAGGTCCACGAACGCGTTGTTGCCACGCTGAACGTTGTAACCGGACGACCCGACGGTGTATAACGCATCTCGGGATCGCGTCCCAAATGGCCGATGATCATGACTTTATTTAACCCACGACTCATCTCAGGCTCCTTTCCCTTCACTCCCCTTATCTGATGACGCTCGAATTATTTACTATCTTTGAGCGTGATCATAAACCGCAGGATCTGTTCGCTGAGACGGAGATCGCGTTCCACAACTGCGCCGGCTTCCGGCGGCATTTCGACGTCGAGAATAAAGTAATGACCATCAGTCTGGTTACCGATCTCGTAAGCCAATCGACGCTTGCCCCAGCGGTCAACCTTGACGGTCTTCCCACCGGCGGCATCGATCCAGCCGGCTACCCTCTCTTCGAGGCTAGTAAGTTCTGTTTCATCCAGTTCAGGGTGTGCGATATACGCTAACTCATAGCTGCGCATTGGGTTTTTCCTTTCCTCGGGATTGCCCCCGGTCCAAAACCGAGCGGTTTTGGTCGAGAGCGGAAAGCGCCTCGGTTCTACGACGCGGCAACAGGCAATAGTGTATCACGC